>Ga0172362_10005709_pt1 | contig 10767 bp, 10 predicted proteins | sample LakKivs1_kivu2a2_FD_114534 | JGI IMG/M metagenome (GOLD analysis project Ga0172362, IMG submission 114534) | Sediment microbial communities from Lake Kivu, Rwanda - Sediment s1_kivu2a2 | ecosystem: Environmental > Aquatic > Freshwater > Lake > Sediment | place: Rwanda: Western Province, Lake...
CCACTTCATCACGGTCAAATCAGGCGACCCGGATTTCCGGGCGGATTTCACCGTTTCCCCGGATAACGGGATTGCCCCGCTAACAGTCCGCTTTACTGACAAATCGACCGGCAACCCCCGGCAGATCGCATACGATTTCGGTGACGGCAGCACGGGTGTCGGCGCAAACCCGACCCATATCTACCGGATCCCCGGGTTGTATACCGTGACCGAGACGATCACGAAGATGAACCCCGTTACCCATACCATGATGAGCAGCTCGATCACAAAACCCAACCTCGTCATGGTGTTCATACCCCATCCCATCACCCCTTATGCCCGCTTCTCCGCATCACCGACAAATGGAGGGGTCCCCCTTACGGTGACTTTCACGGACCAGTCGGCAGGGAGCCCTGACCGGTACTACTATGACTTCGGCGACGGGATCAACTCCACCAACCGGAACCCGGTTCACACGTACCGGTACCCGGGTATCTACACCGTGACCCTGACCGTGCTGCGGTACGACGTTCAATACGGGGAGATGTTCAGTGACACCTCAGTCCAGACCGGGTTGATCGTGGCGGGAAACGAGGTCTGACCCGCCCGCTTGAATAATCCCTGCTCTTTTTTTCATATCCGGGACCGGGGTTACCCTGTGCCCTCGGTGGTATCCTGGCAATATTCCAGGCGTACATGACGGATGCCATTTCCGGCTTGACAGGTTTGCTTGCTGGTTAAGTCACTAACCCCAGCGGTTCATCCCATTCCCTTTCCCAAAATCCATAAATACTACAATTCACATTAATATGATAAGTATGAAAAATATGAATTGTGGGAAGGAGGACCTTGTGGACGAGATGGTCGCCCCAAGAAGGGAGAAGACCAAGCACCTCTTCGGCAGTGTGAAGGTCGGAGAGCGGGGCCAGGTCGTGATCCCGAAGGAAGCCCGGGAGATCTTTGACATCAACCCCGGGGACATCCTGCTTGTGCTCGGTGACGTGGAGCGGGGGATCGCGCTCGTGAAGGCGGATGCGATCCAGGAATTTGCGAGAAAAATCCTGGATAGTGCGAGCAGGCCTGATGAATAGAGGATGGGTACTATACAGAAGCAAGGGGGAAAAACGATGAAAATCACAGTCCTGAACGGCAGCCCGAAAGGGGATGTCAGCGTGACGATGCAATACGTTGCGTACTTAAAAAAGAAGTTCCCGGGTCACCAGTACGAGATATTCAACATCGCCCACGGGATCCGGAAGATCGAGAAGGAGCCCGCAGAATGGGAGAAGGTGATCGGCGGAGTCCGCTCCTCGGACCTCGTTATCTGGGCATTTCCGCTGTACTACCTGCTCGTCAGTTCCCAGTACAAGCGGTTCATTGAGCTGGTGTTTGAGCGGGGTGCCGGGGACGCGTTTGCCGGGAAATATGCGGCATCCCTCTCGACCTCGATTCATTTCTTTGACCAGACTGCCCACGCCTACATCCGGGGAATTTGCGACGACCTCGGGATGCGGTACGTGGAAGGGTACTCGGCAGAGATGCATGACCTGCTCCGGGAAGAGGAGCGGGCAAGGTTTGAGAAGTTTGGTGCCCTTCTCCTGTCCGCAGTGGAGAAGAGGATCCCGGTCCGGAGGGACAACCCGGCCCTTGTCATGCCCGCGCTATCCTATACCCCGGGAGGGGACCAGAAGACGACCGATCCCGGCTCGAAAAAAGTCGTGATCCTTACCGATGATGACGGGCGCTCAAAAAACCTCACCGCGATGGTGGACCGCCTTTCGAAGGCGTTTGCAGGCAAGGCAGCACTCTTCAACCTCCACGAACTTGATATCCGGGGCGGATGCCTCGGGTGCTGCCGGTGCGGGTACGATAACACCTGCGTGTATACGGATGGCTATGCCGGGTTTTTCAGGGACGTGCTGATGCCCGCGGATATCATCATCATCGCGGGTGCTGTCCATGACCGGTACCTCTCATCGAAGTGGAAACAGTTCTTCGACCGCAGTTTCTTCAAGGGTCACACCCCGGGTCTTGAGGGCAAACAGATCGGCTTCCTGATATCAGGCCCGTACGGGCAGATCCCGTCCCTCCGTGAGGTACTTACCGCCTGGATCGATGTAGGCGGATGTCATATGCAGGTCGTCACCGACGAGGTCCCAGGTTCCGGGGAGCTTGATTCCCTGGTTGATTCCATGGCAGATCGCCTCGTGCAGGCAGCCGGTACCGGGTATGTCCCTCCGCACACCTTCTACGAGGTCGGAGGCTACAAGATCTTCCGTGACAACATCTACGCCGGGATGCGGTTCATATTCCAGGCCGATTACCGGTACTACCGGGACCACCACCTCTTCGACTTCCCCCAGAAACAGTGGAATACACGGCTGATGAACGCGGTCTTCATGCCGCTCACCCGGATACCGGGGTTCCGGAAGAAGGTGTTCGGGGACATTCCCCATCACATGATCGAATCGTTTAAACCCGTGCTCGAGGACACGTAGGAAGGCCTGGTCCGTTTGAAGCAACTTGGCATCCTGATGGGATTTATCCCCCTGATCGTGTATGGGCTGCTATCAGGAGAAACGGTGCAGAGCATTGTGATCGCATCGGCCGCGGCCCTCGTTACTACGCTCGTGCTCTGCTTCTCCGATTTGAAAAAGCGGAGGATCCTCGCCTGGACAACCGTATTCCTGTTCGGGGGTTTAATACTCGCAGTCGGGGTACTCGGTATGATCGGTATCATACCGCTGACCGGGATCCTCATATACGGGATTCTTGCAGCCGTGTCCATCGGGTCGATCGCGGCAGGAATTCCCTTTACCCTCCAGTACGCCCGTGAAATGGTCGACCGGGCTCTCTGGGATAAGCCCGGGTTCATCCGCGTGAATTACTTCATGACCTCTGTATGGGCCGGTATCTTTGTGGTCAACCTTCTGCTCTGCGGGGTTACGTACGCAAACCCGGGCTCCATGGGGTGGCCTGCCTCTCCGTGGACCTACATCCTCCTCGTGTGCGGGATCCTGTTCACGATCCTCTATCCCGGGTACGTGCAACGGAAACATCCCCTTCCGGAGCTCCCTGCAAAGGGAATTCATGAATAAAACCCGGGTATACTACCGGTCACTAACGTCCGGAGTAAAGATAGTCAATCGACGCTCCAGGGGGGCTCCCGCCCCCGCCATCGGAGTACTCCCGGACGGGGTAGGAAATCCGTTAACGGGAGCTCCCGTTGCAGGGGGATGAATATTCCCGGCGGAGCATTACGCCGGACGGAACAACAGCCAGTCCTTCTCCCCGGCACGCTTGAATTTTACAAGAACATAGGGGCCTTCCAGGCGATTGCCGTGGAGAGTCACCTCGATTTTTGTTTCGTCCCAGTGTTTTGTCTCGTATGTCCCTTGGTCCCAGATGGCCACGGTTCCAGCCCCGTATTCACCCTCCGGGATTTCACCTTCAAATGTCGCATACTCAAGGGGGTGGTCCTCGACTTCCACGGCAAGGTGTTTCTCCCCCGCCTTATCCGGGATTCCCTTGGGCACTGCCCAGCTCTTCAGCACACCGTTCCGTTCCAGCCTGAAATCGTAGTGCAGGTGCCGGGCATGGTGTTCCTGGATCACAAACCTCATCCCGCTCATACTCCTACTCCCCTTTGGTTCTCCTGTTACAGAAAAATTCCGCTTCCCCTGGTATTCACGAAGGTCGGGCTTTGCAGCATCTTCTATGGGTGGTGTGACGGGAAGGATTTGGGCGACGGAACAGTCCTGTGCATTTTTATCTTCCCTGAGACGGAGGAACCGGGGCATCCGCAATTTCTTGTCCCTTGTGACTTCCAGGTACTCCACCTCGCAGACCAGCACGGGTTCAAGCCATGTTACATTCCCCAAGACTCCCTCGAGCGTGGGGACCGTTGTCACAAGCGGGGTCACGATCTTCATCAGACGGGCAAGCACGCGGTCCGAAAACCCGGTCCCCACTTTTCCCACCGGTACAAGTTTTTGTGTATCATCGTAGAGGCCAAGCAGCAGGGCCCCGAACGCGGGGGCACGTCCCCCTTTTCCCGGGGTGTAACCGGCAACGACGCAGTCGCAGGTCTTTTTTGCCCGGATTTTTAACCACGTCGTGCTTCTCACACCGGGCAGGTACGGGCTGTCTTTGCGCTTTGCCACCACTCCCTCAAGGCCCCGGGCGATGGCGGCCCGGTAATAGTCTTCCCCGCGTGTATCCACGGGCTTTGAAAGGACGACATGGGGCCCCTCCTTCACCGTGGTACGGAGGATCTCAAGCCTCTCTACGAGAGGCAGGCCGGTCAGGTCCTCGTCATCCTTCCGGAGGATATCGAAGACAATGTAGGTGACCTGCGGGGCTCCGCGCCCGGGTTCTTTTTCCCCGAACCGCGAGAGGAGGGCCTGCATGTCGGGTTTCCCTCCCTTCATCACGACAATCTCACCGTCGAGCACGGTCCCGGGTGCAAGTTCGGACAGCTCTGCGAGCTCCGGGAACTTCCCTGCAAGCTCTGTCTGGTTCCTGCTCTGCACCGAGATTGTGGGCCCTGCCGTGGCAATCGCCCGGATACCATCCCATTTTATCTCGAAAATCCAGTCCCCGCTATTGAATGGCCCGGACGCGGTGCCGGCGAGCATCGGCCGGTAACCTTGCCCGTTCAATTTTATTTCCCCGAAAGTGTCGCGATGGTCTCCTGGAGGGCCTGCATCAGCGCTTTTGCCTCCTCGGGATGCGGTTCCTCGTACACGACTTTTTCGCCTGCAAGTTTCTTTTCAATCAGTGCGAGGACGGCGGCATGGTAATGATCCGGGTAATCGCGGATCGAGAAATCCCCGGAGAGCTCGGTGACGATCCGTTTTGCAAGTGCCAGTTCAGTCTCTTTCGGGACCGGGAGCGACGAAAGGGACGGGAACGTGTGGGGCGGGGTGACTTCATCCTCGTGGCGGAGGGTGGTAAGGACAAGGGCACCATCGTACACGTGCACCACGACCGGGTACTCCTTGGAACGGAACGTAACCGTGCCCGCCGCGGCCCGCCCGAGTTCCTGCAGGGCCATAAGGAGGAGGCTGTAGGCCTCCTCGCTCCGGTCCGGGACAAGTACATAGGACGTCTCGAAGTAGACCGGGTCAAGGGAAAGGTAATACACGAACTTGTGTATCCGGATCTTTTTATCCGACCCCGGCAGGATGGCCTTCAGTTCGTCCGGCTCAAACACGAGAAACTCCCCTTTCCGCACCTCGTAACCCCGGACAGTCTCGGTCCACGGTACCACCCGGCCGTCGCGGGAACAGACGCGTTCGTATTTGAGGGGCTGCCCGTCATCCCTGTGGAGAAGGCGGAACGGGAAGGAATGGTCCCTGACCATCGTGTGGAGGCGGACCGGCACGTTCACGAGCCCGATCGTAATGCTGCCGGACCAGAACGACCGGCCCGGTTTAGCGGGATTCAATTCCGGTTCTTCGGTTTTTGGCGTTTTTTTCACAAGGAGCGGCTTTTTTTTGGCAATGGTTGTGGTGTTCTGTTCTTCAGGGGATTTTTTGCCGGTCTTCAAGGATCTCCCTCCAGGGGTCTCTCTTTCTCGAAATCACTGTGTGGATATTAAAATCTTCGGGACGTACACCGTCCCGGAGTTCTTCCCACTCAAGGGGAGTGGACACCGTGGCTCCCGGTGTCGCACGGAGGCTGTAGGGTGCTACCATCGTCTTTCCCCGGGCATTCTGGAGATAATCAATAAAAATTGTTCCCCTGTCCCTGGACTGGGAAAATTCAGAGACTATCCAGGGTGTGTCCCGTGCGATCTCCTTCCCGAGCCGGTGGGCAAAGTCCCGTATCCCTGAGAACGTATTCCCCTCTTCGAGAGGAACCACGATATGGAGCCCCTTCTTCCCAGAGGTTTTCACATACGGCCGCATCCCCTTCTCTCCAAGATGCGTGGAGACGATCCTGGCGGCGGCAATGACATCATCAAAGGTACGCGGGGGTTCCGGGTCAATGTCAAAAAGCAGGAAATCAGGGGTATCATAGGTACCGGACTTCGAGAGCGTGGTGTGGATCTCAAGGGACGCGAGGTTGGCGATCCAGACGAGGGTGTCAAGGGTATTACAGATCACGAAGTGCACTTCCCGCCCGGCGGTTTCTGACCAGTGGGTAAACGTGTCGACGTAACCAGGTGTCCCTGCGGGGGCATCCTTTTCATAAAACCCCTCAGTGCCCGCCCCGTCCGGAAACCGGTGCAGGGTCAGTGGCCGATCACGGAGGAACGGGAGTATGAACGGGGCCATCCGGATGTAGTACAGGAGCACGTCCTGCTTCGTGATCCCACTCTCCGGGTAGAGCACCTTGTCGAGCCGGCTCAGGTGCACCCGTGTTAGGCCCTGGATCGTGACCTCCTCCTTCTCCTCTCTCCCTGCCATTACGGGTAATTCCCGTCGCCTGCCGAAAAGCGTTTCGGCCGTTATGCAACGGCACGGTGCCTGTGGAAGGATCGTGTTGAACAGATGTAACGGGCCACAGGGACCCGGATCTGCAGGTTTAATACGTCGAACTCTCTTTTTGTATACCATGTACACCCGGGAGGCATCGGCTCTCGATCTCTTTACGGACTCTGTCCGCATCATGGGGGATGCCACGCTCTGCATGGTGATGGAATTCGACCGGGTGCTCGATCCCGGAGCGCTGGAACATGCCGCAGGGGCCTGCCTGGCCGCACACCCGATCCTTCACAGCCGGCTCGTGAGGGGGCAGGGACCCGCATACTGGGAAATGCTCGAGGGCGTTCATACTCCCTGGGTGCACCCCCTTCCGTGTGCCGATCCTTATTACCCGCAGGTTATCGGCCCGGTTGACCCCCACGGGCCACTCCAGTTCCGTGTACGCCTCCTTCGCTGCCCGCCCGGGGATGTGATCGTGATCAACCTTTCCCATGCCGCGGCGGACGGGTTCGGGCTTCACAGGCTCGCATCGGACCTGCTCCGGGAATATGAAACACCCGGCAGCCTCTCCCCTGCCGAGGGGGGGATCCCGGAGCGGGACACCCTCTGGACACGCAACCTCCTGGCCGGGGAAAAGGTGTGTCCTTCGGAGATGAGGGTGATCAACCCGATGTGGCCGGACCCGTTTGGCACATCGCAGGCCCCCTCCTCCTACCACCGGGACTCTGTAAGTTCCGAGATCCTCGGGAATGCCCGTGCATATGCCCGGAGGATGGGCGGGAATTTAAACGACGTGGTGATGGCGGCCTACTTCCTTACAATGTGCGATATCACGGGATTTTGCGGGCCGATCGACCTGTTCTTCCCGGTCAATCTCCGGCAGCACCTTGGTGATGGCTCACGGGTGATGACAAACCAGGCTAATAATGTCAGCTTCCCGATGGAACGGATGACCGGAGAGGAGATGGAAGAAATCCTCCCCCGGGTAATCGAAAAAACCCGCCATCTCAAGGAGAACGGCATCGGCATCCTTGAACAGGTCACCATGGACCGTCTCAATGACCCGGAGGACCAAAATATCCGGGGAATGGTGGAAGAGATGGCGGCCCTTCAGAGGGCAGGCCTTGCCGATATCTTCATCTCGAACCCCGGGCCGTTCACGTTACCCGGTTGCGAGGGACTTACCGATGCCTATGTCTGTTACCCGGGCGGGTACATGCCCACCACCTGCTTTGTGACGAGCACGTTCAGGGGGCAGATGACCGTCACGATGGGGTACCAGGACAGCAAACGCCCCCGCGAGGTGACGAAACACGCCATGGCCCGGTTCCGGCATTACCTCCTCTCCGTATCGGAGGAATAACAGCCGGTCCGGGGAACATCCGGTGGGTGGATACTACCCTGGTCGGATCCTTCCTGCACATTCTGGTGTGAGAGACTGTACAAAACGGCGGGACTGCAAACCATTAATTACCATGGCCTTGGTAGTATGAAATGAGGCGAACCATTATGGTGAAACTAACCGCTGAAGTCAAGGAAGCACTGACCGGTGTCAAGCTCCTGTATCTCGCCACGGCATCGAAAGACCACACCCCGAACGTGGTCCCGATCGGGGCATTCAAACTTCTCGATGACGAGACGATGCTGATCTCGGACCAGTTCTTTAAAAAGACGCTGCAGAACATGAAGGACAACCCGAAACTCGCCCTCGCCTTCTGGGGTGACAAAGGGGGGTTCCAGATCAAGGGGACGATCACGCTCCACGCGAACGACGATATATTCAAGAAGGATGTCGAGTGGATGAAAGAGCTCCGGCCGAACCTTACCCCGAAGACCGCGGTGGTCCTGAAAATCACGGAGGTCTACATCATCAAGGCAGGGCCTGACGCCGGGAAAAAACTGGTGTAGGACCTTTCCCGCCACGGGAAAGACCCGGCGGACTTTCCTTTTTTGGATCTTTTTTTTCGTATTTCCGGGTTACCCGTACCTTCCGAGATCCATGTATCCCATTCTGATTACCTCGTATAATTGTTCCGAAAATCCTGGTGGAAATACATCGAGTTTCTCGTGAACCGCCCGGGCAAACTCGACAAACCCAAGCGGGTTTGCGGTGATGATACCCTTGTCGGATACGCAGGGCATGGGATCATAGAAATCCCCACCGGTATACCCGGGCGCGTGCTGTTTCAGCCACCCGGGGCCGCAGCTGGTATGGCGTACCGAGTCCAGGAATCCATGCCTCGCCAGGAATAACGTGCCACCGCAAACCGCGGCGATCAGCACCTGCCTCCGCACGCACTCCTGGAGAACCGGGACAAGTTCTATGGGATCGTGTTCCTCGTACAATGGAGAACCTGGAAGGATTACCATGGCCGCATTCCCGGGATTGACCCCGGACAAATCGGTATCCGGGGTAATGGACAAGCCCCCGAATGACCGGACCGGATCCCGTGATAACCCGAACGTCACCACAGGGTAACTGTGCAGCTTCGGGATTATTGTATAGGTGTCGGATAACAGGGCCGTGGCAAGCCCTGCCTCCCAGTCCGCCAGTTTCTCGCAGACAAAGAGATAGACATTCTTTTCCATGGATGACGAACCTCACCGTACTATACGGCACGATAGAATAAAACGTGCATGAACCCGGAAAAACGCTGCCGGGAACGGCACTGTGCACCGGATGGGAATCCACGGGAATATATATCATTGAACGGGAAGAACTTCCTCCCATGGCAAGTTTCGGCCATTTCAACATACCTGCCGACGATGTCGACCGCGCCCGGGAGTTTTACCATGCCCTCCTTGGCTGGAAGATCGAACCGGATCACACCCTCGAGAACAAGTCCCTGGAGTGGCACACCATCCTCACCGGGGAACCCGAGGAAGGGAAGATGAACCGGGGAGGGTTGTTCAAGCGGTACGTCCCCGGACCGATCATTAATTTCGTAATCGTAGAGGATTTTGACCGTGTGTACGGGGACGTGGAACGGCTTGGGGGCACGATTGTCATGCCGCGGGAAAAAATTCCGCATGTGGGAACTGTCGCAGTAATCCAGGATACCGAGGGGAATGTCCTTGGCCTGCTGGAACTGCAGTAGGCCGAAGGGATCCACCCGGGATTCAACCGGGGTATCGCGATGGTTCAACCATCAGGGTTACCTGGTATCACGGGCCTTGCAGCCGCATGAATTCCGGCACGGAAGGCGTCCCCGTAATTCCGGGCACGAACGTTCAATACTCCACGCGGGATACTCTTTCACAGGTGCAGTGGGATGAAACCCCGCGACGAGACTTTTCAGGATGCCGTGATCGATTTCCTTCCCGATGCCACGTTTGTCATCGACCGGGAGGGGACCGTGACTGCATGGAACCGTGCGATGGAAGATCTGACGGGAGTTCCCGCGGAATTGATGCTCGGGAAAGGCAACTACGAGTATTCCCTTCCGTTCTACAGGGAACGGAGGCCGATGCTTGCGAACCTAATCTTTTTACCGGAAGCGGAATTCGAGGCCCGGTACGACCATATCCAGAGATCCGGCGATACCCTCGTGGTGGATATCTTCATCCCCGATTTTTGCCCCGGGGGTATCTATTTTTGGGCAAAGGCAAGCCCGCTGTACGATCCTTCCGGGAATATCATCGGTGCGATCGAGACAATCCGGGACATCACCGCCCGGAAGCGGGCCGAAGAGGAAATGGCCCGGGCCAGCCGGAGAATGGCAGAGATGATCGATTTCCTTCCCGATGCCACGTTTGTCATTGACCGGGATGGGATCGTGATTGCATGGAACCGTGCGATGGAAGAGCTGACGGGAGTTTCGGCAGAGTCGATGCTCGGGAAGGGTGACTACGAGTATGCCCTGCCGTTCTACAAGGAACGGAGGCCGATGCTTGCGAACCTGATCTTTTTACCCGTGGAGGAATTCGAAGCGCGGTACGATCATATCCAGAGATCCGGCGATACCCTCGTGGTGGATATCTTTATCCCCGATTTTTCCCCGGGAGGCATATATTTCTGGGCAAAGGCAAGCCCCCTCTATGACCCCGGGGGAGAGATATCCGGTGCGATCGAGACAATCCGGGACATCACCGACCGTAAACGTGCCGAACAGGAGATTATACGTTCACAGCGGAGCCTCTCCGATATCATCAGTTTCCTGCCGGACGCCACCCTTGCCATCAACAAGGATGGAAAGGTAATCACCTGGAACCATGCGATGGAAGAACTGACGGGAGTCCCGGCGGAATCGATGCTCGGGAAGGGAGACTACGAGTATTCACTGCCTTTTTACCTGGACCGGCGGCCGATGCTTGCCAACCTCGTGCTGATGCCGGAAGCTGAGGTGGAGACGTTATA
>Ga0172362_10005712_pt1 | contig 10764 bp, 8 predicted proteins | sample LakKivs1_kivu2a2_FD_114534 | JGI IMG/M metagenome (GOLD analysis project Ga0172362, IMG submission 114534) | Sediment microbial communities from Lake Kivu, Rwanda - Sediment s1_kivu2a2 | ecosystem: Environmental > Aquatic > Freshwater > Lake > Sediment | place: Rwanda: Western Province, Lake...
TCCGGCGTAGGTCTCGCCACGGGCAATTACCTTAAAGCCGGCGACAGAATCGAAGCAACTATCGAAAAACTCGGAACCTTAGCCAACACACTCGGCCCAAAACCAAAAAAATTCTACGAACCGCTAAGCTGATTCAAACTGCTATGGTTTTGTGGATTTGGAATTTTTTTCTTTGGTATTAGTTCCGTCTTTATCGAATCGGAATTGCTTTGAGAATAGAAAATATCAGAAAAAAAACACAAAATAATTGAAATCGTAATAAAAATATGGTAAATTGGACGGCGCTTTGAAAGGCGAATAAAATGAAGGATGAAGGCAGGGTAATGAGGCGAAACGTAAAAGGCTTTACGCTGATTGAGCTGCTTGTGGTTATCGCGATTATTGCCATCTTATTGGCAATCATTATGCCCGCCATGCGAAAAATCAAAGAGTCGGCAAAACAAACCATCTGTAAATCGAATCTAAGAAACATCGGACTGGCGGTGTTCATGTACCTGGACGATAACGATAGAAAGTTGCCCGATTACAGCAGCGCGAACGGATTTCTCTGGTACGACGCGGGAGGTAATTTGCTGCCCCTCAGCGACGGCAGCGCTTATTGGGGCATCATCTACAAACCATACCTGAAAGAGACGAAGATTTTCGGCTGCCCGAGCCTGCAGCGCGTCCCATCGCTGATTTATAACGTCGATCCCGATTCTGTTCAGGAGGCGGCTTTTGCCCTGAACTTTCACGAGGACGCCAGGGGCAAGAGCACGAACGACCTGCGGCCTTCGGAATTTATATTCTGTCACGATCACATGGAGCCGAGAGTGGAAAACGAGGAAAGGGACATGTTCCATAATAACGATATAGCCGGCGCCATGAATTTGACGCACTATCGCCAGGGCGGCAGCCGTTCGTCGCAGTATCGTAACATCTTCAGACACAGTGTCAGACTAAACGAACCTTTTCAAACGGGCGGCAAAGCAAATATCCTGTGGCTGGATGGACGTGTTACCGCCCTCGATGAAACTACGGGGGACGATGTACGCAGGCGCTGGTACACGGGCGCAAAAAGAACGACCGGCTCCGGCATACCATAGTCAAGATGCGACAAGATTCCCTGCTCACCGCTGTAACATATCTTGATAAATTTGCAAGATGAACGAAGAAAGAAAAACAAACGAAGGAACGTGCAGGATGTGTTGGCAGAACTGCGGCGTAGAAGCTGATGACGAGATATTATACATCGATAAGATGGAAGATGACATTGCCCCTTTAGATGAACAGGCCGTTCGTATAAGGGAGCTTATCACCCGCTTCGAGTCGTGCTATCACCAGGCCGACAAACAGGCTGAGCTGATTGCCCGTGCCATCGGCGCCGGCCGCTGCCCCCCGGAATCCAGCGAGAGGCCGCCGGAGCGGAAAAAGGAATTGGAAAACAGCCGGCTTATTCTTTCCCGCTGGTGTGAAAATCCATCCGTTCGGGACATAAATCTGAACGTCGGCGGTATCAATGCGAATGACCTGCTGAGTTACATCGGTAAAGCAAGTCCCTTAAAGATATGGCAGGTCCGGCGGATCGTCGATAAGGTCGGCTCGGCATTGGAGCCTGACCGGCCCTATCACAATCTGGCTTTGGACATCGGAGATTATGGCGGGCCGGCGAAAAATCCCGCAGGAGAGTTTTACAAAAACAATGCGGCCTTTTTAGAACATACAAAAGCTACGATCATCCACGACACGGTCGATGGTAAAAAAGCCAAAATTTCCCTCGCCTTGGCGATTGACCTGCTCATGCCGTGTCACTGGGACTTCGTCGAAGCTCTTGTCGTTCTCCTCAAGGCGATTGGAGGCGAGCTTTCGCCCCGGCGGCCGTACACATGTTGTGCGCGGAATCTCAGGCTCAGCCCTCTTTACGACAGGCTCGGAATTATCTCGAACACGTTTGGCGTCTTCTGGAAAGACGAAAAGCCGGGTAAAAACATCGACTCTGATATCCTTGCTTGTTTAGGTCAAGCTACCGCCGTAAAACGCTGGCTGGCGGCGTCCATAGACAAAACCATGAGATTACAATTGCAGGCCCCTACCGATTTTTGGCTGGAATTCAACTAAAAGCAAAACCCGCGCACCAAACAAATCATTTGTATAACTTATAGCGTCAGGAGTATTCCTGGTATTTAACGCTTTTCTCCTGCTCTTCCCGGCAGTAATCGGCAAAATTGGTGCTGCAAAGACCGGTTTTTGGCCATCCTTTAGCCCGGTCGTTAAGATGGCGATTGATAAATGCCTCGGTTTCGTTCTTTGCCCTGCGACCTATTACAATCAAATCCTGAGAATCCATATCTTGGTTCTTTCGCTGGTAATCTTAGTAACGGCTAAAATCTATTTCTTTCATTTATATAGACGCTTGTTGCGCCTTTTTATTAACAAAATTCCCAAAAAAATCTCAAAATCTCGGATTCAAATAGAGAAAATGATTTTCTTCGAAAACGACTATTCGGAGGCTTGGCACCTAAGACGCCTAATATCTAAAAAGAGCCGAAAGCTGCTTATCAATACAATCATGGACTCGAAAATTAATATCGTTCAGGGAAAACAATAATTGCCCAGCTTAACATAATATCAGAGACGACGTACTTACACGTGCATTCATACCGCCTATGTTTACATTTACATTCATACTTATATTTATCTATTTCTTCGTTTAGAAAATTTTTTACTTTTTTTCAATTTTTTTCAAAATTATAGGTAACATTTTGCCATCGAGAATCGCTGTGCACATAGAGACACAGACCGGTCTGGGGAAGTGATAGTGGACACAATTGGCCGCGAGAGACGAGAAACGGCTCGCGGCCAAGTCCTGCCTTCGACCGAGATGTCCAACTCTATCAAGCGGATTACGATCAGGCATCTCGACAACCTCCAACACAATTGGCATTTCCTTGTTGGAAGATCAGCACCCGGAGACCAGATACCACAAAAACCTGTACTGCTGCTACGGTCTCAATTTCCTAATGTTATTCGAAGCTCACGAATGCCTGTCCATTTTCTTTGCTGAGCAGAACTTGTTTTGTTTGGTCTCCACATGTCACGGCGTATTTGCCGTAGAAGGCGCGGATGCGGCATTGGCCGTTCGCATCTGCTTTGACCTTGCTGTCGGTCCACCATTCTTTGAAGATAAGGTTGCGATATGCCTCGGCGGCCGGCGTGGGCGTCCAGTCCCGGTGATAGAGCGAGGACTGCGGAATCCAATTGGCGCCCTCCCAGAAGCCCCACATGAGAATCCCTTCGACTGCCGGATGGGCAAAGCAGATGCGATAATAGTCCGTCAGGGCCTTCGCTTTGGCCTGTTCCTGCTCCGGCGTCAATTTAAGATTTCGATTCTTCATAAAAACTGAACGCTGGCCGGGCATGTTGAACTCAGTAATACGAATCGGCAGGTTGATTTTCGCCAGCTCGTTCAGGGCGTGCTGCAAGGCCTTTGGATCGAAGGTCTCGCCGTGCAGATGTCCCTGTACGCCGATGCCGGCCAGCGGCACACTCTGTTCGAGAAGACCGCGGACGTGTTTGACGTAGTCATCCAGCCGGTTGCCCGTCAGGATGTCGTAGTCGTTCACGAAAAGCCTTGCATTGGGATCGGCCTGTTTAATCCAGTCGGCCATCTGTTTGGTAATGGCCGGGCCGAGGCGCTCGGCGTAATAATCGGCGTGGAGCATCTCGTTGTTGAGGTCGTACTCGGCGAATCTGCCCCGGTATCGCTGGCCGATAGTCGTCGCACGACTTTTCAGAGCCTCGCGCAGCTCGTCGTCGCTTAGCTCTTTGAGCCAGCTCTGGACCCGTCCCGGAATGCCCCAGAAGATGCAATGCCCTCGCAGCGGGATTTGGTGTTTGTCCGTCCACGCGAGGATTGCATCGACAACGCGATAATTAACCTGTCCCCGGCGGGACTCCATGTCGTGCCATTTCAGCGCGTTTTCAGTCACGGCAGCGTTGAAATTCGCAAGAAACGTCTCTTCGTACTTGCGCTGGTCTTCGGGATTCATCCGGCCGCTGAACGCCCCCGAAGACAATGCGGCGCCGAACCAGAATTCGTGCCGTAACTGCTCGACGTGCACTTCGGCCCCCGGCCTGGCTTTTACGAGAAGCTCTCCCATCCGGTGCTCCCGAATCCTCGCCTCAGTCGCCTCCAGTTCAAGCTCGTCCGAAACGTCCGCTCCATAAGCCGCAAAAAGCAAGCCGAAAAAGCACGCTGATACCAACAAAATTACATATCGTTTCATTATCATGTCCTTTCAAACTTTCGCTGCATGTGCAAAAAAGAATTTGTACATTCTACTTTTTGCTCTCGATGTAAACGGTGGTCTCTTCGATTCGATAATCCATTTTCGCACGATGACAAATAATTAAAAGCAGCTCCATTGCTGAAAGCCCATCGGCAGAAAAATGGATATTCGGCATCTTAGCAATCTCTCCGGATTCGGCCCTGAGCTCGAAATGAATCTTCTTTTCCGTCCCTTCCAAAACGATGTTTTCCGTGATTTTGTCGAGAATTTTGACGGTGCCTCGGATATCTGCATTAAGCTCGATTCTCGGCAGAATGGCGCTATCGAGCCCGGCAGGAATCATCTCATCATAACGCATTGGCCTGACGAGCGTCACGCCCTCATTGACGATCCAAACGTATTTATCGCTTTTATTTTCCGGGTGCAAGGTATAAGGCACGCCGGGGGCCATTTTCTTTAACTGGTCCTCATCGAACGTTACATAAAACGCCTGATACTCTCCGTCGCCCATGCTCGAATTGCCCTGGTAGTTGCTTTTGGTAATGACAATCTCCGGATGTCCCTCCGCCCGCAGGCGGAAGTTGAAGCCGGCGTTCTCAACAAACTCGTCCAGTTGCCGATAATCCTGGCCCTGCATCCATTCCTTAATGCCAATCAAATATGTCCCTTCTCGTAGACCTTTTCCGACGAATTCGGGCAGTCTCTTGTCACCCTTGCAATAGATCGCGTTGACGTGCGCCTCCCGGATTTGCCTGTATTCGACAAAAGGATAAACGTGGGATTCTATAGCAACGAAGGACTCGCCGGAATTCGCTTTGAAGAACCTCACAAGGTCGTCCCGCATTTCGTCTTTGATGGCGTGACCCACGCCGTTATACGTAACACATTGAGCGCAGGGCAGCTTCTCCCGATAAATGGTTTGGCATATCTGCCAGCGGTCGGGCATCATTCTTTCGGCAATTGCCCCGCGTATTATTTTCGCCTCATTCTCATTCCAGGCGTCTCGCGAAGGCAGGGTATCGTTGCGGTCCATATATCCCATGTAAATATATTGCGGGATTTGCCGGTGGGCCTGCTCATTGAAGGGCCGCCCGGTAAAGGTCTCGATATCGGCAATACCGATGGGAAAGGGCAAAGTATAGCCGTTTCGCGTGCTGATGGGTAGCGTCGGAATGCCGTTGACGCCGCCCGAAGCGACGGCCTTCACCCATTCGGGATACAAGAACGCGAAATGGTTGCAGAATTTCGCCGAGGCCGAGAATCCGTGCATAAAAACCTTATCGTGCATCTTGAATCCGTTGGCCCGCAGCAGTTCGAGGGCATGGTCGATCATGGCAATCAGTTGCAGATCGATCCGCTTGAGTTTTCCCTCGTTTATTTCCAGCGTGTCTCTATCGAGGGCGTGGGTATAAGCCTGCCAGTTCGTCGCCGGGCGCGGAAATACGGGGACAAGCAAAGGAACGGACATCTCCCGCGCCATGCGGTTCGGGTACGACCTTCTGACAAGGACCAGGGCCTTTTGGCGATGAACGTCAAAATCGTCCGAGGTGGTTCCTGTATTGTTTGTTTCCACCAGCAGGTAAAGCTCCCGGCTTCTGTCGGCCTTATCGGGAATGAAAAGAAAACAGGGGAAATTGAATCCTTTGGGAGCATTGGGCTCGATTTCCACGACGTCATTGCCGGCAAGGTTTAGCTGACATATTTTAGAAACAACAATATCCTGTGCCGCAGCCGCCGGCGGAAATATCGGCGCCACGAGCAGTAAAAATAACGTCGGCCATTTTGGTACTTTTGACATAAGCTCACCTCCATCGGTTTCATTCAGGATTATTATTCCAACCGTTCGTTCATAGACGCACTTTGAATGTCTCTATCAAATCGCTTAGAACCTTCTTATCGTGTTCACGTTCATACAGAGGATTTTGTTTCTCTTCGTGGATACCGACGTTTTCTTCGAAGGTGGGCTTTTGAGGGCTCTTATAGAAAACGCCGAGCGGCAGCTTTTCGATCTCGGTCGCCTTCTCGAATGCCTTCTGTCTGTCCGACGGGTCGTGGTCTTCGAGGTAATAAGTATGCTCTTTGAACCACTGAACCGTATTGAGCCTGTTGAACGTGACGCACGGTTGGAATATATCGACCAGGGCATAGCCTTTATGCTCGATTGCTTTTTTAAGGATGTCCGTCGTCTGCTCGATGTCAACTGCGAAGGCCCTTGCAACGAAGCTCGCGTCCAGAGCGATGGCGACGGCCAGCGGATTGAACGGCTCGTTGAAGACGCCGCGGACCTGGACGGGCGTGACAAAGCCTCTCTGGCTGGTCGGTGACGCCTGGCCTTTTGTCAGGCCGTAAACCATGTTGTTGTGAACGATGTTGGTGATGTTCGGGTTTCGGCGTATCGCGTGGATGAAGTGGTTGCCGCCCTCGCCGTACATGTCGCCGTCGCCGCTTTCGGCTATCACGGTCAGCGCCGGATTGACGGCTTTGATAGCCGTCGCCGCCGGCAGCGCCCGGCCATGCAGACCGTTGAAGACGTTTGTCCTGAAGTAATGTGGGGCCTTCGCCGCCTGGCCGATCCCGGAAACAAGCGCAAGGTCCGTTGGCTGGATTTGCAGCTCGGCCAGGGCGCGCTTCAGCGTCTTGAGAATGGGATAGTTGCCGCAGCCCGGGCACCAGGCTATGTCAATATCGTTCATATCGAAAACTTTAGTATCCACAGCTTCGCTCCTAATTCAATGCTTCTTTCAACTTTTCGGTCAGCTCTTCGACGAAAAAGCTCAGCCCGTTATATTTGAGAATCTTCCTGTCGATGCCGATTCCCGTATAGAGTTTTATCAGTTTGGCGAACTGAGAGGCGGCGTTGTTCTCCACGATGATTGTTTTCTCGGCTTTTTGCAGATACCCGGCGGCTTCTTCCGGCAGCGGATATACCTGTTTGAAATGCAGCAGCGCCACGTCGTCTCTGCCGAGCTTTTGCACGGCTTCTTCTACGATGTTGCGCGTCGAGCCCCAGCAAACAACAAGGTTCTTATAGTTCTTCGCCCCCGACAATTCCGGCGGGATGTTCTCTTTTTTCAGCGATTCGCCTTTTTTTAGCCTTTTATCGACCATCTTTATTCTCAGGTCAAGGTCTTCGGTGATATGTCCTTCGGCGTCGTGCTCGTCGCTGTCAACGACGACCAGTCCGTCTCCTAAGCCGGGCACGCCCCTTGGTGAGACGCCGCTCTTTGTTAATTCGTATCTCTTGTAGTCTTTTTTCGTACGGTTGATGTGCTTTTCAATCTTAAACTTCGTCATGTCAGGCGCGTCGGAATTGTAATAAGAATCTATAAGATACTGGTCGGTTAGAATGAAAACCGGCACCTGGTATTTGTCGGCCAGATTGAAGGCCCTCTGCGTCAGGCAGAAGGCGTCCTGAATTGTTCCGGGGGCGAAGATGATTCGCGGGAACTCGCCGTGTCCGGCATAAAGTGCAAGCTCCAGGTCGGCTTGTTCGGTCCGCGTTGGCAGCCCGGTCGCAGGGCCGGGTCTCTGGCCCAGGTGGATGACCATCGGGCTTTCGAGCATTCCGGCCAGACTTACGCCCTCGATCATCAAAGCAAAGCCGCCGCCGGATGTTGTAACCATCGCCCGAGCGCCGGCGTACCATGCACCGAGCGCCATGTTAACCGCGGCTATCTCGTCTTCAGCCTGCTCAGCGACGATATCGAAAGTTTTAGCGTGCCTGGCAAGGAACGCCAGCACGCCCGTCGATGGTGACATCGGGTAGGACGCGATGAAATTGCAGCCTCCGGCGATGGCTCCAAGGGCCACAGCTTCGGCACCGTCCAAAAGGACCTGGTCTTCAACGCCGGCGTCGATGGCAATTGCAAAATTGATTTTAGATGACTCGACAAGCTCGGCGCCGAAAGCAAAGCCCTTTTTCAGTGCTGCAAGGTTTTTTTGCACTATATCCGAGGATTTGCCGGAGAAAAACTTCTCGATGTACTTGCCTGCCGCCGGCAGCTCGACCCCGAAAAGGCCGGCCAAAGTACCTACAGCAACTACGTTGGAAAAAATCTTATCGCCGATTTCTACCGCCGTGCCCGTAAAGGGAACATTGACAAACCTGTGCCTGGTTTCGTCAATATCCTCGCCGATCATCTCTTTGTCCGCCAGGATTATCGTCCGGGCAGAGACGTTCCGCTCGACGTGCCGTAAGGCGCCTTTGTTCAGAGGAACAAGAACGTCTATCGTGCTGACAGCAGCTCGGACGGGTCGCGAGCTTATCCGGATGCTGGTGGAGTTCATTCCCCCGCGTATTCGAGACATGTACTCTTTTGTCGCAAATACGTTAAAGCCGGCGATTTTTAAGATTCGCGTCAGCAGGTGCTCGACGGTCTGGATGCCCTGGCCGGCCTGCCCGCATAAGCAAATCGATACGCTTCCGGGATTCAGTGATGATAATCCTTTGCTCATAATATTCCCTGCTTTCGATTAACCGAAAAATGCTCCCGGCCAAACGTGCCGGAAAATAATGTCTCGTTAATTCTATGCCGGCGTTTTTGTTTTGTTCACTTTTTTATCCTGAAAAATACCAAAACCATCTCCCAAATCAATCTTTTTCGTCTGCATATCCGGGCCGGATATGTTAATATCAGCGGCAATCGCGATTGCGAATAACTGTATAATGATGGTATAAATGAGATTCGAGAAAAGTGACGGAGACTCTGACCCCGCTGCCGGCGGGAAAAAGAAAAATTCGGTTCCTTCTATTTATTGCGATTGTAGCTGCTATTCGTCCGGCGTATGGTGAGACGTTTTCATTTGCCGTCATCGCTGACCCCCACTTCAGCGGAAATCCGGATCACAGAGCAAAATTCGAGACTGCGGTAGACTGGATTATTCGCAGCAAGGACGATAAAGACATCGAACTGACATTCGTATTGGGAGATATTGCATGGGGCGGCACAATAGACAATCGAAATCTCGTAACGGCAAAGAAAATACTCGACCGCCTCAGTAAAAATGAAATTATTTACATTCCCGTCATAGGAGATAATGAGGTCCAGGCCGGGTGTGAAAAGGAGTTTCAGGAGGTCTTCGGACCACACTTTAAGAGACTCTCCGGAACGCTTGACAATTGGCGAAAGGCCGACGTTACCGCAGCCGGCATGTATCTTCAGAATTTCTCCTTCGATTATAAGGGTTGTCATTTTGTGTGTCCTGATTTCAATTCGAGGAAAGCCGGCGATGAGGGCGGCGAGCTCCACGATTTCACGGGCGGAAGCTGGCCCTGGTTCAAAAATGATATCGAGCTATGTCCCAAAACGAAAAATGAGAACATCGTCATTATGACGCATATCGGAATGTTTCACACCGGATTCGAATTTGCAGACCGGTTCGTTTTTTCACAAAGCGAGATGGACACGATAAAGAGCTTCCTTAACGACTATGAGGACAATGTGGATTCTAATTATGCCGGCCATCTTCATCTGAACTGGTATGTGCCGGTATGGTCGGAGTTATTCGTTCCGCTTTATCACGTCAGAGTGACGGATGAAACATGGTCTCAGCTACAATGGCCCGAGAGTAATGAGCCCGGATTGACAATCAGGTGGGTGCAAGTGGATAACAGCGGCACGAAAATATCCTATCAGCAGAATATCGAGAATATATCTGAAGAAGAGCCGGGTCAGAAATGAAGGATTTGTGCTAATCGTACTCCTGCATAAATCCTGTCGGTCATTTCATTATGTGGCTGGTTTGACGCCCCGCTGAACCCGTTGGAAGTCCGAGATTTCGCCGTCCTGCCTGACGGGCTGGCCGAACTCCGTGAAGATTTTCGGCTTGTCCCACCGCCAGTGCTCGACATGTCCGTCGGCGAAAGAGAAGCAGCCGCCCTGCGAGTGCCGGCCGGTCGGGAGGTCCCACCACCTCGGCGGCTCCTCGGTGTATTGCCAATCCCGTGGCGGAATGCCGAAATGGGAATCGAAGATACTTTCTTCGTGGACGTCGACGAAGAACAACAGCTCCGCCGGTGACGGATTGTCGATTTCTGATTCCCTGGCGAAGCTCGGGAGTAAAGTATTCTTGTCGGTGTACGGCAGGCCATTGATGGATTGGCTCAGGTTATAGCTGCGGGTCCGACGGAGATTCAGGATATGCCCTCTCGGTGTCCGGATCCGCGACTTGTCGGACGGGCACCGGTAGATTTCGGTTGATTTGTTGTAACGAAAGAGCAGGCCTCGCTCGATATTTTCAGTGGTAGTATCGAAAGGCGCCAGGCCGGGACACCACGTCATTTTTTCGCTGAAGCCGGGCGCTGGCGCTCTGGTGTCGAGCAGGTAAACGTACCGGTTCGGCAGCAAAAAGTCGTCATTGTCCAGCGAATAGAGTTTCGCGCAGGTCTGAAGCTGCTTAAGATTGTTCAGACAGGCTGCTTCTCGAGACTTCGCCCGAGCCAGAGACAGCACCGGCTGCAAAAACGCCGCCAGAAGCGCAATAATAGCGATGACGA
>Ga0172362_10005713_pt1 | contig 10764 bp, 7 predicted proteins | sample LakKivs1_kivu2a2_FD_114534 | JGI IMG/M metagenome (GOLD analysis project Ga0172362, IMG submission 114534) | Sediment microbial communities from Lake Kivu, Rwanda - Sediment s1_kivu2a2 | ecosystem: Environmental > Aquatic > Freshwater > Lake > Sediment | place: Rwanda: Western Province, Lake...
GAACCGTTAGAGATAATGGATGAAAGAGAATCTGATTAATCTTTTTTGGAACGATTTTTCGAATGCCTCTATAAAACTTCTTTCTGTATTCATCGAACACTGGATGAGTAAGGGTTACAAACTGAATAAATTTGTATTCTTTTCCATTAACTTCCTGGGTGAAATAGTTTAATGGCATCAATACAATATTTCTGAAAATGTTGTATTTCCATTCGATTAACCTTTGCTGACTTGCTGCGTGTTTTACGAATAACCTGTGATGTCTGCCTCGTTTGGCTAAACTTCCATCACCAAGTAGAGTTCCTACTAATACTAATTTCTGCTTTTCTGATAATCTGAATTTTGATTTGACCGACTTGCCTTTTACGTTCATAAGTTTCCTAAGCTTCCCTCGGTATCGTCCGCTAAAGCGGGTTTCTACCGATATAGCCAAGTTTTTCTCATTCCTTTATTAGAATGAGGGACTAGTTATTTTATTATACCACGATGGGTATCTAAAACCAATCCTTGTCCATCCCCACGCTTTCGTCCCTCAGCGTCAGGGTCGTCCTAGAGGAATGCCTTCGCTTTCGGTGTTCCGGTCGATATCAACGGATTTCACCCCTACACCGACCGTTCCATCCTCCCCTAACGCCCTCTAGCCAGATAGTATCTCTAGCGGCCCCAAGGTTGAGCCCTGGGTATTTTACCAGAGACTGGTCTGGCCGCCTACGGACCCTTTACGCCCAGTAAATCCGGATAACGCTTGGAGGCTCTGTCTTACCGCTGCTGCTGGCACAGAGTTTGCACCTCCTTATTCCTCCGGTACTGTCAACTTTGCGGTTTCATCCCGGAGAAAAGCTCTTTACACCCCGAAGGGCTTCTTCGAGCACGCGGCGTCGCTGGTTCAGGCTTTCGCCCATTGACCAATATTCTCGACTGCTGCCTCCCGTAGGAGTACGGCCCGTATCGCAGTGCCGTCGTTGGGGAACATGCTCTCACATCCCCTACCCGTCATCGCCTTGGTAGGCCATTACCCTACCAACTAGCTGATAAGCCGCAGACCCATCCTCAACCGACAAACTTTCGCTTGCCTTTACTGACAGCTCAATTTTAGAAACAAATCGCTATAGAATATTGTTGGTTTAATTTTCAATTTTACAATTTTCAATTTTCAATAAATTAATTAATTTTCAATTTCTAAATGTTTGAAAATTTAGTCATTGAAAATTGATTGAAAATTAGTAAATTGATAATTGAAAATTTATTTTGCTTCTAAAAATGAACTGTCAGATTATCACGAATTAGCCAATCTTTCGACTGGTTATGCGTGTGTTAAGGGTTTGTATCTACGTGTTACTAACTCGTTCGCCGGTGGTCGCCTTGCGACGACCCCCTTGACTTGCATGCCTTATCCACGCCGCCAGCGTTCATCCTGAGCCAGGATCAAACTCTCAAGTGTAGAAGCGGATTAACGCGGATATCAACGCGGATTTACGCGGATAAAATTTCCGCGTTCTTCCGCGTCCTCGCGAAGCGAGCCTTCCGCATCTCTCCGCGTGTTTTGACGAAAGTCAAAACAAATCGGGACAACTCTAAAAAACTGACTCAATTTTCCTTATTTACCCTCTTAAATTACCATTGGCATTATTTAACAGGGTGAATTTTTTAAGGTGCTTTCCCGTCACGCAAAAAATCAGGAAGAGACTTCCTGATTTCCATCCCGTTTGCCGCCAATCATCCCTGTTATTATTTACAACAACCTTTCTTTTTCGTTTTCTTCTTAGCCATATGTTTGTCTCTTCTGGTCGTAGTTTAATCTTTCCAAAAACCTTTGTCAAGCCCTCCTTTTAGCGATTTGGATACCCTTAATCTAGTTTCCATAGAGGGTGGCTTTCTTTATTGCGCTTTGTTTTTCTCTGTATCATAAAAAAGAGCCAGGGAGAGGGTTCGAATTTTAATTATAGCTTTTAATTATAGCCGATGGGGTGGATCGAACACCCGTAAACGGTTTACAAAACCGTTGCTTTGCCACTAAGCTACATCGGCATAAAAAGACTTGCTTCCTTTTATAATTCTTTCTTTTATAATTCTTTATTGTTTTTTGTAGATTTTTTAACTTCCTCCCAGTAATTATCGTTCTCCAGCTTTTTCTGCCGCGTTTTCCTTCTTAATTTCTGAAGCCAGTTAAAAGTTTGGCTGTCGGTTTTTAAACTCAAAATTCTAATTTTAGAAATCAGTTTTTGCAAAAACACCTCGTAAGAAAAATTTTTAAAAGGATTCAATTCTTTAATCTTTTTCTTTAATTTTAAACTCAATGGCTCGCTTTTTTCCGGCAAAACCTCTGGCAAACCAACTAAAACCGGCATCTTCCGCCAGACAATCACGCCCATACCAGCAATACTACCTAACAAAATAACTATGGCTATTAGTTCTATCATATTTTTAATTTCTTTAGTTTCATAATTCGTATCTCACAAACCTTTTTATAACAATATTTTCACCCAGTTTAGCCATATACTCGTCAACCAGGTCCTTTATCGTCTTTGTTTCATCTTTTATCCAGGGTTGCTCCAAGAGTGGGGTTTCTTCAGGATTAATAGCGGCGACCTGGAGAGTCAACTCGTGGGCTAATTTCTGAAATTCTGGATTTTTGGCGACAAAATCGGTCTCGCAGCCGAGTTCAATCATCGCCCCCACTTTTTTATTAGAATGAATATAGCTTTCAATTATTCCTTGTTTTGTTTTTCTCTGGAGCTTCTTTTTGGCAAAATTCTTGCCCCATTTTTTTAAAATCTCTTTTGCCATCTGGAAATCGCCCCTGGCTTCTTCCAGGGCTTTTTTACATTCGGCAATGGAAATACCAGTTTCTTCGCGAAGTTGTTTGAGTTGATTAACATTGACCATACTATCACACGAACGAACACGAACAACCACAGAAAACCATAACCTAACTGTTCGTTTTCTGTTTGCCACTGCTCGCGATGGTTCGTTTTGTCGTTTGAGTTTTAACTTCAGATTTTGTTTTTAGTATTGTTTCCTTTATTTTGTCCAAAATATATTTCACCGATGATATGGCGTCGTCATTAGCTGGAATTGGATAGTCAAGCAGGGTTGGGTCAGTGTTGGTATGGGAAATGCCAATGACTTTTATTCCCTTCATTCCGGCTTCTTTAACCGCCAAATCATCTTTTTTTATGTCTAAAACCAGTACAGCATCGGGCAGGCCCTCCAAATTTTTTATTCCCCCAAATTTTATTTCCAGATCTCTTAATTCCTGGTCAATTTTAGCTCGCTCTTTTTTAGTATATTTTTCCAGTTCTCCCTCTTTTTTCTTTCTCTCCAAATCCTTAAAATACTCAAGCCTCTTTTTTATTATCCCAAAATTGGTAAAAGTTCCGCCCAGCCATCTCTCTGCCACATAAGGCAAAGCCAATTCTTGAGCCAGGTCTCTTACTAAGTTTTTAACCTGCACCTTGGTTCCCACTATTAATAAAATTTTATTTTCGGAAATTAATTGCTGAATAAATCTCAGGGCCTCTTCCAATTTTTCTTTCGTTTTTTCTAAATCAATAATGTGAATGGTATTTCTCGCGCCGGCCAGATAAGGGAGCATTTTGGGATGAACCTTGGAAATTTTATGGCCGAAATGAAGACCGGCCCGAGCCATCTCCTCAATATCTAATTTAAAATCTATTTCTTTTGCCATATAATAATATATTACAACATTCCACTTGATTTTTCAATACCAATAAGATATAATGCGAAATATGCGAATACCGAATGCGAAACTTGCGAATTCGCAAAATTCGCATATAAATTCGCGTCATTCGCATTATATTTTTATGAAAAAAGATATTCATCCAAAATATTATCCAAATGCGACTGTCAAGTGCGCTTGCGGCAATTCTTTTACGGTTGGTTCAACTAAAGAATATCTGGAAATTGAGATTTGCTCAAAATGCCACCCATTTTACACCGGCAAAGAAAAAATTGTTGACACCATGGGCAGGGTGGAAAAGTTCAGAAAAAGAATGGCAAAGAAAAAGAAATAATGCCGAAAATTGAAGCAATTAAAAATGAATACAACGAACTTTTACAACAACTCAGTGATCCTGAGCTTATTTCTGATTGGCAAAGATTTGAAGCGCTTACTAAGAGAAAAAATGAAATTGAAAAAATTATTGACAAAGAAAAAGAGCTCAAAGAGCTGGAAAATAAAATTGAAGAAAATCGGGCAATAATTGCTGCCAGAGAAGATCCGGAACTGACGGCTCTGGCTGAAGCTGAAATCGAACAGCTAAAAGAGAAAGAGAAAAACCTGGAAAAGGAGCTTATCTCCTTAACGAGCTCCTTAACGAAAAAGGGGGAGGAGCTTAACTCCTTAATAGTGAAGGGTAGTCCCTCAACAGCGGTTATTATTGAAATTCGGGCGGGCGCCGGCGGCGAAGAGGCGGCTTTGTTTGCCGCGGACTTATTCAGAATGTATTCAAAATACGCTGAGTCAAAAAATTGGAAAAAGACGGTCCTGGATTGTCATTACAGCGATTTAGCCGGGATAAAACAAATTGTTTTTGAATTGAAAGACGGAGATGTTTTTTCAGAAATGCGGCACGAGGCCGGAGTTCACCGCGTTCAGCGAATCCCGGCCACTGAAAAGTCAGGCCGGATTCACACCTCCACCGCCTCGGTTGCCGCGTTGCCAAAACCCAAAAAAGGCAAAATTGCCATAAATCCCCGCGATTTAAAAGTGGACACCTACAAAGCCTCAGGCCCTGGCGGTCAATACGTCAATAAAAGAATGACTGCTATCAGGATTATTCATTTACCGACCGGCCTGGTATCTACTTCCCAAACCGAAAGAAATCTCCAGCAAAATAGAGAAAACGCGCTGAGTATTTTGGAAGCCAAGCTTTTAGAAAAAAAAGAGTCAGAAGAAATAATGAAAATGGGCCGGGAAAGGAGATTGCAAATCGGCAAAGCCCAGAGAGCGGAAAAAATCAGAACTTATAATTTCCCCCAGAACCGGGTCACTGACCACCGAATAAAAAAAACCTTCCACAATTTAGAAGAAATTCTGGAAGGCAAATTAGAGCCGATAATTAAAGCGCTCCAGAGTTAATCTGTGCCTGCCAAAAATCAGCTTTTTCCATTACTTTGTTTCTATACCATTCGCCGCCTGCCCGGCTGCAAGCGGCTGTCATTGAACTTGTGCCGCACAAATAAGCTGTTACTGCTCCGATTTCTGACTGCCGGTTTTGAGTGCCGGCATTCCAATCGGCTAAATACAAAGCAGCGGCCAAAAAAGCATCTCTTGCCCGCCAGGGGTTGGCCGGTTTGACTCCGGTAATATTTTCTACTCTTCCTTTATAATCACTTTTTGGATTCAACCAGGTAGTCGGCATAAATTGGGCCGGGCCCATAGCGCCGCCCATTTGCACTGCTCCACCGGAAACATAGCAAGAAACTGGGGTAGTATTAGGATTTAAGCCAAGTTCTTGACAGATAGCTTCAAAGGCAGCCCACTGATTGCTTCTCATAACTTGTTTGTAACTCAATTCCGGGTGCCGGCAGACCGGCTGGCCAGCGCAATTACACTGACCGACATTAACTCCAAGAGCAGACTCTACTTCCAATAATCCCAAAATTAAAGATGGTCTTACTCCGCCGGCAGCACTGCCTGCCCACTTTGCCAGTTCATATAATTCTTTAGGGTCGCGCGGCACCGCCAATCCCGGCAAGGTCAACTGGGCAATTCTGCTCATTATCTCATTTGCCCTTTTCTCAAGTTCTTTTTTCTCTTTGAGATATTGCTGATACTGAGTTTCCTTCATATCCCTTAATTTTTCTTGTTCTTTTCTAGCTGTTTCGCTTTCCTGTTTTTGAATAGTTTGAACTTTTACGGTTTGAGCCAAACTTTCTTTCTCTTCGTCTAATTTCTCTTTTTGTTTTTCTAAACTTGATTTCAAATCTTTAATATTTTCAAGGAGCTCTTGACTTTTAAGATTGAGGACTTCCAAAGCCATCAAGTTGTCAAAAAAACCAGAAAGACTGGCTTCGGAAAGCAAAATCTCAATTAAGCCCTTTTGGTCTTCCTCATAGATGACTCTTAAGATACCGGCCAGTTTTTCTCTGGAATCTTTAATTTTTAAAGAAGTTTGTTCAATTGAGGCTTCGGTATCTTTTATCTGATAACCCAGGTCTTTTATCATTACATTGCCTTGTTGGATTTGCAATTCAAGCTGCTGAATTCTTGACCTCAGAACGTTGATTTGATTTTGAAGGGTTTTTTTCTCTTGCTCGGTTTTGGCAATCTGGCCTTCTAATTTTTTAATTTCTTCCTGGAGTTTTCCCCAGAGGGTCTCGCATTCTTTTATTGTTTGACAGTCTTCCTGAGAAAGGGCTGTAAAATTCGGCAAAACCAAAGCCAAAATCAAACCACCAACTAAAATATATTTTAAACAGTCACCAGCAATCCGCATATGCTTTATTAATAAATGTACAGGGGTACAATTATTAATATAATTATTTTTCCTCTTTCTTTTTCTCTTCCTCTTTCGGTTTCTTCTCTTCCACCTTCTCCACCTCTTCCACTTTCTCTTCCACTGGTTTTTCCAATTCTTCTTCCACTTTTTCAGGCGGAGTTACAGAAACTATAATTTCTTCCGGTTCTTTTAAAACTTTTACTCCCTCTGGCAGTTTTAAATCGGAAATTTTAATATGGTCCTCAAAGGTTTTGAGGGTTCCTATGTTTACCTTAATTTCATGAGGAAGTTTTTGGGGCAGGGCTTTTACCTCCAGCTCGGAAATATTCTTAACCAGAGTCCCCCCTAAATCTTTCACTGCCAGGGAGACTCCTTCAAAAATTATTGGCAATTTCACCTCCACTTCTTCTTCAAGCCTCGGCTGGTAAAAATCAACATGGTTTGGCTTTCCAGTCAAAGGGTCTAATTGAATCTCGTGAATCAAAACCAAAAATTCCTTTTCGGGGATTTTTAATTTAATTAAGGTGCTTTCTCCAGCTTCTCGGTAAATTTTTTCAAATTCTTTTTCATCCAATCCTAATGGCAAAGACGCTTTTATTTTAGGCCCGTACAAAACCGCCGGCAAAATGCTTTTTTTCCTGAATGACTTCACTTTTTTACCAAGATTTTTTCTGATTTTAGCTGAAAGAGTTAGCATACTTGTATCTTGTTTCTTGTTTCTTAATCCTATTATTTCTTCCTAACTTTAAACTTCTTTTCTAGTTGTTTTAGCGTTTCCATCACCCCGGTATACTCCAATTCTGACATCGGCAGCATGGCCGGGCCGAAAAATCCCTGTCTTCTTAATTCTTCGGTTTCTTTTGAAACCTCTTCTCTTTCATAATCCCAGTAAGGATGGTCAAAGACATCGGCCGGTTCCGTTAATCTTCCGTTTTTAACGGAAAAAGCCAGACAGCTGACAATTGGAGGGCCGTCAAAGAAAGAAGTGGGCGAATTCTTTTTTACCGGCATTAAAGGTCCAACGTGGCTTCCTCTCATAAATCCGGAAACAAGGGGTGTAATAATATAAGGGGAAAGAACCTCGCCGGTGGCCGGGAAATCTTTCTGGGTTCTAATCAGCATTACCGGGTCATCTTTTCCCACATATTTGCCGGCAATATTATGAAGTCTGGTGGTGCTGGCCGAAACAACCTGTTCGCCGGTTGCTCTGGAAAAAATGCTTTCAACTACAAAGCGGCCGGTGTCTCGCAGTAAAACAGCAATATCATATATCTCTTCCGGGTTATTGAGTTCAATTACTTTATCAGCTTTTGTGTAAGCCACGTCCATAATTACGAATTTAAATCCCTTTTTTATATTTGGAGAAAGCAAAAACCCGGCGCAATGCATCGGGTCAGAAAAAGTTAAATAGAGGGGCAGATTGAAAGCGCCAGGCTCGGTTTTATCCGCGGCAAACATTAAAAAGGATTCGGCCGGCCTCTCCTCAATTTCCATCTCTGCCACCTGGGGTCCCATTCCTTTAACGTTTCCGGAAAAAGCGGTTGACAGCAAATCCTGGCCGGCGCCGTAAAGCCCCTGAGCTTTGGCCACTTTTGTTCCGGCCATAAAAGCATCAAAACATAATTTATGAATCTTCGGGTTCAAAACTCCCTTTTTATGCGTCGTCAAAATGGCAATATCATCCCCGGTATGACCAATGTAGTAATCAATAATCAACCCCTTACTTTTTTCCTTTATATAATTTTCAACTGTTTGAATTAACTTCTGGCTGGGTTTTAAATGCCCGCCAATAGAGCCAATATCCGCTTTTATAATTGATAAAGTAATTTTCGCCATAAAAATCAACGAATAACGAATTTATTACGAATTTACGAATAATAATTCGCAGTATTCGCATTCAATTCGCAGTATTCGCATTAATTATTATTTTTTAAGTTGTTTTTCTTTTTGGGCGATGATTAATGTTGTTTTAATTACGGTGTCTGGGTTTAATGACATTGACTCAATCCCCTGCTCTACCAAAAATTCGGCGAAATCTGAATAATCTGAAGGCGCCTGGCCGCAAATTCCCGAATATTTTTTTCTTTTTTTACATTCCTGAATCACTCTGGCAATCATTTCTTTTACTGCTGGATTTCTTTCGCTGCCAACTTTCGCCACTAAGGCGGAGTCGCGATCTAGCCCCAGAACTAATTGGCTAAGGTCATTGCTGCCGATGCTATAACCATCAAATATTTCTAAAAACTCATCAGCCAAAATAACATTAGAAGGAATCTCGGCCATCACATAAACCTCCAAATCGTCCCTGCCTCTTTCTAATCCGTATTCTGCCATTAATTTTAGCACTTTTTTTCCTTCCTGAATAGTCCGGCAAAAAGGAATCATCAGTTTGATGTTTTTTAAACCAAAAACTTCTCTTGCTCTTTTTATTGCCTGGCATTCCATTTCAAAAGCCGGTTTAAATTTTTCATCGTAGTAACGGGAGGCGCCCCGCCAGCCAAGCATCGGGTTGGTTTCCTCCGGTTCAAATAATTCTCCGCCGATTAAAGCCCGATATTCATTTGTTTTTAAGTCAGATAATCTGACAATCACCGGTTTGGGCCAGAAAGCTGAAGCAATTTGAGCAATCCCTTCAGCTAATTCTTTAACAAAGTATTCTCGCTTGTCTTTATGTTCAATTGTTATTTTTTCAATCTCTTTTGTAATTTTATTATTTTTTATTTTTTTAAAATGATAAAGAGCCAAGGGATGAACCCGAATCTTCTCCGCAATTATAAATTCTTCCCGGGCCAGACCAACCCCGTCGTTTGGTAAAAACGAAGTTTTAAAAGCAATTTCCGGCGCGCCAATATTAACCATTATTTTTGTTTTTAGTTTAGGGATTTCCTTTAAGTCATATCTTTTAGTTTTAAAAGGAACTCTTCCTTCAAAAATTCGGCCGTTTTTCCCCTGGGTGCAATCCACAGTAACTTCCCGGCCTGCTTTCAAAACTTTTGTTGCTTCTTTTGTGCCAACAATTGCGGGAATACCCAGTTCCCGACTAATGATTGCTGCATGGCAGGTGGCGCCGCCTTCGTCGGTAACGATTGCCGACGCTAAAGGAAAAATGCTGACCCAGTCGGGGTCGGTCATTTTTGTCACCAAAACTTCGCCTTTTTGAAATTGGGCAATTTGAGCAACATTGGGGATTATTCTAACTTTGCCCTGGCCGATTTTATTGCCAATGGCTGTGCCGGTTAAAATCGGCATCTGGTTCGTCTGTATCTTATATTCTTGATAAAACTTGGCTTCTTCCGGCGCGTGCACCGTTTCCGGTCTTGACTGGACAATAAAAAGCTGGCCGGTTTTTCCATCCTTGGCCCACTCAATGTCCTGGGGAATTTTATAATGTTCTTCAATCAGGCAGGCCCATTTAGCTAAAGTCAAAATTTCCTCATCAGTCAAAGAAAATTTTAATTGCTCTTTTTGAGGAACGTTTACTTCTTTTAACCCGCCGCCTTTGCCATAGATATATTTTTTGGTTTTCCGGCCTAAATTTTTAAGAATTATTGATTTATATCCCTGTTTCAAAGTCGGCTTGAAAACATAAAATTCATCGGGTGTAACCAGGCCTTTAACAATCATCTCGCCCTGGCCCCAGATGGAATTTATCAAGACCACATTGGGAAAGCCGGTTTCAGTATCAAGAGTGAACATTACCCCAGAAGAAGCCAAATCTGACCTGACCATTTTCTGACAGCCAACAGAAAGAGCAAATTTTAAATGGTCAATTTTTTTCTCTTGCCGGTAGGCAATGACCCGATCGTTGAAAGCCGAGGCCAGACATTTCTTAACCGCCCTCAATAAATTTTCTTTGCCCGAAATGTTTAAAAAGGTCTCAAACTGGCCTGCAAAAGAGTCCCGGGGACTGTCTTCGGCCACACCAGAAGAACGCACGGCCGCATCCACCTCCTTTTGATTGTATTCTTGAGATAATTTTTGGTAAGCCTTGATAACTTCCCGCTTTAAATCTTCAGGAAATTTAGATTTCAAAATTAAATTGCGAGCTGCTTTACCGGTCTCCTGTAAACTCTTAATGCTTTTGGGGCTAAATCGCTTAAAAATCTCTTTTAATTTTTTATCCAGTTTATTAAATTTTAGGAAATACCAGTAAGCCCGGGTCGTCAAAGCAAAACCGTCGGACACATTTATTCCTTTTGACGACAATTCCTTTCTCATCTCGCCCAAATTAGCATTTTTGCCGCCAACCAAAAGCAGGTCCTTAGTCGAAACTTCCTTAAACCAGAGAATAAATTTTTGC
>Ga0172362_10005715_pt1 | contig 10763 bp, 16 predicted proteins | sample LakKivs1_kivu2a2_FD_114534 | JGI IMG/M metagenome (GOLD analysis project Ga0172362, IMG submission 114534) | Sediment microbial communities from Lake Kivu, Rwanda - Sediment s1_kivu2a2 | ecosystem: Environmental > Aquatic > Freshwater > Lake > Sediment | place: Rwanda: Western Province, Lake...
AGGTTGGGCTGCGACGGCAGGTTTGTGCCTTGCGTGGCTACCCGGCTTGGCCGGTTGTTTCAGTGTTGGCACTTCGATGAATCTCAGTGCGAGTTCCAGTTGTTCGCGCGGGCTTTTGATCCCTTTTGCCTCCAATGCCTTCATGGCAGTATCGATTTTGGCCCCAACTGCCGTGAATGGTTTTGCGGGGTCGCCAGCCTCAAAGAGCCAGGACTTGTTTCGCTCGGTGTAATCCTTCAAGAAAGTCAGATCACGATCTTCAGCGAGCCGCGCCTCGTTGTGCTGAACGAGTTGTTCCGCCAAGGAACGGCCGTGGCGCTCAAGGATCGGGCCCAACAGCCCTTCGGGGTCTACCGCAAGCCGAAAGGCAACCTCTTCAATCTTGCGGGCCACGTCGTTGTAGCGGCGCTTGAGATCGGCCGGGGCTTTGTCGGCATCGGGAAAAGCAGCCAATTCCCGTTGGAGGAGTTGAAAATCGCGGTAATCTTTGGGCAAATCGGGTTCGATCTTGCCTTGCTGTCCATCAGCTCTCAGACCGCGTTGTCCATCCGCACCTTGTTGGGCCATCGCCTCCTGGAGAAACCTTTGCGGGTCTTCGCGGAACCACTTGCCGATCTGCGCGTCCTCTTCCCATTGGCCCATACGACGCGAGAGGTTTTCGATGGCGTCGATAAACTCCTCGTCGCTGCGGAACTTCTCGGCCATGTTGCGCCCAGTCCGGACGTCGAACCGCGTCAAGAAAGCCCGCTGATCTTCGGACGCTTGGGAGTCCGCCGTTTGCGTCGTCTGCTCCGGCGCCGCAGTTGCAATGTCGGCTGCGCCCGCGGGTGTAGAATCGCTAGGGGCGGAAGATGAAGTGGCGGCACCGGTGGCATCCTTTCCACCGGTCGTAGCAGCATCCATGCCGCCAGCCGCCGCAATCTGCGAATCTTTCATCGCATTGGCGATGAAATCGCTGCCAGTCTCGCCACCGGGTTCGTTGGACTTTGGCATGATAGGTCTTCCTTGACCACGAGGGGGCAATCCTTGCCTTGGACAAACCGGAGGGGTTCGAGGTCTGCCCGGCTATTTAGAGTATTGCCTATAAGGTCAAGGCGCAAGACAGCGGATAGACACCCGTCGCATGGTCGCTTGAACTTGTCTGGCAGTTGTTTAGACTTGTCTTGGAGGTGTTAAATGAACCCAGCGCCTTACATTGGCATTTCGATCCAGAAGGGCATGAGCCCGCCGTGGCGCGTCAAAGTGCATTACCACTACCGCCACATCAATCTGGGGCGGTATCACGATCCCGAAGTGGCCGGCCGGGTCTACGACTACGCGGCTACCTTGCTTTGGGGGCCAAATGCCAAACTGAACTACGATGGCAAACTTCCGCCCCATATCTCGCCGCTGGCAATCCGCGCCAAGCTGGCGCTCTATGGCGTTGAACTGCCGCCAGAAATCGAGGAATCTGGGCTTGCAGAATCGCCGGGGCCAGCCTAGAATCAGGGGGTAGGAGATGCAACGTCTTGTCCCCCCCCCTGACAATGCTGGCCGAGTTCGTCGATCGGGACTTCCTGCCGACGCGGCTATCGGTTCAGAAGAAAACGCGGGAATACTACCAACGGACTGCCCGGGAGTATGATGCCTTTCGGGCCTCGCAAGGGCTCAACGGCGATTCGAGCCCCTTTGACCGACGGGCAATGACCGAGTTTCTGGCCGCACTTTACCGAGATGATCCAACCCGGGCAGGCCGGACGAACACCCGGCGCCGGGCACTCATCACCCTCTGGCGCTTTGCCGCGCAGTTGGGCTTAGCCGGGCCACTTCCTCCATTGCCCAAGGCCAAGGAGGCACAGAAAACCCCTCAGGCGTGGACGATCGTGGAGGTCTTGCGGATCATCGCCCAATGCCGGCGTTTGACTGGGACCGTCAAGGGGATTCCGGCCAATCTCTGGTGGGAGTCGTTCATCCTGGCCATCTACTCGACGGGGGTGCGGGTCAACGCTCTCTTGTCATGCGGGCCCCTGGACCTGGAGGTAGGGACAGGGGCACTGCACCTCCGCTGGCAGACGCAGAAGAACTGGAAGGAACAGACTGTCTTTCTTTCGGCCGAGGCCATCAAGGCGATCGTTCAGCACCTCGACGTGACCCGGGACCGAATCTGGCCCGCCCCCAAGAAGCTCCGAAAGCTCAACGCGAAGTTCCGTCGCATTCTGAAGGCGGCCCGGGTCAAGGCTGGGGAAGGGTATGGGCCTCTCTTCCACCAACTCCGACGGACGAACATCTCGCTCATCGCCAAATACTACGGAACAGACGCGGCGCGGGAAGCGGCAGGGCACGTCAGCGCAGCCACGACCCGGAAGAGCTATATTGACCCGAGGGTCGCGGCACCCGAGCACCGGCCGAGACTACTGCCAGACATCGGGCCAATGCTCACGGATAGGCAGCCAACGAAAAAGCGGAGGCGGGGATTCGAGAAGGGGGCGGGGATATGACTCTCGCTGAAGCGAAGCGGCTCTACATTGGGGCGGGTGGACCCAAGGATCATACGAAGGTGGAATGGCGGGCAATCCAGTCCGAAATGCAAACCATCGTGGAGGCCCCTACGGCTCGTATCGGCGCCCGTGCGGTCGCCTGGTGGGGGTGCTGGAGTCGCAAATTGAGTGCAACCGGCTTTGCGAGGCAGGTGCGAAAGTTACATGCTCAGGGAAAAACATGAATGCAGCGCAGACCCCCCAGTTTTTAGGGCGATTCGTGTTGTTTCGCCCTTCGGTCTGTTCTGCTGGGGCAGAACTGATGCTACACTCTGAACTTGCCTGTTGCGGTAAGGCTGGAACGGCGTCGGCTGTCGTCGCCCACCAGGGGAGAACTGTTAAACTCACACCTGGATTTGGTAAAATACCAACGATGCGACAGTCGGGCCCGTTTACGCGGCCGGGAAAGCTCGCGCTGAGCCCAGCGACGTGGAGTAGTCCACGTCCGCAGCCGCGACGATTGCGACAAGCCCAGGCTGCTTACTGGCGTGCTGGGACGCAACGCCATTCTGGCGCCTTCTGGCTTGCGATCGTCGTGACCGGCAGGTTTTCGGTGAGTTCTCAGGGCCAGATACCAACTGGACGTGAGATTTTTGGCCTGGATCACACTGATCCTGGCCGCCAACGAAGTCTTGCCGATCAAGCCAAGGTTGGCAAGCTCAAAAACTGTTAGCCGGCTAGGCGGTGCCACCAACTCGCCAGCCTTTGAGCCCCTTGGCCCGATCTCAGGCGGGCCAGGGGGCGAAGCCGGTTTTGCCTCTGACTGATCTTCTTTGTCCCGCCCTCTGCGGGACACCAGACGGCACAGAATGCGGACAGACTGCGGACAGCCTTTGTGCCGGATTTTGCGCATGATCTTGCGCGGAAATGATTTAGGTCGCGGATAGATGGAGCGATTTCGCGTGAGATTCGGTCGCCCCGACAGGCCCCCACATCGACAAGCTAGGGGTCACTGGTTCGAGTCCAGCATCGCCCAGAAGAGGGGGCAACGGTGGTTGGCGGTGTCCGCAAGGCCCGGCCGGTTAAATCCTTGACCGCCTCTGAACCACTACGTTGTCCCGACCCCCGACGTGGGTGGCCGGTAGCCGTAAGGCCCGGACGGCTGTGCTCAGCCGACGATCCACCCACGTCGGTATTGTTGTGTCTTGACTACGCATTGTCAAGCTTGCATAATGGGGGTATGGACATGCGCACCGAGAACTTCCGTCGCAATGTGGCGATGCTCTCAAAGATGCAAGGTGTTACGCAGAGCGACCTTGCGCGTGATGCTGGCATCAGCAGAGTATATCTGAATCGCCTGATCCACGGCCATTACGAGCCGAGCCTGCGCATCTGCGAGCGGATCGCCGTTGCGCTCCGAGTTCCGCTGGAACTTCTGCTGGCCGCTCCACCGACCACAACCTGTAGTGGTGGCGTCTCCGCCTGACGCGCCATTTTGTGGTCAAACGTGGTATTGACAGAGCGTAAAGCGGACTTTACAATCACCATATCGTAAATGAGCACCTTCTTTCGCCGGCCCGCTTGGCCGGCAACCGGGGGTGCCGGGGCCGTGAGGGCCAGGACCGGCCGTCACGACCCCGAGATTCGCCACACTTGATCCGGGTCGGAGTCCCGTGGCTTCTCAAAGGCGCGGGGCTGGAACGGAGACCGGCCATGCCGCCCGTCCGGTATTTGCACGGATTGCCTAGTGTATTTGCCCTATCGGTGGGATATGCTAGGCTTGTCCATGAGTGCGGTAGGCTCGCAGACCCTTCTGGAGTATGTCCAGGAAGTCTATCTTCCCGCGCAGTTGGGGATGGCGCCTGGCACGAGAGAACTGCGCCTGATGGTTTGCCGGCAATTCCAGCATCATGCGGGCAACAATCTTGGGCTCGACGACCTGACGGCGGAGAACGTGACGGCGTGGCTGGCGGCCGGCCTGGCGGCGGGCTGGTCGCCAGCCACCGTCAACTCGAAACGAGCATCACTTTTGGCGGTGTGGCGTTTCGCAGTTCGGACAGGGGCCACCGAGAATCCTGTACCTCCATGCGGGATTCCCCGGGCCCGGCCCCTCGTCCGGCTGCCCGAGGCGTGGACAATCGCGGAGGTCCGCCGTCTCGTGGCTACATCTTCAGCGCTGCCTGGAATGGTGGGCGAGATACCGGCCAGGCTCTGGTGGGCATCGCTGGTGCTGGCCGTGTATTGGACGGGCGCGAGGATCGGGTCGGTTATGATGGCCCGAACGGCAGACTGTTCGCTCGCCGAAAGGTATCTGATCCTTCGCAAGCAGAAGAGTCGCATCGAACAACTCTACTGGCTGCCGGACGAGGCTGTGGCGGCAATCGCAGCCCACTACTGCCCCCAGCGGGAACTTGTCTGGCCCTGGCCGCACCGCAAGGATCGCCCCTGGCCGCACGGCAAGCGACACTTCTATCGTCGTTTTGCGCGGATCGTCAAGGCGAGCGCGATTCCCTACGCGGGTGGACACTGCAATCTGTTCCACAAGCTACGGCGAACCAATGTGTCCTACACGGCCGCGGTACTCGGCATGGACGCGGCACGGAGGCAGGCGGGGCACGCAGACTCGCGCGTGACGCTGGCCAGTTACATCGACCCGCGGATAGCACGGCAGCCATCCGCGGTCGATTGTTTGCCGCACGTCTTCTAGGCACACCCTTGTGGCCAGACTTGTGGTCTGGTCAGCCCACCCAACGGCCGCCCGGCCCAGACGCGCCAGGCGGCCGTTGTTCTTACTGTTTTTATGGACGAATCTTCCTCGGCCGCTCGACTCGTCGTCGAGCGCCACAATCCCGCGGCGGCCCGGCATCGCTTACTCCCCCGGGCCGCCGTCTTTCGTTTTAGGAGATACGCCAATGACCACACTAGAGCAACTTGTTTATGCGGGCGACGAAGAGGCCATCCGCGGCCTTGTCGAGGAAGCGTGGCGGGAGGAAGGGTTTTTGCCACCAACGGCTACAGACGATGGCGACGATGGTTTCGACGATCTGGACGATGAGGACGACGAGGACGAGGACGGCGAAGATTGGGACGACGAAGAGGAATACTAATATGGCCGACAAGATGCGCTGGCGTTACGGCGACACCAATCCGGTCCAAGTGAACGTGCTGTCCGAGACCATCATCGAAATCGGAGATCTCGTGTGCCTCAGTGGCCGCACGATCAAGCCAATGACCGATCTTCGCTTCATGGCGGATCGGTTTTTGGGGGTTGCCATGCAGTGGAGCCGTGAGGGCGATGCGACGCCGATTCGAATCGCAACGACGGGCGTATTCGAGTTTGATTGTGACCCTGGCGGGGAAGCCCAAATTGGGCACCCGATAGGTTGGAACTGCCGGGCAGACAATCAGACAGTCGTACTTCACGGACCGCCATGCTGTCCACGCATCGGCCGTGCCGACAAGTACAAACGGAACGGAGAGTCTACGATCCTGGTGCGCATCTTTTCATCAGTCATGTCGCCGGTGTTTTGACAAGATGTCGCCCGGCACGACGCTGGGCTGAAATTAGCCGCCTCTTGGGAGGGAAGCTGAGGGGCGGCATGGATTAGGAATTGTGTCGATGATTGATGTCCCTAATGCAGCGGTAGCTGCCACGTTTCGCCAAGTCCTCAGAGACTTCGGAGGAACATCCGAGACCTTATTGGATGTTCCAGGTGGCCGAATTGTCATCTTTCAAGGGCAGACAGATTTGTGGTGGTCATGGCAGGCGATTTTTGCCTACGTCGGGGTTGGGTTTTACGACTTGCCGGGACTATCGGCTGCGCCGGCCCCAGGTCCCCGACGCATTGCGCTCGAAGCATTGTTAGCCCTATTTCGGAACACACTTGCCAGCATCGAAGGGGAATTGGACCGACTGCGCATCGAAGAGCGCACTAGAACCGAGATCGAAGCAGCGTGCGCCAAGGAAGCGGAACAGCGCAGGGTGGCGCCCGACAATCGGACGAAATACGAACAACTGATGGATATGCCCCCCCCAATCAATCCGCACCCCGAAGAATAGGTCATCGGCATGAGTCGCATTGAATCGCTCCGATTGATTCTGCTGAGTGCTCCGCGCGCCAGTGAGACTTTGTACTCGGCCATCCTGGAGATGTTCCAAGGAGGCCACGGCCACGAGGTTGAGAATCTGCTGGACTGGCGAGATGAGCACGAAGAGAGAGAGGTTAGAAGCGCATGATGATCGAACAAAAACCCCACATCAGCCAGACGCAGATCAGCATGATTGCGCGTTGCCCCGAACTCTACCACCAAGTCTACGTCTTGGGGCGACGCCAGCCGCCGGGAATTGCCCAACTGACCGGCACGGGCTACCACGGCGGTGCCGAGACAAATTTCCGTCAGAAGATCGAGAGCCACCGGGACCTGCCAGCCGACCAGATTATCGAGGCGGCAGTGGCTCGATTCGAGTCCGAACTGGCGGGGGGTTACAGTCTGAGTAAGGAAGAAGTTGGGCGTGGGGCAAAGGTGGTCCTCGGCGAGGCAAAGGATTCAGTGGCGGAACTGACGAAGTGCTACGCTGCGGACGTGGCACCTGACTATCAGCCGGTGGCTGTTGAGCACAGCACACACATCGTATTGCCGAAGGCTTCCCATGACTTACTGGCCATCACCGATCTCCGTGACGACCAGGACCGGGTTGTGGACCTCAAAACTGCTAGTCGGAAACCTCCGCAGCAGGAAGCCGACGATTCGATTCAACTGACGGTCTATGCCGCAGCATTTCATAAGGACGTTGGACGGCCGCCCGCAGAGGTCCGACTTGATGTTGTGACCAAGACGAAGAAGCCGACCCGCCACGTCCTCGTCTCACAACGCGGACCGGCGGATTATCAAGCCCTCGTGAACCGTATCAATGCCATGCTGGCCATGCTTGAGGCGTTCACCGAAAAAGGTCTCGAAGTGTGGCCAGGAGCGCCGATTGGGGCGTGGTGGTGCAGTGATCGGTTCTGTGGTTTTTGGAAGACGTGCCCGCTAGTGAACAGCGAGCGCAAGACGGTATAAGAATGAGGATGTCGATTTGGCAAACCGTAACATGCCAAGGCACCCGACCGACGACTATCTCGCCACGCTAACAGACAATGCATGGCGATACATTGAGGAATTAGAGATCATGGTTCTGACCATCGGTTCCGTTTCGCATGATGTTTTGGCGCGATGGAACAAGATGCTGAGATGCACGACTACACCAAAACCCCAAAAGGTACGTGATGAACGCAACGACTGAATCCACGGCACTTGCCACGCGGCAAGAGCAATCTGGAGAGTTGGCCGCCACGCCTCAGCAGGCGATGGCCGCCAAGGAAATTGAGGGGGCGATTATCTTGGCCCGACGGTTTCGGCGAAGTGAGGACGATGCCAGGGCGCGGTTGCTCCACTCATGCAAGCGCCCAAAGTTTGCCGCAATGGTTCGCTACAGCTACCCACGCGCCGGGGCGCAAGTCGAGGGCGCCACCGTGTATCTTGCCCGCGAAGCGGCTCGGGTCTGGGGCAATATCCGATATGGATTCGACATCGTACATGACGATGATGAGATTCGTACTGTTCGGGCGTGGGCCTGGGACCTGGAGAGCAACACACGCCGCCAGATCGACGCCACCTTCAAGAAGCTGATCTACCGTCGGAAGGGAGGCTGGCAGGCACCCGACGAACGCGATCTGCGTGAGCTGACGAACAAGCAAGGCGAGACGGCAGTGCGGAATTGTTTGTTGCATCTTCTCCCGCCGGACCTTGTTGACGATGCCCTGGAGGATTCGCTCAAGACACTCTCCAGTGACGCGGCCAAGGACCCGATGGAGGCCCGCAAGAAGCTGGTTTTGGCCTTCCGTGGGCTTGGGATTACGGCCCTCCAGTTGGAGCAATACCTTGGACACCAGTTGGCACTCATTACGCCCGACGAGATCGCCAATCTCCGCGGCGTCTGGAAGTCGATTGCGGACGGCAATAGCAAGTGGCCTGAATACGTACAGACCGAAGATGCGAGCGGGACTGGTGCCAAGACGGAGGCGAGCGGAGTCACGATGGACGACCTAATCTCGTCGCAACAACCGCCCCCGCAACCGGCGACGGAATCAAAGCCAGAGCCGCAAGCCGAGCCGCCGCAGTCAGAGCCCGACACAGACGTGGAGAAGGAATGGACGCAAGCAGACTTTGACAAGGAGGAGGTGCGGCTCGTCACGGCCCTAAAGACGGCGACCGCCCGAATGATCCAATCGATCATCACTGGCCTAGATAGCAATCCGCTCTTGACTGGAGAGGCCCGGCAGCGGTTGAGCAAATTGTGCCAGCAGAAGTTGGCGGGAGCGAAGCGGCCGGGAGCCAAGCCCCAAAAGGGCGAAGAGATGTTCTGATCTGAAAGGAATCGCTAGTATGGAATATCACGAAGTGGCTTCGTTGTTCCCTCTAATGGATGGCGAAGACTACGAGAACCTCAAGAACGATATTCGGAAGAATGGACTCCAAGAGGCCGTCTACTTGCATGAGGGCAGGATCATCGACGGTCGCAACCGAGAGCGGGCCTGTCGGGAGTTGGGCATCCCACTCAAGACGCGGGAATGGAGCGGAAAAGGCTCGCTCGTGGCGTTCGTGGTGAGTATGAACCTCCATCGTCGCCACCTGTCCAGCGGCCAGCGGGCGATGATCGGGGAGGCCATGCTGCCCATGCTGGAAGATGAGGCGAAGGATCGAATGAGCCAGGGCGGGAAACGTTCGGGACGAACGCGAAGAGGTGAAAACGAAGGTATGGCAAAAATGCCATACCTTTCGGATGAGAAGACGTCCCGCGAGCAAGCCGCCAAGCTGGTCGGCACCAACCCGCGGTACATCCAGGACGCCAAGATGATCCGACGGGAAGACCCAGAACTGGCAAAGAAGGTCGAGATCGGAGAGATCGGCATCCGGAAAGCCCGCGGGATTGTTCAGGGCGCTAGGGCGTCAAAGCACGAGGCCAGCCTGGGCAACGGCGGCGCCAAGCAAGGCAAGAAAGTCAAGCCACTTGGCGTGGGAACGGATCGCGCCCATGAGACGATCAACATCCTGATGGCCATGCCGAAGGAGAATCCAGTACGCAAAGAGGCGTATGAGGCAATCGAAATCCTGCTGACTATCCCTCAGAGGGATAAGTTGCGAGAAGCAGGGTTCACGTTAGTTCTCGATTGGGTACGGAGGTACAAGTAATGTCATCGTCTAACAAGATCAACGTGACGAAGGATTACCGGCTATTCAAGCGGGCGGAAACCAATCGTCCCCTTGATTCAGCGAAGCGAAAGAGACTCGAAGAGTCGATGAGGCTGTATGGCTTCCTGCGATGTTTTCCAATCGTCTGCTACCGGGACGCAGACAAGCACCTCATCATCAAGGATGGACAGCACCGATTCGCCATCGCCGAAAAGCTCGGACTGCCCATTTATTGGGTCGAGGAGTCGGTCGATTTTGATGTGGCTAAGGTCAACGGCACACAAGAGAAGTGGAAGCCAGCAGATTACGCGGGCTGCTATGCGCAGCAAGGCAACGAGCATTATCAAGAGATTCTGGACTTCCATAAGCAATATGGGCTTGCGATCGGATCGACCGCGGCCCTGCTGCGCGGCGTAAGCCAGTTTTCGATCGTTGCCAAGAGTTTTTACGACGGGAGCTACGAGGTTCGGAAGGCAGACCGGAAACTTGCGGACATGATCGCCACCGCGTATTCGTCGATCGTCAGACTTTCGCGGAGCGTCAATAATGCCCGTTTTCTTGAAGCGTGCATTGGAGCGGCCCGGGTTCCCGGATTTGAGGCAGAGCGTCTGATTCACGGTGCCGAGCGGTGCCGAGAAAAGCTCGTCGCTTATGCCACACGGGACGCCTATCTGGATATGATCGAGGCGATTTACAACTTTGGTCGCAAGATTCTCGTCCCCATCAAGCTCCCGGCCACTGAGATCATGCGGAAGCGTAATGCAGTCAATTTGGCCAAAGCTAAGGCAGTAGCAAAAAAGGAGAACTCGAATGTCTGATGTACTCATTTCGGAAGAGCCGACGAATCCGGCGAAGGCCATCCAATGTGATGGCATCGATCCGATCCACGTCCACTACGACGCCATCTGCGCAATGCAAGTCGAGGTGGACAAACTGGCGGAAAACTACGATCGCAAGAAGGAGGCCGCAAAAGCGGCAAAGGGCGTCTTGGAGGACGCCGAGGCCGAATTGCGGGCCTTGATCCGCCGTGGGCCTGAGCCGCAGCGCGAATTGCCCCTGGAGCCGCGGACCCAG
>Ga0172362_10005716_pt1 | contig 10762 bp, 9 predicted proteins | sample LakKivs1_kivu2a2_FD_114534 | JGI IMG/M metagenome (GOLD analysis project Ga0172362, IMG submission 114534) | Sediment microbial communities from Lake Kivu, Rwanda - Sediment s1_kivu2a2 | ecosystem: Environmental > Aquatic > Freshwater > Lake > Sediment | place: Rwanda: Western Province, Lake...
CAGATTCGAGGGAAGCGGCGACAGATCGGTCGGCAAGGGAGAGAAGGACGGCCTGCACTACGACGCCCATGACGAGCGGGCCTGGATCAACTCCGCCCAGGCCTTTGCCCCTGTGCCCAAGGACGTGTGGGAGTACCAAGTGGGAGGCTACCAGGTGTGCGACAAGTGGCTGAAGGACCGCCGCGGCCGCCGCCTCGACCTCGACGACGTCCGCACCTTCTGCCGCATCGTCACCGCTCTGAAGCTCACGATCGACGTTCAGGCCGAGATCGATACCGTCTATCCGGATGCAAAGGGCAGCACACTGCCTCCGATGGAATCGACGACGTGATGCTCGCCTCTTCGCAGCGTGCCAGTCAGGCCTTGGCCGATTTCGGTTTCGTTGCCCGCACCAGGATGCTGATGATCCTGCCCCCCGATTCGCAGTTCATCCCCGGATGGGAAAAGCACGTCTCCTTCGCGATCTCGATGCCGGTGAAGCCCGCATTGCTGATGGCAGCCAGGTAACCGTCCTTGGTCAAGGGCGAAGCGGCAAACCATTCGCGCCAAGCCTCATCAAGTCGACTGATCATCTCGGGTGAGATCGGCCCGCCGGGCACCAGATCGGCGATAGCGATCCTCCCGCCCGGCCGCAGCACCCTGAATGCCTCGGCGAACGCGGCGAGCTTGTCTTTGCAGGCGTGGTTGACCACACAATTGCTGATGACGGCGTCGGCGGAGCAGTCGGGCAGGGGCAGCTTTTCCACGTCCGCGAGCCTGAACTCGACGTTGGTGAACCCGGCTTTACTGGCGTTGAGCTTCGCCTTCTCGATCATCTCGGGCGTCATGTCCAGGCCGATCACCGTGCCGGTCTCGCCCACGTCGCGAGCGGCAAGGAAGGCATCGAATCCGCCCCCGCAACCGAGATCGACCACCGTCTCGCCCGCCTTCAGACCGGCGATCGGGATCGGATTCCCGCACCCCAGGCCATGGTAGGATCCTTCAGGAGCCAGGCGGACGTCGCTTTCCGTGTAGCCCAAGGCCTTGGCTCGAGCGATGACATCCGATGACGGGACGGGCGTACCGGAAGCCATGGCAGCATACATGCGTTTCACGCGGTGCTTTGACCCTTTGTTCTTCACGGCAATATCCACCCGCAACGAAGGGCTGCGCCGGGGGTACGCAGGCCTTCTGGTCGATCGTCATGATTCGCGTCGTTGCGGTTCACCGCACGCGCTCCCAGATCGGCGCAATGCGCCCGGCGCCTTCTTCGCCCAACACGACCGGCGTGACGCCGGCGATCTCGCACATGTAAACCAGCGGCTGCACGAGGTTCCCGGGCGCACCCTGCACGTGGTTGCACGGGAAGACCGACAGGAACTCGTCGAACGTGCAATTCAGCTTGGCGTGCACGTGCGGCCAAGTGGGGTTGGTTTGCGCGTTGATGCTCTTGCGCGTCTTTGCGTCGAGCTTCGCGTTCTGCCCGCTCACGATCACCATGTAGGGCTTCTGGTCCCACAGGCCCAGCCGGCAGAAGGTCATGGGGCCCGGCTTGGCGTCGAACTCGACGGATGCCCCGCCCGCCTTGAAGTAGTATTTCAGCGCGGGGTGGAAGCGCACGTGCTTCAGGTTCTCCCTCGCCTCCCAGCTCTGCGCGGCGTACCAGCTAGCGTGATTGCCCGAGTTGCACCAGTCCCAGATGTCCATCTCGGGCAGATATAGCCGCACGTCCATGAACAGGATGGGCAGCCCGCCCGTGATGTACTTCAGCAACTCCATGGTCACCGCCGCGTAGCTGTCCGCCTCCGTGGAGCACACGGTGGATTCCTTCTTGCCGTTCCAGTCGTAGGGGTCGTTCATGACCATTTCAGGGACGTCCCCCAGGCAGTAGTTTTCCGTCAGCTCGCGCTGGCCCTTCAGCCCGCAGAAGTCGAACCCGAATTCCTCGTTCAGCTTGCGCATCGCGATGTAGAGGCGAATCTGGCGCGACAGCGTCTCCTTCGTCAGCATGTCGTCGTCCCACAGAATCTTGTCGAGCATCTTCTCGAACCAGGCGATCGCCTTGTCCACCTCCTTCTGATCCACCGCCTCCGCTTCCTTCACGAGCAGGTACTGGTCGATCTGGTAGACCGTAGTGCCCAGCGTCTTCAGCGTGGGAGTGAGGTGGAAGAACCCCGTTTCCATGCCCATCGAGTGCCCGCCGTAGCAGCCGTAGACCTCATTCCTGATCGTTGTTACGGCCTGCGACGCGCGGACCCAATCGAACACCTGCTGGCGCGTGGCCTTATCGTCGACGTTGCCCACGATGCGATGCGTGCGGACGCCCGCCTGCCGCAGGGCGCCGTCCGTCGCCAGCAGCCCCACGTTGCCCGGGAACTGGCCGTTGTTGTTCGACAGCGACAGGATGGGCACCTTCCCCACGCTGTTGATGAACGGCCACACGAAGAACGGGAAGTTCCACACGTTGTAGCACATGATCACCTGCTTGCAGCCGGCCCGGGCCAGCTCCTCCCCAACCGTCTGTGCCACGCGAACGCTGGTGATGATCTGCGAGCCGACCACCACCTCCGGCCTCGAGCCGTCCACGTTCACCACGTTCTCGTGGATGAGCTTGGCCCATTGCCCCAGGACGGCCATGTTCTCGGGGTTGTTCTGCTGCCAAACGTGCGGGCGCTCGTCATTGAGCATTGCAAGGCCGATAGGTGTTGACCTCATGCGACGTCTCCATACAAGAGGAAAAAAAACACCGTGTGAAGTGAGCCTGTATTTTCACAACGGGAAGAACGGAAATCAAGAGGAAAAATGGGGAGGGATGAAGAGGCAAGATCAAGATTCTGCACGAGACTGTAGCAATGTTACAGGGCCGAGAACCCAAGGGCTTCGCCGCCGGTTTTGCGTCAGCGGAGCGAGTGACTGAACAGCGAGAAGCGACTGTTCCCCAAGATGCCGTGTGTGGCAACAAAGCTAGCCGCACGTGATTCTGCCGTGCTGCATCATCACCACTCGCTGAGCTTGCTGGCCCATCTCGCGATCATGCGTGACCACGATGATCGTTTTGCCTTCCTTGTGCAGCCTGTGGAAGATCTCGAGGACTTTTTCTTCGTTTGCTTCGTCGAGGTTGCCGGTTGGTTCATCGGCGAGGATGATCTCGGGTTCATTGACCAATGCCCGCGCGATGCAAACGCGCTGCTGTTCTCCGCCGGACAACTGAGCGGGGAGATGATGAGCACGGGCTTCCATCCCTACCGACTCCAGCACGCCGAGGGCTTGGCGCCTGTCCACCATCGAGTGGTAGTACTGCGCCAGCATCACGTTCTCGATGGCCGTCAGGTAGGGAATGAGATGGAATTGCTGGAACACCAGCCCGATGTGTTCGCGGCGGAAGGTTGCGGCGTCGTCGGGCATGAGATGAGCGAGGTTCACCCCCTGCACTTCGGCTCGGCCGCTGGTGGGCTTGTCGAGCCCGTCAAGGATGTTCAGCAGCGTAGTCTTCCCCGAGCCGGAGGGTCCCATCACTGCAATCCACTCTCCGCCTGCAATCGTGATGCTGACGCCGTCAAGCGCACGCACTTCGCCAGGATAGACCTTGCTGACGTTTTCGATGATGACTGCCCACGAAGGTGCCACATCATTCTCCTCTCAGTGCCATTGCGGGATCCAGCTTCAATGCGCGGCTGCTGGCCACAGCGGAAACAAGCAGGACCACCACCAGTGTAGCGACAAGACCGGCCAGAAATGCGAGCAGCCGCGGCGGCGCCGATGCCCGGAACACTAGCTGCATTACGAAAGCGGAGAGAACATTGCCCGCAATGAAGCCGCCCAAGGCGGCTACCAGGCCCAAGGCGGCTCCTTCGCACATCAGGAAGGCTGCCACTGAACGGCGTGTGCCTCCCAGGGCGTGCAGAAGGGCCAGCTCTTTGCGGCGCTCCCGAATCCGGGCGAGCATGGCTGCCGCAACGCCCATCACCGACAGTGCCATCACTGCCGCCAACGCCAAGCCCGTCAGCAGCCTGATCCGGTACAGGACGGCCGATTCTCCGTGCGTGATCTGCCGCAAAGGTTTGACGGCCAGCCCCGCCCCCTCCGCTTCCAGCTCGCCTGCGATGCGAAGGATCGCGCCCTCGCCCCCTGGAACGGAAAGCAAGGCGTACTCTATGGGCATGGCCTCGATCTTGCTTCTTGAAGCAGATGAAGAATCCCCCTCTCCCTCATGCCGCGACTGTTTCGGCACGCCGTCCCGATGGCACGAGAGGCAGTTGACTTGTCCTCCGTGAAGCAACGGCTCCGGCAATGGCCGGTGGCCGGGAGGAAGCTTGCCGGAGGCGTGCCGGGCCCCGGACAAGTCAAGTGACGTAACGAAAACCCGATCTTCGTCTTCGTCGCCTGAGTCAAAAATGCCAACGACGCTCAATGAGGCGGCCGACCCGCTTCCCGGCCATTCCACGTCAAGCGTGGAGCCGGTTTGCAGGGAGAGAAGCTTTGCCGCCTTTCCTCCCACGAGGCATTCGCCAGCGTGAGATGGGCGCCGCCCGCTCACGCTCCAGTAGCTCGTCATTGAGGCCAGGCCCCCCGCATCGGCTTGAACTAGGGCAATAGGGGCTTTCCTGACCAACCCGATCCTCGCCGTGAGCAGCAACAACATGGCCCCGCAGCGGCCGCACGATTTCTGAAGTTGCTCCCATCTCGCTGCAGTGGCATCCTTGCCGGCATGGGCGGAGCCGGCGGACGCCTCATCGTACACGACGGCATTGGCGCCCATGCGGCGCAGTTCGTGCGTCATCTTTCCTTCTGCTTCCATTGACATCGTGGCAAACATCACCGCCATGGCGGAGCAAAGCGTGAGGGATGCCAGCACCCACAGTGTGGTTCTGTGGCTGCGAAGCAGCGATTTCACGACCATTCTCAGCAACATGGACGATCCTCGCCTTCAACTGCCGTGCAGGAGTCGGGCAGTATCCTGTTTCAGAGTATGCCAGACCGGCCAAACACTTCCCAACCAACCCACCACCAGTCCAAGGAATGGAGAAAGGACAAGCAGAGCCACGTGGGCGGAAGCCTCGCCGCCGAAAATGGCGCTCACCAGCCAGCGGCCCAGCAGCGTGCCAGTGGCCGCGGCCAGTGCGCCCCCAACGATTCCCAGCACTGCCGATTCGCAGAGGAACAGCAGCAGCACTTCGCCGCGATGGGCGCCCAATGCCTGCATCAATGCCACTTCCTGGCGCCGTTCGAGCACGGCCGACGCGAGCACGCCCGCCACGCTCAAGCAGCACGAGACCATCGTGGCGATCGCGAGCATGCACATCAGGCCCTCGATCCGGTTGAGCGTGGCCCCTTGAGATTCGGAAATCCGGCGGACCACCCGGGCTACGGAGCCCGGAACCGCCTCCTGAATCTGCACTGCAACCGATCCCGGAAAGGGCGTGCAGAACCACCTCTCGTATTCGGCTGCAGTGAGCAGCTTCGGGTCCTTCTGGTACTTTCGGGCGAGCTTGTCTTCCGGCGTGGTGAGTGCGCTCACTTCCGCATGCGACACCTTGCCCTGCAGGCCGGCCAGATCCTGGATGTTTCTCAGCTGGGCGATTATCGCGCCGTCTTCCCGCTGGCCCGTGGCAAGGATCCCCGCAACCATGAACTCCGCTGAACCTCCTGCCTTCACGGCCACGCTATCGCCTATGGCAAGGTCAAGCTTGCGGGCGAGGTCCCGGCCTATCATGCATTGAGCTTCTCCCGCCGGCGCCGGCCATGAGCCTTCAACCTGCCATCGGTGCACCTGCCTGGCTCCGGTGATGAACGGTTCGCCGCCATCGACGACGATCTCGTGGTCGATCCACACGCCAAGCAGGGAAACACCGTTATTGCCCACTTGCCCGCGAACCCAGAGGCGAGGCGAGATTCCAAGGACGTTGTTGCGCCAGAAGATCGTCTTGAGCTTCGCCATGTCCGCTTCCTCAAGAGAGGAAAGGTCCGCGGAGGGCGAGACGTCATGGCCGCCGATGCTGACCGAGATCGATTCCGCCACGGGCACCAGCTTGATATTCGAGCCGAAGGATCGCAACTCGAGGTTCATCTTGTCATGCACGTCGATGCTGAGGGCCAGCATGGCCATGATCGTTGTCAGCCCGATCCAGATCACTGCCACGGCGAGCATCTTGCGGGACCTTCTGCGAGCCAGGGAGTCCGCCAAGAGTCTGAGGAACATTGCCTCGCCTTTCGCCTTATTTCACATACGCCTTCGGGTCAGCCTTGAAGGCCTGCTGGCACTTGGCGTTGCAGAAGTAGTATGTGACGCGCTCAACGGTCTCGAAAGCAGCGGCTTCGTTCATCTTCACGCGCATGCCGCAAACAGGGTCGATTTCCTCCATGCCCGATTGCTCCGCGAACAGATGCGCGGCCTCTTGCAGCGCGGCCACCGGCACGCGGATCTCCGAGGAGTTGATCTCCGCCTTGAGAGGAATGGGATTGCACCCGCCCGGCTCACCAACCGTGAACGGATTGATTTCCGCCGTGCAGTTCAGGCACACCAGGTTGTCGGCATCCTGAATGTAACCGAGCGAGCCGCACAGCTCGCACGCGTCGAGTGCGGTGCGATACTTGTTGTCAGAGGTCTTGATGGCCAGAAAGCGCACCATCCTGCCCCCAGTGAGGAGTCCCATGCGATGAAGCTTGCCGTCGTCCAATCGCGAAAGCGGGACAACCACGGAATCGCCATCGCAGGGCGCCGCTTCGGGTGGGGGCAATTCTTTGGGCACAGATTCCCTTGCGAAAACGGCGCCGATGGAAAGCAGCGCGACGAGCGTGCAGCACACGGCTCCGGAGCGGTAGAAACGCTCGCGTTTGCCGCTGGCCTGCACCAGGCGCTTCTCCGATGCCGAAGCGTCGGCCGGCGCCTCCGAAGCCTTGCGGCTGCGCGTAAGCCAGATGAACAGCGGAATGGCCACGATTGCCATGAGGAACAGCGAATTGTTCCGCATGATCGGGCCGATGATGGCCATGGTGGTCTGGTTGGCTGGCACCACGCCCGCCTCCGAAAACTCGTGATAGCCGCTCAGCACAAGCTGCGCCACGAAGATGCCGAGGACCCATTCGGTGACCGCGAAGAAGCGCCGCAGGTTCACCTGGAGGCTGCCGCGAACAAACAGCACGCAGAACGTTACCGCAAGGCCCAGCCCGAGCACGCCGCCGATGAAGCTCAGCATGGCGTCCGTCGTCAGATTGACGGCGCTCAGGAACATCACCACCTCGGCCCCTTCGCGGAAGACCATCAGGAAGGTGAACAGCCCGAGCGCCCATGCCTCTTTCGACCCCGCTCCCCGTTCAGACGCCTGTATTGCCTGCCCAACCCGCTTTTCGATCTCTGCCCGAAGTGTCTTTGCCTTCCGGTGCACCCACCACATCATCGTGGCAACGAAGAGGGCGGAAGTCCAGAAGAGCACTCCCTCGTACGCTTCCTCATTGATGGGCAGAGAACTCAACGCGATTGCCGCGGCGATGCTCGCCAGCACGGCCACGCCCAATCCCAGAAACACCGGGCCTTCCAGCTCCCGCCGCCGGCCGCGCCTGAGCACAACCAAAATGATCCCTATGACCAGGGCAGCCTCAATCCCCTCGCGCAACACGATCACGAATGACTCGAACATTTCATGTCTCCTTTGTTCCTGTCTGTGTCGTCCGAGAGCCGCCGGCACGCGACATGGCATGCCGGTTCGAGAGTCAACTGTTTCGAAGGTCAAAAACCGAGTTCTGCCCGCAGACCACCGATGAAAACCGGGCCTGCCGCATCGTCGCCCCCGGGGTTGTTCACCATCTGGAAATCCGGGGAAATGGACAGATGCTTATCCACTTGGTAGCGGTAATACAACTCGAGGTGCGTTTCATCGTCCGTCTTGAAGTCGGCTGTTCTGGCGAAGTCAGTGCTGATGAAGGACTTGCCGGCGGCAAGACCCAATGCATCGTCTTTCCGGCCCCACAACCTGCCGCGCAACTCCAATCCGGCAGCCGCGAATGCTTTCACTTCATACACCCGTTCATCCTGCAGACCCGCGCGCACAAACACGGTAGTCTCGCGCATAAGCCCATGGTCCGCGCTCAACCCGAAGCCGGTCCCGGGTTCGTCCTCGTTTTCAGGGTTCGCGAATTGCACGTGATCTGTTGCATTCCTCCAGACGTAGAAGCGATAATTCCCCGGATGATCGCGCAAATTCGGCATCAGATCAACCTCCATGATGAGGAAAGGATCGCGGAACACGTCATTGAAATCCTCGCCGCCTTCCTGGTACCCAAGGCCTATGCCCAGCCATTCGGCGGGCGAGTGCCAGAAGGCCGTCCCGAAACTGTTGTCGGGAAACTCTATGGCAGGGTTGTTGACGAACGCGGATGAAAAGAACTGGCGGCACTGGTCGTTGGCAACCGCATTGGCGTCGAATGCCAGTTCCTTTGGCCCGCAGGGTACGGTCAGATCAACCTTGCCGATCTTCAAGATGGATCTTTCCCCGAATGCGTGCTCGTACCATAGCTCCCTGAGTTGGGGACCGGCGTAGGGCTTGGCGGTCTCGTTGATGCCGGTGAACGTGGCAACGTTGTCGTCAAGACCCGCGCCTTCCCAGTCCTCAAGCGCAATGGAAGCGCGGTTGGCGTCGTCGATGGCCAGGCCAATTCCCAGACGCAAATACAGGTTTGCGTCCGTCCTGTCGCCGCCCGCAGTTTGGTTTGCCCCGCTGGAGGCTTGAACGGCTCCCACCGCATCCAGCGTCACGGTGGCTTGGTTGAGAATCCCGGGTGGAACCCTCGCCTGCTCCCCGGCTTCATTGCGAAGCTCCCCCATCTCGCGGCTGAGAGATTCGATCTGTTGGTCCTGGTCCTTAAGCTGCTTCTCAAGCTGCTCAATTCTCGCCGACATGTCTTGTTCCGTTTCCTGCGCGGCCGCGCACTGTGCAAATGGGATGCTCAACATAGCTCCCGTCACCACGATACGGAGCGCTCTGATCGTGAAGTCGCGCAGAATCGGGTGACTCGGGAGATTCTTGCAGATGCTCACTGTGCTCTCCTTCGTGCATGCAGCACATCTGGGAAGATACTCTCGCAATCAAACCGGTTGCGCCTTCACTGTGCGGCCAATCCCGCACCGTAAAACGCCCCCTTGGACACGAACGGCTTAAAGGATGATGCTAGTCGATAATCACCTCGCTTTCCGCAACGATCGCGGTGGCTCCTCTTCGGCCAGCACGCAGATCAGTTCTTTTCTCAGTTGAGCCAACTGGCTGGACTTGAACGACGACCGCGTGCTTTCAAGCACCTCGATGGCGTGCCTGATGGCCTGCCGCAGCCTGGTCTCTCGGGGACAGTTCAGGTCGGCGCATTTAATCTTGATCTCGGGCCGAAGCGCCCTTACCGCTTCCATGAGAAAGCGGTGCAAGGCTTCCTGCTGCTCGGCCGCTCGGGCGCTCATATGAATGATCCGATCTATTTGTGTCTGATCTGTCATGGCAGCCCTTGATCCTGGAGAAGTTGCCGGCCATGCGACTGCGACTCAGTCGCATCGTGGAGATTATACCATACCGTCTCTGAATGTCAAGGAAAAAACCCGGTCAGAAAATGAAGGGAACGATGACCGATGAAGATCGAACAGGCATTGCATGGAGAGGATGGACCGGGCCACGAGCTTACTGAGGCCCGGGCCATCGCCTCTGTAGCGCCGACCCTCCGGCCTGACGCGATCCTATTCCTGCGGTGGTTCCGGCGCCGGCGACTTCTCGGGCGACGTCAGCTCGACCGACGGCTTGTATTGCGGCTGCTCGTTCTCGTCCGACCCGAGCGGCGGGATCTTGCCCGACTCGATGAGCTTGCCGGTTGCCTCAAACTCCGCCTTGTTCTTCTCGTAGAAGTCCTTCCACCATTGCGTGTCCTGGTCGGGAAGGTACTGGTAGATCACCGCCTGCATGGTGCCCCCCATCTGGTCGCGAACCTCTTCGGACGGATCGTCGAAGTAGCGCACGATCCGTGCCGCATACTGGCATCGCCCGTAACACAGCCGCGCGATCGTCCTGAGCGCCTCCGTCCGATTGCGAGGCACGTCCTCCCGCGGGAGCATCTCGAGGATCGCGTCCGCCGCCTTCACCAATTCCGCGTCGAAGTCGCGCCCCACCATCTCCTCGCGCAGTTGCCTGATGATCGAGATCCCGTACTTCCGAGTCGTGTAGTCGTCGCTCTTCAGCATCTCAATGGCGTAGGGAAGCGCCTTCATTCCCAGCGACAGGAGGTTCTTGGCCGCCTGGCCGCGGTCACCGGAGCGGTCCGCCACTTCGCGGGCGTACCTCGGAGCCTTGAACGCAAGAACGGGAACGGGGCTGAACACAAAGAACAATGCACCCGCCATCACGGCAGTGCAGAGGATCACGATCACGATTCTCGTGGCGGAAATAGCCTTCGACTTGGTATCCAATACGCGTCTCCTTATGGTTCGCCGCCGACAGCTCGCAAGCGGTCGTCCACTAAATCATACCGCATTTTGCGCGCACAATCAAGTTGGATTTTTTCCCATTTTCCGAACAGATGGCGATAGAGCACGATGGTTCGCCCTCGCGGGCAACCCGGCATCCCCGGGCGTTTACATTAAATTACACCGAGGACCGGCCCCGTGCTTGACAAACCTTCGCGGGCAGATTAGCCCGGATTTCTCACACTGTAGCTAGAAAATCAGGCCGTTTTCTGTTATAATCCTTTGTGCATCAATCACTTCGGGCATAGCAGAAAGGACGGCCTGATGACAACACATTGTAAGGAAACA
>Ga0172362_10005717_pt1 | contig 10759 bp, 10 predicted proteins | sample LakKivs1_kivu2a2_FD_114534 | JGI IMG/M metagenome (GOLD analysis project Ga0172362, IMG submission 114534) | Sediment microbial communities from Lake Kivu, Rwanda - Sediment s1_kivu2a2 | ecosystem: Environmental > Aquatic > Freshwater > Lake > Sediment | place: Rwanda: Western Province, Lake...
CGCTCGATGACTGACGTCCCGCCGCGCGTGACGCTCGATGACTGACGTCCCGCCGCGCGTGACGCTCGATGACTGACGTCCCGCCGCGCGTGACGCTCGATGACCGACGTCCCGCCGCGCGTGACGCTCGATGACTGACGTCCCGCCGCGCGTGACGCTCGATGACCGACGTCCCGCCGTGCGTGACGCTCGATGACCGACGTCCCGCCGTGCGTGACGCTCGATGACCGACGTCCCGCCGTGCGTGACGCTCGATGACCGACGTCCCGCCGTGCGTGACGCTCGACGGCGGACCTCCCGCCGTGCGTGAACCTCGATGACCGACGTGGCTCTCGAATTCGACCCGACCGACCTCGAGCGCACGGACGACCCGTACGCGCTGCTCGCGTCGGTGCGCGCCGGCGGGCCGGTACGCAGGCTCGCGAGCGGCTACTGGGCGGTCACGGGACACGCGGCGGCGCTCGAGGTCCTGCGCCACCCGCGCTGCGGCTCGAGCCCGATCGCGCTGCGCTACCTCGATGGCCTGCCGCCGGGTGCCGCGCGCGACGAGATGAGCCACCGCATCAACTTCCTCGACCCGCCGGATCACCCGCGCGTGCGCGGCATCGTGGCGCGGGCCTTCACGCCGCGGCGGATCGCGGAGCTGCGGCCGTGGATCGAGCAGACCGCGGACGCGCTGCTCGACGAGCTCGGGGCCGGCGGCGCGCACGCCGAGGTGGACCTGCTCGCACGCTACGCGCACCAGCTGCCGTCGCTGGTGATCTCCGAGCTGCTCGGCGTGCCGACCGGGGACCGCGACCGGCTCACCGCGTGGAGCGACGCGGTGGCGCCGCTGCTCGGCGTGCACGTGCCGCCCGCCGTCAAGCACCGGGCGGTGGCCGCGGCCGAGGAGTTCCACGCGTACCTCGGCGCGCTGCTCGAGGAGCGCCGGCGCGCGCCCGGTGACGATCTGCTGTCGGCGCTGCTGCTGGCCGAGGAGGACGGGCAACGACTCGCGCGCGTCGAGCTGCTGTCGCTCGCGGCGACGCTGTACTCCGCCGGACACCGGACGACGCGCGACCTGTTCGCGAACGGACTGTCGGTGCTGCTGCGTGCACCCGGCGCGCTCGCGCGCGTCGCCGGCGGCGAGTGGACCGCGCCGAGCGTGATCGAGGAGTTCCTGCGCTTCGAGACGCCGACGCTGTTCGTCGCGCGCGTCCCCCTCGAGCCGGTCGAGATCGCCGGCGTCGCGGTCGGGGCCTTCGAGCCGCTGCTGGTCTTCCTCGCCGCGGCGAACCGCGATCCCGCCGTGCACGACGAGCCCGACGCGTTCCGCCCCGGACGCGACGGTCCCGGCTCGATCTCGTTCGCGTTCGGAGCGCACTTCTGTCTCGGTGCATCGCTCGCCCGGTCGGAGGCCGAGGTCATGCTCGGCGCCTTCGGCCGCCGGCACCCGGACGCGGCGCTCGCGCGGCCGCTGCGCTGGCACCAGCGCGGCCCGTTCCGCGGGCTCGACGAGCTCGTCGTGCGGCTCGCGAGCTGACGGCGGCGCGCGGCCACTCTCGCCCGTCAACCGCGGGCGACAGCGGTCCCGCGACGGCGTCTACCGCCGCGGCCAGGGCTCCGCCCGCCGGCCGATGCCGCGCGCGGAAGTCCGCGGGCAGACAGCGTTTCCCCGGTCGGGCGAATACGGAACGTCGCTTGCTCCATGGCCTCGCCACGCGCCGGCACGATGCCGCGCCCAAGCGAGGAGAAGATGAGAACCCCGAGGAGAAGCCCGTCGCCCGTCGCCACCGGCCGCGCTGCCGCCTTCGCGTCCGCGCTCTCGCCCACCCGCACCGCCGCCATCGCGGTCGCGCTCGCGCTCGCGCTCGGCGCACCGGAGATCGCCGGCGCCGCAAGGCTCGACTCCGAGCGCTGCGCCACGCAGCAGCCGCGGATCGAGCAGCTCCTGCAGAACGACCGCGAGACGTGTCTCCAGGTCGCTTCGCGGCGCGAGCGCCGCGGCCTCGACGGCGGCTTCGCCGCGTGCGAGGAGCGCGCGCTCGCGCGCTGGAACGGACGCATGGAGCGCGCCGGCTGCGACCTCGGCGGCGGCATCGACGAGCGCGCCGCGCTCGCCGTCGGCGAGCCGGCCGAGGCGTGGGTCGAGCTCGGCGGCGAGACCCGGCAGGTCCGCTATCGCGTCGTGAACGGCGTCGCGATCTTCGAGGGCGACATGATCCTCGGCACCGAGGACGAGGTCCGCGCCGGCGACCGCCGCATCCGCGCGCGCCTCGCGTCCGGCCTGCAGACGGTGCAGAGCCACACGCGCGGCGACTTCGGCTGGTCGAAGAACGTCGTGCCGTTCGAGATCTCGTCGTCGCTGTCGAGCACGATGGAGAGCCGCATCGAGCAGGCGGTCGCGCACTGGAACGAGAACACCATCGTGCGCCTGCAGGCGCGCAACGGCGAGGGGGACTACGTGCGCTTCGTGCCGGGCGACGGCTGTAGCTCGTTCGTCGGCAAGAAGGGCGGCAAGCAGGAGATCGAGCTGTCGTCGGACTGCTCGGTCGGCAACGTGATCCACGAGATCGGCCACGCGGTCGGGCTCTACCACGAGCAGAACCGCAGCGACCGCGACGACTTCATCGTCGTCGACTTCGACAACATCGACGAGGACTTCCACGACCAGTTCGAGAAGGGGCCCTGGGGCAGCGTGAACCGCGGCTCGTTCGACTTCAACTCGCGCATGCTCTACGCGCCGTTCAACGGCTTTGCGATCGACGAGGACGAGCCGACGATGACCAGGCTGAACGGCTCCACGTGGACGCCGAACCTGACCGCGCTCTCGACCGGCGACATCGTCGGCGTGACCCGCATGGTCACGGCACTCGACTCGGCGTTCACCCTCAAGGACAAGTTTCGCAACAAGAGCGCGGACCGCTGCATGGACGGTGCGACCGACGGCAGCGGTGCGGCGGTCGAGGTGCGCAACTGCACGGGCGCGCAGCGCCAGCGCTGGCTGCTCTACACGCACCCGCGCACCTCGCGGAAGCTGCTGATCAACGAGCGCAGCGGCATGTGCCTGCACGTCCCGAACGGCTCGACCACGACGGGCCTCGACCTGGTCCAGATCCCCTGCCACGGCGGCACCCGCCAGGCGTTCAGCTTCCTCGAGCGGACCTTCCCGTGGGATCCGTACAAGATCCGCAACGTCGCGAGCGGACGCTGCGTCGCGCTCGAGAGCACGTCGAACGGCGGCGACGTCGAGCAGCGCACCTGCGGCTCGTCGGACCAGCAGAAGTGGTTCCAGGAGCTGTTCTGACCGCTCCCGTCGCACCGTGACCGGGCGGTCAGCGCGGGCGAGGTGGCGACACCTCGCCCGCGTTGCGTTTCGTGCCCGTCGCAGTCGACGTTGACGCACCTCGTTGTGTCACATATTCGTAACACATCATGAAGACCACCACGATCCGCGAGCTCAAGCACGAGACCGGCAAGGTCCTCGGATGGGTCGCCCGGGGCGAGACGGTCGAGGTTCATCGTCGGCGGAAGCCCGTCGCGCGACTGTGCCCGCCGGATCAGCCGGTGGCAATCGAGCGGCCCGACTTCGCCGCTCGATTGCGCGCGGTCTACCGGACCAAGACGCTGCGCAGGACCGGAACCGCGGTCGTGTCGGACGCACGCGGCGAGTCGTGACATCCTACGCCGACACCGGATTCCTCTGCTCGCTGTACGCTCCCGACGCCCATACCGCACGTGCCGCCCGCCGGATGCAGCGCCAGGCGTTGCCCCTGCCGATCACGTGGCTCCATCAGCTCGAGCTTCGCAACGCCCTTCGCCTGCGGGTCTTTCGTCGCGAGATCACCGCACGAGAGCGCGACGCCTCGCTCAACATGATGCTCGCGGACCTCGCAGCCGGAGCTCTCGCCGGAGCGGCACCGGATCTGGGCGAGACCATGATCGAGGCGGAGCGGTTGAGCGCTCTTCACTCGGAGCGGCTCGGCACCCGCAGCCTGGACGTGCTGCACGTCGCAGCCGCGGTGGTGCTGGGGCGCCAGGAGTTTCTGTCGTTCGATCGGCGGCAGGCGAACCTCGCACGCGCAGCTGGCCTGCGAGTACCGACCCTCGCCTGACCTCGCCCCACGGCGCTCCTGCACGCGGCGCAGGTCTGGTACGGAGATCTCATGTACTCGCGCTTCGTGAACTGGCTCTCCGCCACGGCGTTCGGCTCGTGGATCGTCAAGCACCTCGCCTCCCGCGTCGACCCCGTGCTGTTCAAGGCGACCAGCGGGCGCCTCACCATGACCGGCGTGCCGACGCTGCCGATGCTCACGCTCACCACGACCGGGCGGAAGAGCGGCAAGCCGCGCGACACCCAGCTCGCGTACCACGCCGACGGCGACGACTTCCTCGTGGTCGCGAGCGCAATGGGACAGGAGCGCCACCCCGACTGGTCGTACAACCTGCTCGCGAAACCCGACGCGGAGGTCCAGCTGCGCGGCGCGCGAGTACGGGTGCGCGCGGTGGCGCTCGCCGACGACGAGAAGGCGCGCGTGTGGCCGGCGATCAAGCGAACGATCCCGCAGATGAACGTCTACGAGCAGCGCACGGCGCGGAACATCCGGGTGTTCCGGCTGAGCCGCGCCTAGCGGCGCGGCGCGACCGTCAGGCCGCGGTGACGCGCCCCAGCTCCGCCATCGCCGGCGGCGTCCACCCGCCGAGCGCGCGCTCGAGCTCCATCGCGACCGCGATCGTCACGTGGTCGTTGCCGTGCCCCGAGACCACCTGGAAGCCGAGCGGCAGGCCCTCCGTGCCGAGCCCCGCCGGCACCTGCGTCGCGGGCAGCTCGAGGACGTTGACGATGGCGAGGTACGCCCACGGGTGGTGCATGCGCACGAGCCAGCGCACCGGCACGCCGTGGCGCGGCGCCGGTACCGTGTACGACGGGTAAAGCAGCACGCCGTCGGGGCCGAGCGCCTCCGCGAAGCTCGCGCGCAGCTCGTGGCCGAGCGCGATCATCCGCCGCGCGAGCCCGGGGAAGAGCTTCGGCACGGGGTCGACGAGCGCCAGCAGGCTCGCCGGCAGGGTGTGCTGCGAGCGGCCGAGCAGGTGCTTGACGACCTCGAGGCCGGCGCGCACGCGGCGCCCCTCGCCGAGCATGTGCGAGAACGAGTGCTCCTGCGTGTCGGCCATCATCGCGGACCAGACGTCGAACTGCTTCTCGAGCCCCTTGAACGAGACCTCGCGGACGCGCATGCCGCGGTCGCGCAGGACGCGCACCGCGTCTTCCTGCGCGCGTCGCAGCTCGGCGGAGACGCGCAGGGCGCCGTTGTCGGGCACGTCGAGCAGCGTACGCCCCGAGAGGTCGACCTGTGCCGGGTCGCCGAGGTCGAAGTGGCGACAGCCCGCGTCGAGCCCGTCGGGGCCGGCGAGCACACGCAGCAGCGGCATCAGGTCGGCCGCGCGCCGGGTGATCGGGCCGGTGGTCAGGTAGCGCAGGCCGGCGCCGGCGGCGATCGGGTGCTGGCCCGTCGCGGGCACCATGCCCCCGGTCGGCTTGTGGCCGAAGACGCCGTTGAAGAACGCGGGCCCGCGGATCGAGCCGCCGACGTCGGAGCCGAGACCGAAGGGCGAAGCGCCGGCGCCGACGATCGCGCCCTCGCCGCCCGAGCTGCCGCCGACGATGCGCTCCGGGTCGTACGGGTTGTTGGTCCGCCCGTAGACGCGGTTGTTCGACTCCATCCACATGCAGAGCTCGGACGTGTTGGTGACGCCGAGCGGGATCGCACCCGCGGCACGGAGCCGTGCCACGGCGGTCGCGTCGCGCCCGGAGACCAGGTCGCGGCGTGCGACGAGCCCCGACGCGTTCGGCATGCCGGTGAGCGCGAAGCACTCCTTGATCGTGCAGGGCACGCCGTGCAGCGGCGGCAGGTCCTCGGGCCGCGTCCGCGCACGCAGCGCGTCGGCGCGCTCCGCCTCGGCTCGCGCCTCGTCGTAGCGCGTCCGGACCACCGCGTTCAGCCGTGGATTCACGCGCTCGATCTGCGCGACGTGCGCCTCCACCACCTCGCGCGAGGACACCTCGCCCGCACGGATGCGTTCGGCGAGCCGGGTGGCGGATTCGAGCAGCAGGTCGTTCATGTCGGTGAGGGCGGCCCGCGTCCGGTCGCGGACCCGCACCGTCACGGTCCGTAGCACGCCAGGCGCCGCGGTGGCAGCCTCACGCAGTTCAGCGGTCGGCGACGGCGACGCGCGACGAGCGAGCGCCGGCGACCGCGCGCGGTCAGTACGCCACGCGCGCCTCCAGCATTCCCGACTCCCCTCGCACGACGACGAGACGCGACATGCACGGCATGCAGTACACCCGGTCGCCCGGGCGCAGCTCGCGCGTCGAGCGGATCACGACCTTGCACACCGGGCAGACCACCTCGTTGGGCGCCAGCGCGTCGCCCGCGCCACGCCACTTGCGGTAGAACTTGCGATACTTGACCGGAACCTCGTTGAAGCCGGTGTCGTCGAGGATTAAGCGACGGCGCTCGCCGGAACCTGGCGCGTCGCCGGATTCGTCGTGCTCCTGCAGGGGGTCGCTCACGGGCGACCTCCGGGGCGCAGGGGGTCGCTCACGAGCCGAACCCCAGACGCTCGACCGATTCGCGGTAGGTCCGACCGAGACGCTCCTGCTCGTGGCGATCGACGCCGATCTCGCGCGCGGTGGTCTCGAGCATGTCCATCACCAGGTGGTCGAGCTGGCTGCGCACCTGTCCGAGACGCGCGCGGATGTGCGGCGAGCGGGCCAGCTTGCGCCCGAGCTCGTTCTCGCCGAAGCCGATGTGCCGCCGCTCGTCCTTGATGATCCCCTCGAGCACCTCGCGCGTCACCGGATCGGCGTTCGTTGCGTGCGTGTGGAACACAGCGTACTCGAGCGACTCGAGGATCACGTTCTGCGCGAAGATCGCGGCCTCCCAGTCGCGGCTCGCGACCAGCTCGAGAAGGCGGCGCCGGAACAGCTGCAGGCTCGGGCTCGAGCGCTTCTCGACCTCCGACTCCGGATCGGCCACGCCGAGGTCGGCGAGGCGGCGCAGCAGCACTTCCAGGTGGCGGCCCTCGTCGGCGACCTGCGTCGAGAGGAACACCTTGGTGAGCCGGTTCGGCGCGATCGCGACGAGTCCGCTCGCGCCCTCGAGCGCGGCCGTCTCGCCGATGCAGTAGTTGCACAGCGTCGAGATCAGCCGGTCGCGATCACCTCCGACCGGCGGAACGTCGCGAGTGTCGGGGCGGTGCCCGTGCACCGTCCCCGACAGGTACCCCTCGACCGCCTGGAACCAGAACTCGAAGGAGTGCACCTCCTCCAGGAAGTCGTCGTGCTCCAGGTCGTGAACTTCCGTCTGCGGGGGAGGCACGCGCCGCTCAGCCCGGCATCGCCGGTGTCTGGTACTCGATGCCGATTCTCCCGAGGCGCGTCTTGAACTCGGCGAGCACCGTGTCGGCGAGCACGTGCTCCATCTCCTCGGGGCGCAGCACGCCGAGGTCCGCACCGCGATAGCTGCTGTGCGCGCGCTCGACGCCGAGCTTGTCGAGCTCCTCGATCGTCCGGTTGCCGCGGAACGCATCGGCGAACGTCGCGAGCATCCAGTACGACATCTCCTTCTGCATGCGCTCGATCTCGGACTTCTTGCCGGGATTCGACTGGATCAGCGAGCCGATGCGGTTCTCACCGAAGCCGACGTGACGCCGCTCGTCGGCGATCGTTCCCGACAGCGTGTGCGCGAACTTCGCGTTGATCGGCTCGTTCATCGCGTACATCATCTCGAAGACGCTGAACGCCATGCCTTCGAGCACGATGTTCTGCCCGACGACGCCGGCGATGAAGTCCTTCTTGTCGACCTTCTCGAGCAGGACCTCCGCGAACTTCACGAGGTGCGGGTTCGCGTAGTGCTGGATGGTCTTCTCGAGGTCGCTCTTGCGCACACCGAGGTCGTAGAGCCGGTGCGTGAAGACCTCGACGTGGCGCGCCTCGTCGAGCGTCTGCGTCGCGAGAAAGCGCTTGCTCGCCTCGTCCGGCGCGGCGTTGATCAGGCCCGACGACGCCGACAGCGCGCAGCGCTCGCCGACCACGAGCTGCACCGTCGCCTTGATGGTCTCCTCCCGCAGCACCTCGTTCTCGAGAACGAGCTCGGGCTCCTTCTCGTCGTGGGCGTGGCCGTACTCGGTGTTCTCGAGGTAGCCCTGCGGACAGGACTCGAGCCAGCTCTGGATGGAATAGGCGGAGAGGAAATCAGCCATCGTCGACCTCCCTTCGAACGAAGAAGCAAGCGTGTGCGTTGAGCACGCACGCGTCGTGCCACCGCACGGAGGAAGGGATGACGCACGTGGCCGACCGATCGGACGGGCGATCTCCGATTCATCGACCGCGCGTCTCCGTGGCGCGATCTCCGAGTTCGGGAATCGACGGCTTCGGGCGTTCGCAGCGGCGGGAACCGGGATGGGGCCCAGCGGCACCCCGCTACAGGGCGTGGGCCGACACCACGCCGGTCCCGAACCCGGGGCGAGCCGATGGCCGCCGGCTCCGCGTTCCAGTCGCACCCGACCTCGTGGCGCGGGCAGGTGCCATGGCTCGGATCCGGCGGATCAGGTGGGCAACGGCTTCGCCGGCCCGACGGTGTCGTGCCCCTTCGCGAAGACCGACTGCACAGCGACCATGGCGGCGCGCTGACGCCGGTGGTCCGCAAGTCGTGCCCCCACCGGCGTGCCTACGGTCACGCCGCCGAATCCGTCGCCGCGCGTATCCGCTCCGCGGTGCGCGCGGTCAGAACCCCGGCCAGGGAGGGCAGCTCGTCGCCGAGATCGACTCACCGCCGACCGTCGTGCCGTACGTGTTGTCCGCCATGCAGTTGCCGGAGCCGGCAGCGACCACGATCACGTCGCTGGCGAGATTCTGGAAGTCGGAGGGGGGCGGGTTCGTGCCGTTGCCGGTGATCGTGTTCCGGACGAACGTGTTGCCGTCCGGCGCACAGTCGTCGTCGGTCTCACCCGTCACGATGCAATAGTCGACGATCACCACCCCGGCGTAGTCGTTGTCGGTGAACGAGCTGTTCTCCACGTAGGCGCGATCGTGGCCCGCCAGCAGCATGCCGGTACCCTGCGGAAGCGCTCCGACCGTGCCGCTCGTGACCGGGTTCACCAGGTTGTTGTCGTACACCTCGCTGTCGGCGAAGTGGACGGACTCGCTGCGATAACCGAAGGCCAGGTCGACATTGTCGCCGAGGCCGGACGCGAGGGGGTGCGTGAGGGCGATCCCGGTGACGTTGCCGTAGGCCGTGATCCGCTCCACCTCGATCGCCTTCGACACGTTGACCTGCAGCCCGATGGGTGCCGCGTACGCGACGTTGTCGATCACCCGGACCTCCTCGGCGCCGGACACCCACATCGCGCTGTCGAGCCCGCCGTACGCGATGTTGTCGCGCACGAGACCCTGTGCCGAGAGCTGCGGGTAGATCCCGACGTGGTCGGCGTTGCCGACCACGTTGTCGCGGATCTCGAAGTTGCGCGCGTAGTACGCCCAGATCCCGTTCTCCTCGAAGCCGTCGACCGTGAAGCCCTCGATCAGGACGTCCTCGACGAAGGCCTCGGCCGTGCCGCGCACCCAGATTCCCTCGGTGTTGCCGGGGCCGGGGAGGATCTTCACGACGCCGCCGTTCTCGCGATTCGCGACGAGCTGCAGCGGCTTCTGGATGAGCACGGCCGCCTGACCGCCGTGCGTCTCCACGTACTCGCCGGGCATGACGACGACTCGGGCGCCTGGCGGCGCGGCGTCGACGGCAGCCTGGATCGACTCCCCTGGCTGCACGGTGATGGTGGAGTCGTTCGACGAATCGCTGCAACCGATCGCGAACGTCAGGAGAGCCAGCGCGGGTACGAATCGCTTCATCAGGCCCCTCTTGCAAATTACCGCCTCGGGAACAAGGTCAATTCGGCATCCCCGCCCGGACCCCGGTCGGGAGGGGCTCGGGCCCGCGGGGCGCCTGGGGCGATGGGCTGGTAGCCGCCGCGGGCGGCGGTCGCTCCTGCTGCTGCCGGCGCGAGAGCTCCTGGCCGCGCCGGTACTCCGCCTCCGCCTCCCCGCCGCGTCCGGCCGCGCGCAGCACTCCGGCGAGCGAGAAGTACGTCGAGACGCGCGGCTCGATGGCGACCGCGCGGCGGTAGGAGAGGATCGCTTCGTCGTACTGGCGGAGCCGCGCCTGGGTCAGGCCACGGTTCCGGTGGACCTCGGCGCGGCTCGGGTCGAGCGCGACGGCGGCGTCGTGCTGCGCGGCGGCCTCGTCCAGCCGCCCGAGCTGGGTCAGGGCGTACCCGAGGCCGCTGTGCGCCTCGGCACTCGGCTTCCCTTCGATCGCCTTCCGGTAATGGAGGGCGGCTTCCTCGTACATCCCGTCCTCGATCAGCATCGACGCCAGGTTCATCCGGGCGGCCGGACAGGGTGGGTCGAGGGCGAACGCCTTCTCGTAGCTCTCGCGAGCAAGATCCTCGCGGCCGAGGAGATCCTGGATCAGGCCGGAGTCGGCGTAGACCTCGCAACGCGGCGCGATGGCCAGCGACCGGCTGAAGTGCTTTCCCGCTCCTGCGAGATCGCCCATCGCGCGCAGCGCGATGGCCAGGTCGTGGTGCGTCCGCGCATCGTCCGGCGACTCCGCGAGCGCGCGCCTGTACTCCGCCACGGCCTCGGCGGGTCGGCCCGCCCCAAAGAGGGTCCTTCCCCGTGCGGCGTGGTCGACGGCCTCGAGCCTGCCGTCCGGAGCAG
>Ga0172362_10005719_pt1 | contig 10757 bp, 11 predicted proteins | sample LakKivs1_kivu2a2_FD_114534 | JGI IMG/M metagenome (GOLD analysis project Ga0172362, IMG submission 114534) | Sediment microbial communities from Lake Kivu, Rwanda - Sediment s1_kivu2a2 | ecosystem: Environmental > Aquatic > Freshwater > Lake > Sediment | place: Rwanda: Western Province, Lake...
CAAGATCAACAGCGTTGCAGTAGCCGCCGTAGTCCCAAATGTAAACCTTACCATAAGCGATAGCAGCAGATTCAAACAGATGGCTCAAAGCGTTTCCTACAAGCTGGGTTGGTCCCCAAAGTTTCTGACCAGTTTTCAGTGAATAACCATACAGTTCATCTGTATCCTTGTCGTGTCTTACATAGACGCCCTCGCCTGCAGCTACGATGCCTACTTGATCTTGTTCCGTCAAAGTCTGGTTTATTGGTCCCCACAACAGTGTTCCATTTTTAGGACTATATGCTATGTCTGTAGCGTAGGAACCACCGTATTGTGTAGCAAAAGTCGGAAGGAGTGAGGGATATGAAGTCAAAACTATTGCTTCGTCAGTTATAGGGCTTTGTCCTATACTAAATGGTGGGTTTGCTGCAGGGAGAGTTACTGACCATTGTATGCCGGCTGTAAAGTTGTAGCTGCCTGATGGCTTATACCCTGTTGCCGGCCCAAAGGGACCAGGAGGGCAAAGCATTTGAGTCGAGTTCCACATGTAAAGTTTGCCGCTGTCTACCCAGTAGATTAGTATTCCTCCCGAAACATAGAACCCAGTGTGTGGCTCGTTATCAATCATTGCACCTATTGATGTTGCAAACAGACCAGCTACCGCGCCTGGAATATCAGTTACGGTGGCCATCTTATTTCCAGTTACTGGATCGAGTATGTGATACTCATAGATGGGGTTAGGACCAAACATGCCCATCCCATCGTAGCCAACAAAAGACGATGTCCATAGAAATGCTTGAGAGCCAAATTCTTCATTGTTATGGAATGTCATAACTTGACCGTAAATTAATACATCAGAGGTGTTCTGGTGCCAAAGTGTTTGTCCTGTGCGAAGGTCCACTGCAAGAATGCCTGCATTGTCAGTTTGAGCTGCCCAATAATTGTAATAACATATTCCGTTCAGAATTACCGGTTCAAAGCTGTGGTAGAGTGGAGAAGTTGAACAGTACGCGCTCATTTGATCAGCGACAGTTTCGCCGCCAGGTTGGCCTCCTGTTGTTGTCGGTTTAGTCCACAAAATGTGAGCAGTTTTCGGTGCAGTACTATATGGATTGAAGTTGTTATTCGTGGCATCGTATCCACCACAATTATCGAACGCAGGTCTTCCTAAGCCATACCAGTTTCCACCAACCGTTTGCGCCCACCCGTAGTTTGATGCGTATATTGGACGTGTCCAGTATTGTGTCGGAAGCGGAGAACCAGAATAGTACGATAACTGTTCTTCCTGTACGACAATTGTGACGGCAGGACTCATATCTGGAAGCATATTATAGGTAGTACCGGTATAGTCTGTCCCCAACGATTGCCCAGGAAATATCCCTTGGAAGGTGTAGTTTCCAGGTTTATCGGGCGTGAATGTGATTCCGCCTACACCGCCTGTCATATCAGATGTATATGGTCCGAGAGTTTCATTAGTTCCGTCTGGGTGGACAATATTAATCGTCAAATTTTCCAATAGGGTGCCGCCGCCGAATGCACCGATTACAGGTACAGGTTTATCGAGGAAGAGGCTAACGAATACAGTTTGACCGACGCCAACGGGGCTAGGTGCCGCATTGACAAACAAATAAGTTCTAACGTTCACCGTCGAAGCCGCTTTTACAGCGGGAGATACTTGCATGATCATAGGGATGGTTAGCACTATCATCAGAAACAAAGCAAACGCAACAGCAATTTTATTCTTAGACAATTTTCTTCTTTCTCCTTTAATTTTTTTATTGAACTTGGACCTGTCTGTACAGGTAAACTTTTAAATTCGTGTAGTAATTTGCTCTAGACTGACAAAAATTAAGCCTTAGGTAAAGCCTTCTTCAGAGATAAAATAGTATGTTAATTCCCGAAGAATCCGTTGAAATTCTGGTTGAGCTAGGGCTAACCCACACGGAAGCAAAGGTGTACATAGCCCTTCTATGCCTAAAGACTGCTACTGCAAGAAACATCCACGAGACCACAAACGTCGCGCGACAGGATGTCTATCAGATACTATCTGACCTCGAAGAAAAAGGTTTGATTGAAAAAGTGATAGCCAAACCAGCGAAGTTTCAGCCAATACCAGCAAAATATGCCATCTCAATTTTGACCCAAAAAAGAAACGAACAGAGCCGTCAACTGCAAAACAAAGCAATCCAACACTTCAGAAAATTCGAAATCGGATGCGAAGAGACATTACCTCTTGACAAAAATGCTCAATTCATCTTACTTTCAACGAGCGAAACCAACCCAACAGGTCACATAGACAAACCAGGCAAGGCGATAGATAACGCTCAGAAAAGCGTGATGTGCTCAACCGCGTTTCCACTATTCATGAAGTATAAGCTTATGGACGAGCACATCTGGAAGAAAGCCGTGGAGAGGGGAGTGAAATTCAAGTTTATAATAGGCAGAAGACCAAACGAAAAAACAGAACTCGCCCTTGACCCTGTGTTAGAGAATACTGATTACTTTGAGATCAGATGGACTCCCACTCTTCCTCCAACAGCTGTGCTTCTGGTCGATGACAGAGAAGCTTTTTGTAGAATAGGGGTTAATACAGAAAATCCTGTTTTGTGGTCTTCAACTCCTCGTTTCGTTGCGATGATTAAAGATTATCTCAAAACGAAATGGAAATCACTGGAACACCCTCGGAAGCAGCAAATTTTGCCCATGCATTAACTCACTTCGATTTGGGCAAAAAGCAAGGTTAAGCTAACTACAATTTTAGTATTTAATTCATAAATCTAAAACACGAGCTTGTTCTCGCCCTTCAGTTTTGCTTTAGAGCAGGGGCTCTTTTTTTAGAGCCTTGATAGAGATGATATTTATAGCTTGATTGATTCAGTAAATAGCACTTTCAGGAGAAGGAGACAGCAACGTGGAAGACAAGCGAGCGGCAACGGTCTTACGGATACTGCGTCAAACATTTGCAATGCCCAAATGGACCGAAGCAAAGCGCGACCCGTTTGAAACGTTGATTGTGACAATTATCTCGCAAAACACCGCGGACAGAAACACCGCAAGAGCCTTCGAACGCCTCTCGAAGCGGTTCAAAATCAAGCCCGAAGTGCTGGCGAAAGCAGAAACCAGCCAGATTGAAGAAAACCTGAAAACCGCTGGTCTATACAGGAACAAAGCTAAAACCATAAAACAGGTGTCAAGAATTATCCTCGAAAAATTTCACGGGTCTTTACAGCCTATATTGTCTTTGCCTCTGGAGGAAGCAAGAAAAACACTTATGGCGCTTCCTGGAATAGGCCCGAAAACAGCAGATGTCGTCTTGCTCTTTTCCGCAAGGCAAACCACGATTCCCGTGGATACGCACGTGAACCGCGTGGCAAAACGGCTAGGGTTTGCGCCAGCGAACGGAGACTACGATGCTGTCCGCGCTTCTCTCCAATCGCTTTACAATCCACGTGACTATTTGGCTGTTCATGTGCTGCTGATTGCGCACGGACGGCGATACTGCAAGGCAAGGCGCCCATTATGCGAGCAGTGTCCAATTAACGTGTATTGCCCTTCAAGGGGACTATGGGATAAAAATGATTAAGCTGCCACAAGAAGTCACGGAATATTTCCCTTACGCAAGCGTACGCCCTCACCAAGACCAATTCATAAAAACCATTTTCGACGCCGTTGAAGACCGACGTTCCGTCCTCATCGAAGGAAGCAACGGCTTAGGAAAGACCATTTCAGCCATTTCCGCGTCTCTCCCAACCGCCATCGAAAAAGATTTGAAGATACTGTACGTGGCTCGAACTCACCGACAGCACGACCGTGTGATAGAAGAACTAAGAGCAGTGTTCAAGAAGCATCATGTTTCAGGCATTTCGCTTCGTGGGCGCAATCAAATGTGCCTCAACAATTTCGCGGTTAAAAACGCTTTTGATGCCAAATCACTCATGGAAGTTTGTGAACTGCTAAAAGCAAAAGGCACATGCCCCTACCATAAGGCTCCAGAGGAACAGACATACGATTATCTTCAACTTCAACAGCAGATAGCCGCTCGCCCCTACACGGCGTCTGAAATCCAAAAAGTCTGCCGAAGAAAAGGAGTATGCCCTTACGAACTTGTAAAAGCCGCCCTCTCCGATGTCAAAGTGGTTGCGCTAAGCTACCTGTACGTCTTTGATCCTGTGATTCGCAATGCGTTTCTAAAAAACCTTGATTCTCAACTGCAGAAAACCATCTTAATTGTGGATGAAGCCCACAACCTGCCGGAAACAGCCATCGACATCTCAAGCAGCAGCCTGTCACTTTTCGTCATAAAACAAGCAGAAGCCGAAGCCAAGAAATACGAAAACAAAGAAATCGAAGCCTTCGCCAACTTTTTCAGAAAAGAAATCGAAAAAATCACAGAAAACATAAACAGAGAGGAAATAATCTCTCCCGAATCCATAATAGAAATCATCCAAAAGCAAGGCAGCATAGCTAACCCGCGAGACTTTTTTGAGGAACTGCATGAGGTTGGCAGTTCCATCAGGCGTAACTTGCTCGCTGAGGGAAAAAATCCGCGCTCGTACATTCACGGTATGAGCGAATTTCTACTCCGTTGGCTGGACACGTTAGGCGACGACTCCTTCGTGAACGTCGCAAGCAAGTACATCACCAGAGAAAACGCGAAAACCGCCAAGCTGGAAATAGTTGCGTTAGACCCCTCGAAAGTCACCGCACCAGTTTTCTCATTCACTTACTCCAACATAATCATGTCTGGCACGCTTCAGCCCTTAGAAGCTTACGCGAGAATAACACGGCTTCCAGAAAACACAGTGCAGTGTGTTGTGCCCTCGCCCTTTCCCAAGGAACACATCCTCTCCCTCGTATGTCTCGGCGTATCCACCGCCATGGAAAAAAGAACTCCTGCCATGTACCAAACAATCATAGAAAGAATCAATGAAGTCGTGCAGAACACGCCGGCGAACACGGGAATTTTCACCGCCTCGTTCGACGTGTTAAACGCTCTGATCGCCGAAGGACTGGAACACGCTTTGGATAAACCGCTGTTCCATGAACGCAGAAGCATGAGTTCAAAGGCAAACGAGAAAATTGTGGCTGATTTCAAAGCCTGCGGTGAAGGAGACGGCGCCGTGTTCCTCGGCGTTCAAGGCGGAAGAACTTCAGAAGGCGTGGACTTTCCAGGCAACCAGATGAACTCTGCAGTAATCGTGGGTGTTCCCTACGCGGAACCCACACCAAGGGTGAAAGCGCAGATAAGCTATTACGAAACATGTTTTCCCAAACTGGGACGCGAATACGGTTACGTTCTCCCTGCAATGAAAAAGGCTTCCCAAGCCGCTGGCAGACCAGTAAGAACGCTGGAAGACCGTGGCGCCATAGTATTCTTGGACTACCGTTTCGCCACAAGATACTGCCGCAGCTTTCTACCCTCATGGATAAGCAACGAAATGAAGGTTCTGCCATACGGCGACAAAATTTTGGCTCAAGAAATCCAGCGGTTTTTCAAACTCTAGTCTACTGCGACATCGTTTTCTCCCAAAAAAGCTGCAGTTTCCCTGAGATTTTCGTCCAGCCGCACATTTCCGAAGACAACACGCGAGGGGTTCGCCGAAACTGAAGTGAAAACCTTTAACGTTTTTCTCACGGAATCAACTTCACGCAAAACGCCGATTCCTAAAAACTTTCGGTGGGCGTCGTACAGCCCTAACAGCAATCCGCGATCTTCGCCCTGCCGTGTAGGCAAACCGGTTTTTTCTTCAATGACTAACTGATTTAAAGGAAAAGCCTTCACTTTCGCGTCTCTCAAATATTTTGCGTAGCTCCGTTCCCGCAGGTTTTTGCGCTTTTCCATGCTACGCTGTTTAACCGCTGAAGAAGACTTGACTTCAACTGTTCTGTATTTCCCTAGCGCAGAGAGTAGGAGCTCCAGCTCGTTTTCCTGCTGAATACACACCACCATGTCTGGTTCAAGCGTATCAGCCAGTTGCAGTTTATACTTCACAGCCTCTTCCCCTTCAACCCAGCCGTCCGTATTCACAACAACGAAATCAGTTGGCATGCCCAAAATTTCCTCTTTCATCTGAACCATACCGTCAATGGTTTTGCTCATTGCCGCGCTTGGCGATGTGGCACCAACGAAAAAGGCGTTTCGCGCTTTCACCTCGTACAGTTCCGTGAGAGGCTTAGCTATGATTGCGTAAGCGACAGTGCAGGGGGGACCTATGTCGGATTGCCCCAAATCGCCGTCTAAAATTGCTGCTTTCTGTTTTGCGTTGACCAAATTGTTAATCAGGTACGTGCAGAAACTCGTTTTTCCCGAGTCAGCTTTTCCCACAACCATGACTGCTGCCGGCTTTTTCTGAAAACCCCTGAGCACTTCAACGGAGTCAACCCATGACTGCGGAATCGTGTTGCCCTCAACCTCTTCGACGCTTGCGTTTTCTCCCAATGAAACGTCAAAATTGGCTGTTTCTGCAGCGAAAAATGGCAGTCGCTTTCCTTCTCGAACCACAATCCTGCCTGAATGCTTCACCACGAACCCTAGCACTTCCGCTTTGCCAGAAACAACCTGGACCGAGGCGGGACCATCCACTAGAAGAGTCTTGCCGGCTTCAACCGTTTGGTTCATCAGTTTTCCTCCGCGGATACACATGCCCTGCTCTTCCAGCTATGCGTATGGCTGAAGCTATGTCTCTGAGCCCTCGCCTGTGCTTGTTATGGTTTAGAGCGCGGTTTGTTCCCGCCTCACTCACCACTTCCAGAATCACTTCAGGCGGCAAAACGGCATCCAACGTCTCTAGAAGTTCTTTATACGCGGGGACCCCACTCCCGATTTTTACGGTGACAACGGTTGAGGAGACATCAACGTTTTTGATAACACTGCTGATCTTAGTCAGTGCTTCTTGAGGGCTGAAGCAGTTTCCTGTTTCGTTAACTTTCCCGTCGGCTATAACTGCCAACCCAAACACCTCGCCTGGGTCTACGCCTATGACGATCTTTTCGTAGGCTTCCTTTCCCTGAAGGACCTTCATCACTTCATTTATCAGGCTGTCTAGCGCCGTTTCACTGTCGTAAACCAATACTTTTTCATGGTTTATCTTGCTCTTTTCCTTCTCAGTAGTTATGACCACCTTGACCTCTGTGGGCACTGTCTCACCGGGAACCAAGCTTATGAACGGAATATTGCGCTCTTTCAACTTGTTCACTATCAAAAAGTAGGCTTTCCCCGAAACCGTCGCAACCGCAATCTCCGCTTTCATAAAAGCTTCCTATGCATGTATACGTTTAAGGGTTAAAGGGATGATGTATCCCGCGTCTTCTCTTTTCCCTTTCTTTGTTTTAGAATTGGTCTTCGGCTATATGTTCTTTTGTGTTACTTGAGTTAACAGGTGATCCATTGGTTACGTCTTTATTTCTGTGCCTTTTCCTCTTTCAATAACGTCAACATTTCATCCACGGTTAAGATTCTTATGCCTCTGAATGCTCCTAGAGAAAGCAGGTGACTATCTCCTGATACTATACAATCGGCTTTGCCGTCGAAGGCCGTCCTTAAAATGATGTCATCCGCCGGGTCAACCTTCACCACCTTGAACCTAGACTTTATTCGTGCGAATTTCGCCGTTTGATGCAAAGCTTCCAAAAACACTCTCACATCGTACTCTTTCACGTATCTCGTAAATTTCCCGCGACTGATTACATTAATAAACTCAGAGACGATCTGCCTTGATAGAAGCAGTGTGAACTCATTGGCTCTTACTCTAAGCCAAAGTTCTCTTGACCTGCCCTTCGTGATCAAACTGGATACTAGTACGTTCACGTCGAAGACTGCAACGTACATAGGCCCACCATTTGTGCTTACTTAGCCTTCTCTCTTCTGTATTGTTTTATCTCCTCTTCCACTTCGTCCTGCGTTAGCTCGCCATACTTTGCTATTCTCTTATCTATTCTTCTGTACATTGCTTCCAGTTCTTTGGTTATGTCAGGTACCTCAAGTTTCTTCATAATCACTACATCTTGGTAGCCGTAAACAAGGAGCTTGGTCTTTGGTCCTATGCCCAACTTCCTTCGTATGGTTTGAGGTATTACGACCTGCCCTTTTTCGCTGACTACAGTGATGTCGGCTTTTTCGTTTTGAACCATAAACTCACCATGTACATTCTTACTTTCCTACCTTAAATAGTTATTTACACCTATATAGCACAAAGAAGCCTCAGTTCACTCTGCATTTCAGCCTTTAAATAAGGGGGCTATAGACTGTTCCGAGCACTAGTACAGCAAAATTTACGCGTAAAGGTTTAAGCGCAAAGCAACTTATTAATTTCGCAGTTTATAATCCCTGATGTGCGTTAACGTGATAAAGAAGATCTTAACTGGCTGTGGCTGCATCGACAGCAACCTGAGCGGTGGAATATCTCCTGAAAGCGTTACTCTGGTTTATGGAGAACCAGAGACTGGAAAGACAACGCTGGCGATGCAGTGCGCCGTAAACTGCGCCATGCAAGGTTACAAAACCCTATTCGTGGACTGCGACAACACGTTCTCCGCCAAAAGGCTCTCGCAGGTAGCCTCTGGAAAATTTGAGGAAATCTCCGACCTCATAATCCTGATGAAACCAGCGGACTTCAGGGAGCAAACAGCCGTCATAGACCGCATTTCAGAGTACACCGCGAAAAACTTCGGGTTAGTGGTCATTGACACTCTCAACTCCCTGTACAGAGCTAAGGTTGCAGAATCTTCCGAGAAAGCGTTTGAGCTAAACCGAGAGCTAAACAGGCAACTGGCTATCTTAGCGCAAACCGCAAAAACACAAAAAATACCCATAGTCATAACAAGCCAAGTGCACAGCGTTTTCAACGAAACTTACGTCACCGTCGCACCCGTAGCCACCAGAGTTTTAAAATTCTGGGCTGACACAATAATCGCCATGAAACCCGCAGAAAACCCCCAGACCATTAAAGCAGTGCTCGAAAAAACACGCGAAAACCCTCAAGAAGTAGCCTGCTACTTAAGAATAGACGAAACTGGAATACACGACTACCCGTTTCACCAGTGATGGTTGGTTACATGGACATAGCAACATTAATCATTGAAGCATTAAAATTCATATTCCCTGCCTACTGCGCAAACGCCGTACCAGTGATTGCTGGTGGAGGACAGCCAATGGATTTTGGAAAGAACTTCTTTGACGGAAAACCAGTTTTTGGAAAAAACAAGACTTTCAGAGGCTTCTTTTTCGGCTTAGCTGTCGGCGTAGCAGCTGGATTAGCTGAATGGGTGCTTTTTGGCTATCCTTTTCTGTTCGGTGTGCTTTCGCCTTTGGGTGCTCTCGTAGGAGATTTGGCCGCCGCGTTTCTGAAAAGACGATTAGGGATTGCTCCTGGCGGTTTGCTCCCTGTTGTTGATCAGGTGGATTTCGTGGTCGGCGCACTCTTATTTTCGCTGCCTTTGGCGATGGTATCGTGGGAACTGGCGGTTGCGGTTATCATAATCACTCCTCCAATTCACTTGCTCACAAATTTCTTGGCGTACAAGTTGAAATTGAAAAAAAATCCTTGGTAACGTATCATCTATCCATGCTTAATCAGGATTGCATCTTCCAGAAAGATGTACGCCAAAAGCAAAAGCGTCACGCCTATAACCAGCATCATGTAAGCTTGTCTCGGCTTATAGGCGTATTTTGTGCTCTGATAAACAGCCAACAAGCCGACGAAACCAATCGTGTAAAGCATCACCGAGATCACAGTGTCAGATACGAATTGGTCTCCAAGGGAGGGATACAGAAAGATGAAAGTTTTACCCGTGTAATATGCGGGAAGAGGATGGGATATAAGAGTGTATAAACCTCCACCGAAAAGAAAAATGGCGTATCCAATTACGATTATGGAAATAGCTAAGGATGAAGGCTTCGCCGTTGAAATTCTACGGAACCACCGACTTAGTGAAAATGACATCGATGAAGCTTGTCTCTTAGCTTTCTTCGACACTTCTCGTTCCCTCGCTGTTAATCAGGTAATTCGCTACTTCTTTAGCCCATTCTCCTGTTAATGAATTTTGCTCAATCTCATTTAAATATTCTCTCCAAGAAACCTTTAAAGCCTTTCTCCAAACATCATACTTCTCCACGATGCTCTCAAAGGCTTTCAGGTGCATCTGGCAGAAGCCGTTTTTCGCGGGTTCGCGGTTGCAGATTTTGCAGTTCAACGGTTTTTCTTCCTCAGCTGAGTTGTGGGTCTGTTGTGTGATTTTTTGTCTATACCCTCTCTATATATAGCTTCTACTGAGGTTTCACTGGTGTCTGTTCTTTTGTCGTGTTTCTGTGTTTGTGTCTTTTCTTGAAGTAAATCAGTGCTCCAGTTCCGATGGAAACCATCGTGATTGTGACAATCGGGATCAATAGATTTGGGGAAGATGGTCTATTGTTAGGTGTGGGGTTAGCTCAAGTTTCTAACTGCCAACTGACAAGCCATAAATGCGGATTCTAGTCGTGTATTGTTTCGATCATGGGTTGACCGCAACATTCAGCAGCCTTTCGCTCGAAGAGTAGCGGCAAACCCACCAGTGGAATCGACAGCAACCATAGGTTCAGGTTATGCCCCAAGAACCACGCGTACCAGTTGCTCCAGATTTCATCTGTTCCGAATAAAATCCACGTAAGGTAATTCCAAAGGTAGAACAAGCCCAAAGCGGTAGTGATGGCGCCGATTGTTTTAAGCTTGAGTTTTTCGACAGTTTCTGTTCCGATTGATTTTTTCGCGAAGTACGCCGTGAATACTGTTAGTGCAAGCATG
>Ga0172362_10005722_pt1 | contig 10755 bp, 11 predicted proteins | sample LakKivs1_kivu2a2_FD_114534 | JGI IMG/M metagenome (GOLD analysis project Ga0172362, IMG submission 114534) | Sediment microbial communities from Lake Kivu, Rwanda - Sediment s1_kivu2a2 | ecosystem: Environmental > Aquatic > Freshwater > Lake > Sediment | place: Rwanda: Western Province, Lake...
AGAATAGAGTCCCGATTAGTATTAGGGCTTCCTCTGCATCCAACATAAGTCCGCGATGGGGTGGTCAATACGGATATCTCATCGCACCGTTCGGAAATTTCTATCCAGGATCATGAAAATTCCATGGAATTTTTTAAATCCCGTCATACCCCCCCCAGGCTGTAAAGGAGGCGGGTAAGTGTTATTCAATGGCCACCCTGATCCCCATTCTGATAATTATGCGACCATTACAGGTGTATGGACATGCAAACCCCCTGGAATTATGGAGACGGGACTGGAAAGGAGGTGTCCACGCCGGTAATCTCGCTCAAATACACCCCGGAACCGATCCACCACCTCTCGTCAACGGGGAGGACATACCCGATTTTCAGTTCCTGCCGGTTCTCCTTCTCTGGGTTCGGCCAGACAAAGACGACGTAACCTCCCCCTGAGTATGCTGTATCGGCGAGTGCCCGGATCATCTTCATCCCAAACGGGTCCTGCCGATCTATCAGGCTACTTCCGATAGAAGCCGGGATATGGGGGTGGGCAAGGAGCGTCCCGTTGTAGTCGTATGCATAAAGATAGTGTGCATCTGCATCGACGAAAATCCCTGATTTGTTCGAGATTTCTGCGAAAGCTGTCGTTTCGCCCTGGTCGCGACCGTATAAGACGCCCCGTTCCACGAGAGTGATCATCTCCGACACAGCATTCGGGACCGCGCTGTCACCACCCTCATCGGAGTCGGTGAAATAGATGCCGGATGCGACCCACCAGTCATCGCCTGCAGGACAGACATAACCGATCTTCGGCACATAGGAATCACGGAACGATTCGTTGATCTCTCCGCCAGATGGGGAGGGATACAGGTATGCGATGAAACCGCCTCCATTCGCGGCCACGTGAGCCCCGATGCGGATGGCAGGGAGTCCACGGGCGTCCGTCCAGTTCATCCGGTTCGTTCCCACGTGCTCCAACTGGTAGGGATGAGCAAGGAGCGTCCCATTGTAGTCATAGGCATATATATAGAGGTCTCCATGGGAAAACGGTCCATCTTTCTGGTTGAACTGTGAGAGTACCATTTCTTTTTCGGTATGACCGGCATACTCTGCCGCATCCTGCACAAACATCTGCAGATCGCCTGGAGACATCTTCTCCTGTGCTGGTTGGGCAGGATGCAGATCACTGCACCCTGCAAAAAAGAGTGATGCGATGAGGAAGAGCCCGATTGCACCGCATGCACATCCTCTCTGCATGCCCAGGGTTTTGGCGGAATACACTATAAATTACACGAAGTGGCCGATAAGGGAATATATCGAGATTGCAGGGCGGAATACCCGGTGATCTCTTTTGTATCCGGTGTATCTTTTTAGCAGGTCGAATGGGTGCCCCTGTCACGCGACGGTGAAAAAGTATGAATAAAAGCCCCAATCACTGAAAAAATGGGACATCTTCATTACTTGCAGCAATCCCTTTTTCCCAATGAAACGCACATGAGACTGTCGGGTCACATGCCCCCCTGATGAAAACCGCGGATGCGGTTTTCATACCAAAATCAATTCGTGATTTTCCTGCTTTATGCTCGACCGCTCAGCGGTCATAGGCCACTAATATGAAAATGCCTCCGGCATTTTCATTCCGTATGTGTGTTTCACGAAGGAATTCTTGTATTTTTTTATCTCCTGTCCCTCACACATATTGACATGAAGGCGTATTACGAATTATGGAGAGAGACTTCTGAACCGGCGAACTTTTTTCCTCCCGGCTCAGAAGAATAAAGGATGACCATGGAAGAGGAGCAGAACCGGCATTTCAGGTTTTCGGTAAAGACCAAGATCCTGCTTGTATTCCTACTCCTTTCCGTGAGTGCCCTGCTTGTCACCGGAATCCTTGCCTTTATCCAGATAGGTGAAGTGAGCCGTTATGCCGTGGAGAGCAGCAGTTCCCTCGGGGACCGGGCTGTTGAAGACAGCACTGCTGCAATGGAGAAGGATGCCAGGGGATCACTCCTCCGGCTGGCACGCGACCAGGCGTATATCAGTAATATCATCTTCGACCGTGTTTCCGGGGAGATAGAAATGATGGCGAGTTATGCCGGATCAATCCAGGCAGATCCCTCACGTGTGAGAGCCCGGCATTTCTACCTGCAGGACGAAGAGCCTGCTGATCGTACAGAGACCTCGGTCCTCTTCCTCTCACCTGGCATTGAGAAGAATGTCCCGGTCGAAGAACGGGACGCCGCCGGGATGATGACCGATATATTCATCCCGCTCTTTGCCGCCGACAAAAACCTGGCAGCGGTCTATGTGGGGACCGGGAGCGGTATGTCATTCATCTACCCCTGGTTTACCGGGATGGACGCCTCGTTTGACCCAAGGTTGAGGGGATGGTTCACGCAAGCGAAGGAGACAGGAAACCTGACCTGGTCGGAACCCTATGTCGACCTGCTCGGACACGGGCTGATGATGACCTGCTCGAAGCCCGTCTCTGATCCCGAAAGAGGCTGGTTCTGGGTGATTGGTGCAGACGTCACAGTTGAGACCATCAACCGGAATATCATCGGGACCCAGGTCGGCGACTCGGGATATGCCATGCTCATCGACCAGCATGGGAACGTAATTACCCGTCCAGGCCTCTCTTCCGGAGATATGCGATGGGATGAGTCTTTTGTGACCGAGAACCTCCTGGAGAGCGGCAACGCTGACCTGGTAAATGTCGCCCGGGAGATGACGGCAGGGAAAGAAGGGGTCGCTACGGTCGGGTTCGAAGGCGGTGACCGTTTTATCGCCTACGCCCCGGTGAAAAACGTGAACTGGAGCGTGGGGGTGGTGATGCCGATCGATGAGGTGATCGCCCCTGCGCTCTCCACCCGCGCAAGCATCCTCGGCGCTTCTGAAGATACCGCGTCGCATATCACCCGCCAGCAGGAGACACTGCGTACAGTGTTCACCGGGGCATTCGTGATCCTCCTTGGGGTGGTGATAGTCCTATCCCTTATCTTCTCCCGCTACCTCACCCGGCCGCTGGAGGAATTGAAGAAGGGATCCGAGGCAATCGGTCACGGGGACCTTGAACACCGTGTGGAGGTACATACAGGGGACGAGTTCGAAGACCTGGGGGTCTCCTTCAACCGGATGGCAGCGGACTTGAAAGAGCATATCCGCACTCTCAGGCTTACGACCGCGGAGAAGGAGCGTATCCAGAAGGAACTGGAGATCGCAAGGGGGATCCAGCAGAGTTTCCTGCCAGAGTCCGCACCCAGGATCCCAGGAATTGACCTTGAAGGATTCAATCTCCCCGCAGCAGAGGTGGGTGGCGACTTCTACGACTTCATCCCAGTTGGGAGCTCAAGCTGGGGGCTGGTGATTGCGGACGTTTCGGGGAAAGGTGTCCCCGCGGCTCTCTTCATGGCACTTTCCCGTACCCTGATCCGGGCCAGTGCAACCCGGAACCCCGACCCAGTGGCCTCAATCCGTGAGGCCAACCGCTCAATTTACCTGGACTCAAAGACCAGCATGTTCGTAACCCTCTTTTATGCCATTCTCGATATCCGGAAAAAGACACTGACCTTCGTGAACGCAGGCCACAATCCACCACTCCTCCTTCCATCCGGCAGCGACGGCATCAGTCTCCTGAAGGCAAGGGGTATCGCTCTTGGGGTGATCGATGAGGTGGACCTGGAACCCATCGAAGTCCAGCTTGGACCGGGGGACGTGATTGTATTGTATACGGACGGGGTGACCGAGGCTACGAACGAACAGGACAGGGAATATGGCGTCGAGCGGCTTTCCTCCATGATTCATGCGTCAAGGAATCTCCCTGCAAAGGGGATCATATCATCTATAGTGAGTGATGTCACTGCATTTGCAGGGACAAGACCGCAGTTCGATGATATCACACTAATGGTGCTGAAAGTGGAGTGACAGTGGGTCCATCACTCAACAATATCCAGCGTAACCTCTATCCCACCAATCTTATCTGCACCTATATTGTAAACAAATCCAGAAACAAGGCCGATGACGAAGAAAATGATTGCACCGAGAACGACCATCATGATAACCCCCATAATCCCAGCCCCGAGAGATTCCGTTCCTCCTAATCCCATTACGGATGCCCCGGCACCTATGTTGAGCGCCAGCATGAATCCCATACATATCCCCCAGATCATACCAAACACCGTAAAAATTTTTGCAACGGACAATTCATCACACTTTTTCAACACGGCCATCCTCTCTGTCACCCGGATTTCACCTCTTTCATGTATGAAAGAGAAAGATTCATACATCGAAAAAGCTGAGCGGTTGCGGGAACAGAATCATTGACGTGTCATACCAGTGATAGCCTGAACGTTTCAGTGACCTGGTATACCCGGGGGGGAAGCTTTTAAAGAATCTTTCCGGACCGGGTGATCGTGTACCGTCTCCATCCGCTCGATGGTATCAAGATCGAGCGAGACGAGGTGGTCCAGGGAAACGGGGGTGTACCCGGTACACTCGCAGGAGACATTGATGGTTCTCGTTTCCCCGTTGATGAAGGGATAGCGGGAGATCTTGTTATGTGTATGTCCATGGATTATCCACCCTTCCCAGGAGCCCGGGACATTGCGGGGATCATGGACCAGGTAAAACTGGTGTCCTCCATATGTGAGGGTAGAATGCTGCTTTGCACGAAGGAGGATCGAATCGTGGTTTCCCCGGATGAATACCTTTCTCCCGTTCAACTGACTGATCCATCGGCGTGGACTCCCCCTGATGCTAAAATCGCCCAAGTGGTAGATAATATCGTCATGTCCCACCACGCTGTTCCACCGCTGCACCAGGTCACTGTTCATTTGGTGTAGTGACGAATAGGGGCGATGACAGTGGCGGAGGATCTTGGCATGGTTGAGATGCAGGTCCGATATAAGAAAGATGGTCCCCTCTCTCCTGGTGCCTGGAAAAAAGAATTCTTTTATGGAACGAATTATCCCCTGGTTCATGGTGCAATGGCCTGTCGAAAGGTTTTTTCCCACCTGTGGAATGCAGGAATGATTATTCCAAACGATGATATCGCCTGCAAATCTCATCAGTCTATGCATACCAGTGCAGCGTGATTCCTCTCATCCCGCCCTGACAATAAAAAAGATAGGAATAAATTCAGGGCTTTCTCCAGGGATTAAAAAAAAGCAGACGTGTGAGATGCATCATCTTTTATTTTTGCTGCTCTGATAGCAGGGTACCGGAGAGGGCGATATTCTCCTTCTCAAGCTCGTGGATGAGGATGGTCACCCGCTCCACGGCACCCCCACCACCCTGGCGATGGTCCCCGCAATCTCCTCCGCCATCTGCTTCTTCTGTTCATAGGTCCGTCCTTTGGCCATTGTGATAGTGACAACCGGCATATCGTGTATGTTACGGAGAGCCCGGGGATAAATTTTGAGGATTTGCATTTCCAGGAAATGCACTGCTGTTTATCAAATGCCCGACCCCGACCATAAAATTTTTGCAGTATTTTTAGGCCGAACCCGATGGAGACGAATGGATTCTTCATTCCCTTGCAGTGAAGGCCATTCCTCACATTTTCCTTGAGTATCCGGATTCTATTGCGGCCTTCATTACCGCATCTGCAATAGCACGTGTCACTTCCCTGTCGAGGATGGTGGGGAGGATATGCTCCCGGTGCGGATGAGGCACGTAATCTGCGATGGCGTGTGCCGCGGCAACCTTCATCTCGTCGCCGATACGGGTGGCAAAGGCATCAAGCGCCCCACGGAACACGCCGGGAAAGGCAAGTGCATTGTTTATCTGGTTCGGGAAATCGCTCCGGCCGGTTCCAACCACCGCGGCCCCTGCATGCCTGGCAGCATCCGGCATGATCTCGGGAACGGGATTTGCCATCGCAAAGACGATGGGCTGGTCGTTCATGCGCCGGATCATCTCCTCGGTGAGCACTCCCGGCCCGGAGACCCCGATGAAGACATCCGCCCCCTCCATGGCGTCAGAGAGGGTTCCTGATCTCCCAGTGCGGTTGGTCTCGTCCGCCAGGATGAACTTGTACTTGTTGTTGTAGAGCCCTTTTCGTGCCCGGTGGATGATCCCCTGTGTGTCGCAGACCATGATATCCCGGACGCTCCGGCACACGTCCGGGTTGTACCCAATGCAGCGGAGGAGTCGTGTGATAGCATATCCCGCAGCCCCCGCACCGCAGACCACGATGTGCAGGTCCTCGAACTGTTTCTTGGTGGCACGGCATGCATTGAGGAGAGCAGCAAGGACAGTGATGGCAGTGCCGTGCTGGTCATCGTGCATCACGGGAATACCGATGTCCTGGAGGGCTTCTTCGATCTCAAAGCACCTTGGGGCGGCAATATCTTCAAGGTTTATCCCCCCGAAGACCGGGGCTATATTCTTCACCTGGTCGGCGAAGTCAGCATGAGCACTCTCGAAACAGAGGGGAAATGCGTCTATTCCGGCGAACTTCTTGAAGAGGATAGCTTTTCCCTCCATCACAGGGATGGCTGCATACCCGCCGATGTTCCCGAGGCCGAGGACCGCTGACCCGTCCGTGACAATCGCAACTGAGTTCCTCTTGAGGGTATATCGGTACGCCAGGTTCTTGTCCTTCTGGATGGCCCTGCAGACTTCGGCGACGCCGGGAGTATATGCACGGGAGAGGTCCCGGCGGCTCTCCAGCGGCACCTTGGATCGGATCTCGAGCTTGCCATGGTTCTCCTCGTGAAGCTGCAACGCTTCCCGGTATATCGCATTCCGGTCCTCTTCCTGGTCCATGATTCCACCTCGGCGCCGTATCATATAAAGCCCCCGTTCTCCATAAGAGCCTGCCTTGCCCGGGAGCGGAACAGCAGGCAATCGGCAAACATTATCTGGATCAACGGCAACCTGAATGGCTATGGTCAGCTACTCCTCCTGTTCATTTTTATTTCTATTCCTCATGATGGGTACATGCATATTCCTTGCAGGGTGCTCGACCCCTGTAACAATTACGCTGAACCCCGAGGGAGATGCGATCAAGGAATGCGGAATATCCACCCAGGCCGTGGTGATAAGGGTTATCGATGGAGATACCATCGTGGTGCAATATCCGGGAGGCAAGGAGGAGACGGTGCGTATACTCGGGATCGACACGCCTGAGACAGAGGACCACGGCAACTGGGGGAATGAATATACCGGTATCAGCGACCCCTCATACCTGACTGAGTGGGGGCACAAGGCGAGCGAATACACCCAATCCATGGTGAAAGGAAAGACCATCACACTCACCAGTGATTGCCAGGCCGATTTGTACGACCAGTACGGCAGACGGCTCTCCTACGTGGACATCGATCGCAACGATCTTGGTGCCCTCCTCATCAGCGAAGGATATGCCAGGGTGTATACCGAAGAGACCTTCGACAGGAAATCGCGATATCTTTCCCTCCAGTCAGAGGCACAGCGAACCGGGGCAGGACTCTGGAGCGGTATACAGGTCCCAGACGATTTGCAGAATGCCCCGGTTACCATCACGACCGTACAATTTGATGCGCCCGGAGACGATCGGGATAACCTGAACGGGGAATATATTGTGATTACTTCGCGTGAAACCGTCAACCTCTCCGGATGGACCGTGGCCGACAATAGCGGGACCGTCTACACATTTGGTGATGAAGTTATGCACCCGGGTATCACAATCACACTTCATATTGGCCATGGCGCCCCAACCGAAACCGACCTCTACTGGAACCTCACGGCTCCTCTACTCGGAAACGATATCGATTCGGTCACTCTTAGAGACCCGGGTCGGAATGCCGTGTCTGTCTTCCGTTGGGGGTCCTGAACACTCCTCCACCCTTTCATTCCCGCTGCCCAGTCCGGCCGGTTGCTCAGGGATTGAAGAGCGGTGAAATGTCTCTGACACTAATAAAAGGCATATTCACATGGCAATACCGAAGAAATGCGAGTTGCCTGCATTTTCTGGCTGACCTGTTAATATATTCCAGGGACAAATAAAGACCCGTCTTCACCAACACAGAAACACATGCACATAATATATTCAGTCTTTACGATCTCCCCGCTATACTTATCAATATACAGAATTGGCCCGCATGGGCCGTTTATCCGATATGCTCTCACCATTCTCTGATCTACGACCACCACGCTCTGTCGTACGCTGATCCCGGGACAACATGGATTCTCTTTCACCCCGTGTGCCGCGGCGATCTCCAGCGCCTCGCTTACAGTGATAACGTCGATTTTTTTATGACCCGTCCAGGTCTGTGGTTTTTCAACCGGGAACGAGGGAATCTGTATTCGCTCTTTCAATGGGAACGACTGGATCGCTGCCGATACCGGCACCAGGCAGATCAACATGGTCATACAGAGAACAGAGACCATTTTCCACTTTTTCTTCATTCCACTCAACCCCTATATGGAATTTATGTCCTTTTCGTATCCGAACAATAACACATGCACCCGTAATAGTCAGTTCTCACCACATTTCCTGAATAGGCATCGAGATATACCGCCTTTCCGCACTGACCCCTCACGTACCATGCCTTCATCACTTTCCCGTCAATCCTTATGCCAATGAGGCTTGCAGTCTGTCCCGGACAGCAAGGATCATCCTTCACACCCTGCGCTTTCGCGATCTCAAGTGCTTCATCCCAGGTAATCCTGGAAAATACGGTCTGGCAATCTTCTGCTGGTGAGACTGCCCGGTTGAAATGAATGGGAAAAAAGTGGAATGCTGCCGAAACCGGTATCATTACACGCATCAGCAGGCACAATACACACGCCATTCTCCGAGTATGTGTCAATACGATTCCCCCCCTCTGATACAAATTTAACCCTGAATTCTCATGGGATACCCCCCTATTAATAATTATTGAACTATTCAATTCAACAAATGGAGCCCTGTATCCCACCTGTCGCCTGGCGAAAAACACCATTTCCCCTCATTGTATCGAGTGTAACCTACTCAAATGGGTTTTTTCTCACCTGGAGGGCAGGCATCATGTCCTTTTTTCGGGTATCCTGCAGGGCCCACTGCTCGGGACGATGGTGACAGAACTCTTGGGGATCCTCGATTCGAGGGAGGTCTTCATCCGGTCGATTGCTTCCTGGACTTCGCACATCCGCCGGTCTCCATCGAATTCAAGGAATATCTCGATGTAGACATTGCTCCCGCTCCTCCGGGACCGGACGCCGTGGAACGCTTCGTATTCGTCAAAGAACTCCGTGAGTTCGCGGATGATGACGATTTGGAGGGATTCATCGAGCGTTTTGTCAAGGAGGTCAGGGAGCGACGACGTGATAACCCGGTACCCCGTGGTGAAAAGGAACCCAACGATGATCATCGACGCGAAGGGATCGATATAGACCGCCCACCAGAACTGGTGCAGCACCACGGAAAGGATGAGCGCCAGGAGGACAGAGAGATCGGAAAAAGCCTTGGTCCGGAAGAGGCGCCACTGCGACTCCATGATGGGGGAGTATTCCTTGCAGGCCAGACGGTAATTTTTCCGCCAGAGCCAGGTATTCACCGTCACCCCGATGCTCATCATCACGAGCGCCAGTGCGACCCCGCTCACCTGGAGGGCTTCGGGTTCCAGGATACGGGTGATTGCAGTATAAAAAACCAGGAGCAGAGAGATGAGCATGACCGCGCCGGTGATGATACTTGTGACGGTCTCGAACTTCCCCATCCCGTAATCGTAGGTCTCCCCATGTCCCCTTGCAAGCTTCCTGACGGTGAGCCAGGCGAAGAACGTGGCCAGCAACTCGTTGCCGCATTTCACCACGTCGGCAAACATGGTGATGGACCCGGCGAGGATAGCAGCAATGATATCTGGTATCCAGAGGACAAAGTCAACCACGAGGCTTGTAAAGACCGTCTTCTCTTTCTTTGCCAGGGTCGCTTTATCAGGGACCGATCCATCCTCCATTTCGGGGATATGGCTCATAATGAAATGTCCTTTATTCACGTGGGTGATGAAAGGTGAAAATACCTGCAGACATGAAGGCGGGAATATCGCCGTACGGGTGGCTTTCTCCCCGATTGCATCCACGCAAGAGAGGGCTTTACCGCCCACTCCTGCTCACCACTGCAAAACCGCATCACTCACAGTTGTGTGTATTTTCAGGATTCTGGTGAAACCTGCAAGGTCGAAAATTGTCCGTACCTCATTAGAGAGCCCGCAGAGCACGCACCGGCCACCATACTTTTTCACGCTCTTTGCAGTGGCAAGGATCACACGGAGACCTGCACTGTTGATATAGGGGACCGCGGAGAGGTCCAGGAGCAGATTACGGTCGCCGTTTTCGATGATTCTCCCGATATCCTGGCCGAACTTATCCGCAGTGATCCCGTCGATCCTGCCTGTCAGGTGGACGACCTGTACGTCCCCCACCTTCACACACTGCAGTTCCATATCATCGTCCCGGGGAGAGTGCCTCCCTGCATATGGACTCCGTTAGCATCCTGGGAGAGATAAACATTGGCCTTCAGATCATGGCGGATTATAAGATCATCCGGATCCTTCCCGATCTCTCCTTCCCGTAACACTGGCGGAACCCCCTGTCAGGGGGAGAGGCTGCACGCCTCCCCTGAAACACGGACGATCACGCCTCCGGCGCCGTTTCGTAGTTTTCGGTGTATGGATTCTATCCATGAATATTCCTCCTTTTCCGACCGAGTGCTTCGCCCCTCGACCCCATGACGACTTCCCGTCGTCTCCATTCCTCATCCCACAGCTCCCTCCGCCTGATCCACAGCAAAGATGATCTCCTCCCATGCTTTTTC
>Ga0172362_10005723_pt1 | contig 10754 bp, 8 predicted proteins | sample LakKivs1_kivu2a2_FD_114534 | JGI IMG/M metagenome (GOLD analysis project Ga0172362, IMG submission 114534) | Sediment microbial communities from Lake Kivu, Rwanda - Sediment s1_kivu2a2 | ecosystem: Environmental > Aquatic > Freshwater > Lake > Sediment | place: Rwanda: Western Province, Lake...
ATGATGCGGGAGGTGATGATGAAGTTCAATTGCTACAATTTGCTGGTCTCGATGAGTGTTTAGGTAATAATTCAAGTCTATCCTAATAAATTAAGCCTAATTTGGATTTGTACAACACAGCACCTGCGGCGGTTGAATGGGGGGAGAGAACCACGTACAAAAATGGCGAGTCTCTGCAATCGTCCCTGGAATGCCCCCTGACAGAAAAATGGGTCCTGGTAATAATCCTCTTTCACGTGTCATCCAGGAAGAGTGCCCATACGACCAGGGCCAGTAGCCCGATGACGAGGCATAGGATGACAAGCCATCGAAGGATCAGGCCAAACAGCATCAGCATGATTGCAAGGATGATAAAGATGATGCTGATGGTGAGAAACCACTTTTTTAGCATGTGTGTAACGACGTAATTCGACTGCCAATACTAATAATTTTGCTGGAGGAGACGAAATGGCGTGTATCCTTCCCTTGAACGTTGCCAGCATCCCCTCATAGGATCTCGAGCGCCACCAGTTCCTCGATCTCCTCCTCTTCCTCGTCTTTTTCCCGCCGTTTTTTTTCAGGAGTTGAAGCCGGGGGGAATATCGAGAGCAGCCAGGAAAGAATTCCCATTTATTTTCCCTTTGATGATTGTGTAGGGATGATTGGGTCTTATAGGGAGCGGACGGACGATGACGCGAGGAAGAATACTGCCCTGCTGGAACACAGGAAAATTAATGCGAACCTGGCAGAAAAAATGAATATTTCCCGCCCTCATCGCACGTATACACGCCGGGACGTCGTGCTCTCACCGATGGAATTCGCAACGGTAAGGGAGACTGGATACGTCCCTGGCTCCGTGAATGTATTGATGGGATTCTGGATTGTTGAGGTGTGGCCATCACAAAAATCCCATTGCCAGCTGGTCGGGGCATGGAAGGACATGTCGGTGAACTGCACGCTCATCGGGGCAGATCCAAAACTCTTATTTATCGCAAAGAAGGATATGGGCGAATACCCGGGTCCCGGGGGTATTGTGGGTTTCACGGTGACGGTCGGCGACGGGGTAAAAGTGGGGATTACGAATTTTTCTCTCACCCATACGAAGGAGGAGTGAGAATCGCTCCCGCCGCTCCCAGAGACCGTCAGGGTTGGTACATACTTCCCGGCCGTGGCATAGGTGTGGCTCGGGTTCTGTTCGGAGGACGTGCTTCCATCCCCAAAGTCCCAATGCCACGCAAGTGGCATCCCGCTCGAACGGTCAGTGAACCGGACCGTCATCGGTGCATATCCCATCATGGGCGACACGGAAAAACGTGCATCGGGCGGTGCACCCGAGGGGTTGACCTGGATGTACTCAGTCTTTGTAACAGTTGCCTGCCCGGCGTCATTTCCGGAGGTCAGGATTACGTTGTAGGAGCCGGGAAGGGGATACGAGTGCGTGACTGATGGCGTTACATTCTCCCATGCTGTAGTCCCGTCTCCGAAGTCCCACCACCGGGATGTGACCATGCCGGTCGACTTATCCGTGAATACCACGTCAAGCGGGGCACCACCGGATAACGGGTTGCCCTCAAAGTCCGGAATTGGTATGGATTGCGTGACATTGATGAAATGAGTCTTCGTGGTGGTATTTGACCCGTACGCGCTGTTCACGGTCAGGGTGACGTTAAAGAGCCCTGGACCATCGTACATGTGGTATACCCAGGTCCCGGTTCCATTGGCCCCATCCCCGAAGTCCCAGAGGAATTCGTCATAATACCATGAATAGGGAACATTCTCCCAGAATTCGACCGAGAGCGGAGCCTCACCCTGCCGGGGATACGCACCGAAATCGGCCATGGGGGCAGGAGGATCGACATGGATGTATTCTTCCTTCGTGATAGTGTCGGTCTCGTTGGTCCTGCTGACCGTGAGGCTCACCGTGAAGTTTCCGGGATTGTTGTAGGTGACGACCGGGTTCTTCTCGTTGGAGCAGCAATCGCCTCCGGAGGAGAGAACGGCCTGTTCCGTTGCTGCTTCACCGACGGGATAATACGATTCCTGGTGGAACTCCCATGACCATGCACCCGGGTTGCCGGCCGATGCATCAAGGAACTGGACCACAAGCGGCACAGTTCCGGAAGTCACATTGGATGTAAAGTCCGCCTGGAGTGGGGTTATCGCCCCGACGACCACGAAATCTTCCTTGCATTCGGTGCTCTCTCCTTCCGCGTTTGTGACCGCAAGGGTTACGTTATAGGAACCGGCCGAGAGGTACTGGTGCACAGGGTTCTTTTCAGTCGAAGTCGATCCGTCACCAAACTCCCAGGAGTACGAGAGGGGCAAACGCCCTGACGATTGGTCAACGAAATTGACAGAGAGCGGCGCATCCCCGGTCCTCGGAATAGCGGTGAAGTCGGCGATGGGGGGGAGTGGTCTCCTGGGGTGGCCCATCCATACCTGGCATCCCGCAAACGGGTTTGCCGTGCCGACAACTATCCCTTCGCGGGTGGTCTGCATCGTCCGGAAACCGTAGTTGTCCGGGTCTCCAAACCCGTTCAGGTCAACAGGCACCCAATACACGCCGTCCGGGCTTGTCCAGAGGTCCGCTCCCCCGAAGTTATTCGCCAGGAGTTCGATTAAGGGGACGATGTATGATTCGTTCATATACCCCTCGCTCATCTCGCGAAGCTCTTCGAGTTCGTCAGAGAATTCTCCGCTCTCGTCCCCGCTCTCCATGGAGGCAATTGCCTCCATTAAAATTTCATATCCGCCTGGGACCTCGGAAATGAACCGGGCAAAGGAGAAGATGTCAAATGTCCCAAGGTAGAGTTTCCCGTCATATTCTTCGATGGACCAGGCATAAAGGTTGAAGGGGTTTGCAAACCCGGACGGCCAGCCGCTCAATGGAGGACCGCGGGGGTCCGTGGGAATCTTTGGTTCTTCGTTGCCGACGATCAGGTCCCACGAGTCCCTGGTATCCAGCCGGATAAGGTCAAAACCCTTCACTCCCTCGGTCCCGGTCCCGAAGGGAAGGTTCATCGATCCAACAAAGAGGTCTCCCTTATACTCCTGGATCGTGGCGGCAAGGACATTCCATGCATCCCCGGCCCCGCCCGAGACCACCCTGACCCAGTCGCCTGGGCCGGCTGGAGACTCTACGATGCTCCTCCATACTTCGAACCCATTCGTCTTGGACGGGCCGATGGGGTTCCCGGTTCCCACGTACAGGAACCCGTTGAAGCTTTTGAGAGAAGCGACCTCAAAGTCGGCCACCTTCTCCCATGTGTCCTCATCCGCTAAGGGACTTCCGGACGCAAAGAGTCCTTCGCCCGTCCCGAGGTAGAACTTCCCGGCATGGGAAACCATCGCCCGGGTATCCCGGGAGGGGATGCTGCTCGTGTTCACCTGCTCCCACGTGGTCCCGTCGGTCGATTTGATGAGGAGAGTCCGCCCGAACCCGAACCCCACCCCGGCATAGAGGGCTTCCGTCCCGCAGGTATCGTTAAACGTGGTCATGGCACGATAGCCAATCCCTTCGGGGTAGGTATACCCGCTCAAGGGGTTAACGAAAGTGGATGCCTGGTGCACCTGTGACCATGAGCCCTCATGGTACCGCCAGATCTCCCCCCGCATATCGTTTGACCAGGTTATCACGTCTGCCTGGGACGGGGGTGAGTGGTTGGGGAGGACGAGCGGCGGTGGAGGCGACCCGCCCGGAGTCGTCAGGAAGGAGAGAGTCCAATTCTCCGGGAATGCCCCCTGCGCCTTCATGGCCTGCGCCACAAAATAGGGAATGTTCCGGCCCGTACCGACATACAGGTCTCCCTTGAACTCGGAAACGGACCATGCATAATTGTTCTGCGGGTCTCCAAACCCGCCATCGCTTATCATGACGAATTCCGGCCCTGACAGCTCCACTTCACCGGATGCAGCGATGCAGATCAGAAATAACACACTGATGAAAAGGGCCAGGAACCAGATTCCTTCAATTATTCTCTCATTTTCACTGTACTTCATGTGCGCCCCCCTTTCGGTACAGGGTGACACTCATGTGGGGATATCCTGCTCTGATGCTTGTCTATTCCCGACTTTTTGCCAAGGGGATCCCCGCAATGCATTCGTGGATTGGTATCACCAGGACCCTTTCTCTTTCCCGCGCGAGTGGTTTTCCACTCGCATTTCCCGCGAATTCCCTGTGAACTAATCCTGCCACGGTTCCCTCAAGTCCAGCAATCCCTTGTTGTTCAGGATCACATTCTTCCTAAACCGCCTCTTTTCCGCCCCTGGTTCGTTTTGTGCCACCTTGTCCGAAAACAGGTAAGAATTACTCTTCGAGTTACAGATTATAATGGTTTTGGTGCTTTCCAGGGATATAGAGGTCTCCGGGGCTCAAATTACCAGGAAAGGGGCCCCTCCCCCATCACCTATCCGAAAAATGACGCTTTTCATCCCGTTCCTCCCCGGTTGTCCCGGCGATCTTCCGGCTAATCCCGGTTGATCTCGTTTCGTATCTTCCGGATCAGGTCAGAGACCATCTGCCGGAACTCATCACCAATCGTCTCCCACGAAGGCCTGCCTGCCGGGGGTTCCGATGGCCCTGTTCCAGGTGGTGCAGCGCTGGCTTCCGGCCCCTTCAACTTGAAAAAGATTGCAAGGTAGCCTGCGATTAGCACTATGATCAGGGTGAGCGGCAGGAGGAACAGTCGCACAACCTCCAGTGCATGGGAGATCCCGATGGCGTAGAATGCATCGATGAACTTCAGCACCTCGATGATGAACGAGACAAGGAATACACTTCCAACCGCGTTGAAGATAGGGAAGGGGATGTTGAACGGGAATGAGAAAGCGGCGAAGACCTCGCCGATCATGAACAGAACGGAGAAGAAGATGATGAGGGATGCATTCGCGAAGAGGAGAGCGACAAATCCGTCGAAGAGCGGCCACGAGGTGTGCTGTGCGATAAACCTGAACAGGACGAGCACGATGAGGAAGATAAGGATTCCGACAAGGCCCGATATAAGGGCCCGGAGCGGGGTTGTATCGGCATGTGCTTTCATGGGAACGGACGCTCTTTTTGGTGGATGATCTCAAAAATGTTGAATCGTGGTGATGATAAAGGGTTTTACAGGAGGGCGGTTATAGTAAATCGCGAATTTGCATGATACCCGGAATTTTTAAGGAATGATCCAGGCCAGTATACCGGCCGACGTCATTCTTTGCCAGTAAACCTGTATGCTCCCTTCGGGACCAGGATCTCGAACTTGGCGCCTTTCCCTGGAACGCCTGTCTCCCTTATGGTGATGCCGGTGATCGAGAGGATACTTACTGATAGGAGCAACCCGTATCCGGTGTGTTTGAAATACTTATGCTGGAATATGTCCTCTTTATGCTCATCCGGCACACCCTCTCCGTCGTCTTCATACACGATCATCATGCCGTGTTCTTGTTCATGACATGAGAACCTGATATCGGTGACCGTTCTTCCATGACGGATCGCATTCTCCAGGAGTGTGTAAAATACCCTCTCAAGGAGCGGATCTGCATATATCTCAATCCTGTGGCAGAGCACGGTGAGCGTGATCGGAGCGAGCGGGACTCCTTCGGCCGCAGATAAAATCACAGCCCCGATATCGAACCATTGTGGCGCCTGGGAACCGACATCCTGGTATTCCTTGGTGAACATGATCTTGCTCTGGATATTCTGGGCTGCATGAATCTCGATCCCAATATACTGTTGCAACCTGGGATCCGGGTATTCTTCCTTCATTATCTCGAGATACCCGATGAGTGCAGTGAGCTGGTTGTTGATGTCATGCCGTGTAATCCTGTTCATCAGGTTGAGCTTGTCATTGACCTGCCGGAGAGTGTTCGAGTAGTGCGTCAATTCCAGGGTATGGTGTTCCATCTCCCGTTCAAGCATCTTTCTCTCCGAAATGTCCCTGACTGCTGCAAGGAAGGCCGGTTCTCCCTCCATTTCAAAGAGACGTGCACTGATCTCGACAGGGATATGCTGCCCGTCTTTTCTCACACCTGTGGTATCGAATATGGTGTGTCCTTTCGAAAAAAACTCCTCCATGAGAACACTGTTTTTACCCGGCCCTTCGGACACCATGAGATCCGAGGTCGACATCTGCAGGAGTTCTTCCTTTGCGTACCCCAGAATCTCGCATGCCCGGTCGTTAACTTCGAGTATTCGCCCGGGACCTTCTCGTTGGATTCTGGAGACAAGTATTCCATCATTGACATTCTGTAAAAGAAGGCGCAGTCGTTCTTCGCTTTGTTTCAGCCGTTTTTCGGATTCACGCGCCGCTTTCTCCGACTGTGCGAGTATCAATTTCTCCTGTTCATTGCACTGGTGCATATAGCCAAACACCAGAAGGATGAAAAGGAGTATAAAAGTGACAATCACCACTGGCAGGATAGCAGTGGCAATCTTGACAAACCAGTCATCGGCATCGACGTCCATTCCAAAGACTGCAATGACATTGCCGGTCCTGCGATCAGTCACCGGTGTGATGCTGCTCACCCATGTCCCCCAGCGATCCGAAAACGGGCCAACAACAGATTCCTCCTGCGTTGAGATAAACGAATTCAGCAGGATTGGGGATACTTCAGCAAAGACCTGCCCTGGCGGCGAATAATCCGGGGATCCGGGTGGTTCCGAGTCGATAAGGAACACTACGGCCCCCTCAGGTCGCAGTCCCATGAAATATATGAACCTGATTAGCGGGTCGGCCGATCTTACCCTGATCATCTCTTCTTTCAACGCGAGGTAATCCGGGGAGGTCAGGTCTGCGTCAGTTCCGGTAAGTGCTTTCACCTTGTCTGAACTGAATCCCTCTTCGACGAGCCTGCTTTTTGTGAGCAGATCTTCGCGTAAGTAGCTGTCCTCTATCTTGGCAGTCCAGGCAGTTGCTGCAATACCGCTGGCAATGATCACAATCACTCCGATAATGAGCCAGCGGTTAAAGGTGCAGATCATGGTGTATCCCCGGAAGATCCCCCTTCCATCAGTTGGGTGTTGACTCGAGGTTACCCCTAAGTCCCCATCGCAACCTTATATACCTGTTCCGGGGAGATTGCGTTCAGGGTTGCAGCAGTGGCCATACCCCACTGACCGATTCGCAGGCATGAGGCGTCGTATATAACCATAGCTATGACTACTATGAGGGACAATAGAACACCATGGATAAGAGTGTACGAATACAACAGCGGGAGATCGGCGAATTGCTCTTGTCCTGTCTCAAGAATGGTACGGTGCTGACCGGGCAGGTAGGCATCATCATTGAGCGTTGTGGTTCCAAGACGACCGGTTTGGCGATGGCAAAATATCTCCAACGGGCCGAAAACCTTCAGAAGATTCCATTCAGGGTGAACCGGAAGAGATCCCCCGGTCACGGGTGCATGTATACAATCACTTTGAAAAAACTGAACGCCTGATATCATTCCGAAGCTGGACGATTTTTCCAACAATGCGACGGCAGGCAAGGTGCTTTTTTGGGTTGCATTTCCTGAGAGATAGGATGGCCGGATCGATTATCCCTGCTTCACCCCTCTCTCTGCCAGGATCCGGCTCTTTTCTATTGTTGTATGGAAGGAGCGGACCATGTGGGAAGTCATGTTCTTCTCCACGTTTCGCCTGATGCCGGGGATGTCGAGGAAGAGGGAGAATGCCCGGGTCCCGATCCTCTGCAGGTAGTTCTTCGTGGGAAAATCGTAGTATCCGTGTGATCGGTAGTACCGGTCGTCTGCCTTGAAGATCGCCCTCATGCCTCCCCAAATCTCGTCCCGGAAGAGTTTATGTCCCCCTATGGCAGGAAAAGTTATCGGCGAGAGATATCCCTGGTCTGCGAGCCGTACCGAGCGCGAGGCCAGGGCCTGCAGGGCAGCATCTATCTCGTCCGCGTCTCCTCCCTCGTTGGTAACGATCCCGACAAGGTTCCCTCCTCCGACCATTGTCCTGCCGGTGAGCACTTCCCGGAGGTTCGGGAGGTGTGCGAGCGGGCCTTCCACCAGGTACCCGACCTGCTTTCCCTCAAATGTTGGTATATGGCCTTTGAAGAAGCTCCGGTCATTGAACTGTTTCCACGTGGCCGACAGGTATCGGTCACGGATGGTCCCGGCCATGATCAGGATATCAGCCGGAACAATATACTTATCCCAGAAGTCCCGGAACCCGTCATGATAGACGCACGTATTGTCAAATGCACACCGGCAGCAGCCGAGGCATCCTCCCTTCATCATGGCGTCCCTGATATGGGCGACCATGACCGGGCCTGCATACCCTCCGGCCAGCTGGCGGACCATGGTCTCCTGGTCGGAACCTGGTTCCGCATCGTGGATGATTACAACCCGTTTACCATGGGTATCCGCCGCGACCGGCCGGTCCTTTGGAGAATAGTTTGGTGACAAGATCGGCACCGGGACAAACTGACGCTGTATAGGACGCTGTTCTGCAATCGCCTCCAGGAAATCTGAGAAGAATACTATCAACCGCTTCTGGGAATCCTCCGAATGCAGGTCTTTCATGTGGGCCGAATAAAATCCCACGTAGTGCATGCCGAGATCCTCGCAAATCCCCGCCAGGTAGGCGTGGGCAGTATGATCGTAAAAGTGTATGGAAGTGGTGAGTGCAGCGGTATATTTTCCGGAGAAGGATCCCGTTGCGTCCCGTTCGTGTATAAGTTCGATGAACCGCTTCAGCTGGGCGGGGACGAGCATGTAATAGACCGGCGTGGCAAAGAGCACACCGTCAGACTCTTTTACCTCCGCAAGCAGATTGTCCCACGCCTCGTTTTGCTGCTCGATCCTGTGGATCTCCCGTCCCGCATGGACAACTGAGAAGGTGTGATCCGGGAACGCCTTTTCCATGAACCGGACATACTGCAGGGTGATGCTCTCTTCTCCCTTCGGGCTGCCGGAAATGACACAGATCCGCATGGTTCCTCCATTCTGCAGAAATCAGTCTTCAGGTGCCTCTTCCGGCTCCCGCTCAAATATCTTCAGCATCTTCAGGGCCATGGCATGGAAGTTGTCCGCCTTGACGATGGCGATTCCCCGACGTTCGTCTCCCACAACAAGCAGCGTATCGCCTGGCTGGATCGAGAAGATCTCCCGTGCCTTTTTTGGGATTACGATCTGGCCCCTCTCCCCCACCTTGACCGTGCCGAAGATGTGCTTTCCCTCATGATGACCATTAAACATGATCTGCCACTCCATTCATATTTTTCATACAATCATATTTGTATGAATAATGCGATAAAAATGTTGCGGATGCAGGAAAGACCCCGGGATGTCAGGTATGCGTGGGAGAAAGAACAGAGAAACCGCCAGAAATGTGCCGGTTCTTTTTGTTTCAGCCGGTATCCACCCTGATCCGTTCCACCACGAATGTGAATCTCCTGGCAAGGAAAATTCAAATTCGGCATACCCTCCTATATCGCAGGGTGAGAGGCGTATTATTACTGATGAGTGCTATACCACCAATCATGTATGACAATCAAGGTGGCAGTGGAAACTTTCGAAAAAGAGGATCTCTTATTCTCGTTTTTCTGTGTCTCTTTGCATTTGCCGGATGTATTCCTTTGGTGAGTGCGGATGAGATACCGGATGTGCCGGATTATATTCCATTGATGTTCCGGGCAGACCCCTGCCATTCGGGGATCAATGACGACGGAGGCCAGAGACCTGCCGGCATCCTGAAATGGTCGTTTCCAACCGGGGACAGGGTGTACTCCAGTCCCGCCGTGGTCGATGGAGTGGTGTATATCGGAAGCGATGACAACAGGGTGTATGCCCTCGATGCCGGAACCGGGGCTGAAATATGGAACTTTACGACGGGAGGCCGGGTCCTTGCAAGTCCTGCCGTCGCAGACGGTGTCGTATACATTGGCAGTTTCGATAGTAACCTCTACGCACTCGACAAGGAGACCGGCGCGTTACTCTGGAGCTTTCCCATGTTGGGTTGGGTCACAGCAGACCCTGTGGTCACGGGCGGTGTCGTCTACAGCGGAAGCCTCAACGATACGCTGTATGCCATCGACGCAGTCACCGGGGCAGAGCTCTGGAACGCATCGCTCGGAGTATACCCTTCAATTGATTCAAGCCCCGCCGTCGCCGACGGGGTCTGTTACGTGACGGGCGGCCAGACGACACTGTATGCCCTGGGTATATCGAACGGTGAAGAAGTCTGGAATTTTACCACGCCGGGAAACGTGATATCTTCAAGCCCATCGGTGGCAGACGGCATTGTGTATGTCTCGAGCTGGGACAACAACGTGTATGCACTGGACGCATCGAACGGTGCGCAACTCTGGAACTATACGACCGGTGGTGGTGGCGAGATGTCTTCATCCCCTGCGGTCGCGTACGGTGTGGTCTACATCGGGAGCGGGGATAATAACGTGTATGCACTGGACGCCCTGACCGGTGAGAAGATCTGGGACTACACGACCGGCAGCGTGGTGTATTCCAGCCCTACATATGCAAATGGTGTCGTCTACGTGGGCAGCTGGGACAACAATATGTATGCACTGGACGCCCTGACTGGTGAGAAGATCTGGAATTACACAACCGGCAGCGTGGTGTATTCGAGCCCCGCCGTGGCAGGCGGTCTCATCTACTTCGGTAGCCTCGATGGCAACGTCTATGCGGTCGGCTCTTCCGCCGACACTGGGAATATTTCAGTGAGTTCGACCCCTGCAGGCGCAGAGATCTTCCTCGACAGGGAGGACACCGGCTTTCTCACCAATCATGAACTGACGGGTGTCGGTGCCGGGGAGCACACGGTCGGG
>Ga0172362_10005725_pt1 | contig 10752 bp, 14 predicted proteins | sample LakKivs1_kivu2a2_FD_114534 | JGI IMG/M metagenome (GOLD analysis project Ga0172362, IMG submission 114534) | Sediment microbial communities from Lake Kivu, Rwanda - Sediment s1_kivu2a2 | ecosystem: Environmental > Aquatic > Freshwater > Lake > Sediment | place: Rwanda: Western Province, Lake...
AGTTTTGAATGATATGGGGACAAGAATCCCAGAAAAACTAGGTTGGTTGTCTATTGCAAAAGAAAGTACAATAGCAAAAAGACTTGCCCCAAAGGATTATGTGAAAAGGTTTTTTGAGTTAGCAGGTGAGGATGCAGGAACATGGGCAAGGACAGAGGTAGACCCAAGAACAATGCCGAGGTATTGGAAGGAAGCCTTTAAAGGAAGGAGGAGTGTAGGAGAGGCTTTTTTAAATTTATACAATACAGGTTTGAGCCCATTCACAGACCTTTATACCTTTTCTGAAACATTTGCAAAACTTGCAAAGTTTAAATGGAATCTTAACAAGGGAATGGATGAAATTGCTGCAGTAAAGGATGCTTTGCAGTCAACATTTAACTATGGTTCTGTATCAAAAGCTGTAAAATTTTTAAGGAGTACATTCTTTCCTTTTGCAACATTTAACTCTAAAATTATATCCACACTGCCTGAAGCAATAACCAAAAACCCAATGATTTTAGCAAGATGGGTTATGGTTCCATGGATGGCTTCACAAATGGCTTTGTCTGCAATGGACATAAATGAACAGGAATGGCAGAATATAAAAAGAGATTTACCTGATTATATACAAAAAGGGATGTATTTTATCCTACCCTGTCGAGATGCAAAGGGTAGGCTTCAGATGATAAACATGAGCTGGTGGTTGCCTGGGTTAGGGGATTTAAGTGAAATGGTTGCAACAGGGTCTGAACCATCAAGATGGATGCAGCATCCTATTTTTACACTTGCTGCAGATTTGAGGAATAACAAACAGGGTGCAACAGATATCCCCATATGGCATGAATGGGAACCTGGTATTGTTAAAGTAGGCAAGGCATTAGGGTATATATTAAAAACCTTCACCCCTACATTAACCCCTGGTGGAGGAAAGGAATCAATATTCCCTGGAGGGGTTGATTACAATTTGTTAACTGAAGCACTTGCTGGGAGACCTAATGCGTTAACAATGCCACAAGCTGTTTCAAGTATGATAGGATTAAAAACAGTTGCAATAGATGAAGGCTTGACAAAATATAGAAGAGAAGCAAGGGTTAAACAGGTTCAAAGGGATATGACAACTAACATGAGAAGGGAATTAAGGAATGCTGTTAAGGACACAGAAAGGGAAGAGATAATGGCAAAATATTTAAAATACCAACAGGCTTTGGCGAAGTTATAAGGAGGTCTAGACTTGTTAGGGAATAATTTTATCTTCTGAAGACTTATCAATAAATTCATGGTCTTCTGTATACATGTTATATTCTTCTGGATTCCTAGGTGACCATGTTCTTCTTAGCATCCAGTTAACCTCGTAAAGCATCTGTTCCAAGACCTTCTGTCCAATACTTTTAAATGAGGGAATCTCAACAACTTTCTCCTGTGAAAATACTTCTTCTCCATATTTTAAATCTACCCGTAAAACAGCATCTTCAAAACCTTCTATACGGATAAATTTTACTGTTAAACTAAATTCTTTCATTTTAATACCTCTCTATTAAAGGGTCTTTGAAACCTGCTTGGGCAAAACCTTTTGCTCTAAGGATACAGGCAGCACATTCTCCACAGGGTGGAAAGGTTCCATTGTAACAGGTATGTGTATATGCTAATGCTTCCCAGCAACCTTTTGTTTCATGGGCTATGCGGACAATTGAAGCCTTATCACAATATATCAAAGGTGCCCAGATGCCAATATCCTGTTCACTTGCTAACTCTGCTGTTTGGGTAAAACTCTCAATAAAATCATCTCTGCAGTCAGGGTAACCAGAATAATCCATTTGGTTTATACCAATAGCAAGTGTGTCGTAATTTTCTGCTATACAATGGTTTACACCAATTGTAAGGAATAACAAATTACGCATTGGAACCCATGTAGGAGCAATTCCCTCTGTCACTCCTGATATATGGCCTGGTTTTAACAAATCACCACCTTTTAAAACCCCTTTTGGCAGGTCTATAATTTCATGTTGAACACCTGCCATGTCTGCTATAATCCTTGCAGCTTCAAGTTCTAATTGGTGTTTTTGCCCATAGTTTATGCTCAAGGCTTTAACATAAGAAAAATGCTCTTTGACCATATACAGACAAGTTGTTGAGTCCTGACCCCCTGAGAATAAAACAATCGCTTTCATTTTTGTTCCTCCTTTTCGTTCAGTATATACCACATTTCTCCATTTATAGTATCTGGTTTTACTTTCTTTTGCTTCATAAGCATTAGCATAATATCATCAAAATCCTTTGGTCTTTTCAAATGTTTCCATACCCTGTCAAGTAACTCATGTTCAGATATCTTTTTAAAAGCATACATTATTTCTAAGATTCTCTGAACAGCACGCATCTGGGGTTCAACACTTATATAATCTATCATTTGCAGGGTTTCGGGTTCGATAGCATTTAGAATGTTTAATGCTTGCTGCAAGTACTTTAATTCAAGAACAAGTTTAGGTTCTTGACAGATTTGCAGAATCATTGCTAAACGAATTAAATGGTCTTGTTTTCTTTCAAGGTATTGTGCCTTAGGTCCAGGTTCAGGGGCACCTAAGTGGTTGTACCAATATTCAAAATATTCTTTCGACTCTGGTGTCCAGAGCATTTGACCCTTTATACGGGCAATGTTATTAAGACCAAGGGTTATTCTTTCATAATATTCAATAGGTGGTGCTGGAGGGTCAGCTACACGCATATACCAATCTTGGGGATAGGAGACAAGGAGCAAACGGGACATGAACCCACCTTTGAAAGCATCTGAAGGGAGCATTGATTGTAACCAGTCAGGGGTTGATGCACCCATTATTGTAAGACAACAGTTGTATAAGCGTTGGTCTCCGTGAAGGATTGTCTCAGAGTTCCATTCCTCAGGGCAGTCATACAAGTCTGTAAGGAGTGCTATGATACCCATGTTATATTTTTCCTTCCCAAGAAGAACACCAAACTCTGAGGAATACATCAACCCCTGGGCTTCTTTGCGTATAATACCTGCTGTTTCAATTGGGACTTCTTTTAAAACTTCTTCCTTTATCATTGGTGAAGCTAAGGCTTTAACCAAAGCTTCAGGGGTTAGTTTTGATGCTAAGATACGTGGTTTAAGGTTTGGTTGTAAGTCGTTTAGCATATTCCTTGCTGTTCGGAGAGATGAGGACTTTTTCCCAACGCCTTGGGGAGCAACTAGAATAACCCACATTGATGGGAAAACAGGTGGGAAGGTTATATTTGACGCTCTTTGGAAAAAAATGTTACGTTTTATCACAGAACCCACAATTGCTACAAAAGGGAAAAATTGAAACCTTGGACATTCTTCTCCACCTTTTATAAAATAGAGATAGTCTGCTATAAGGCCTTCTTTGGGTAGAAAGGGTGTTATGGCATCTTTCATCAGAACTCCTGATAAAGGTCTGTGCTGCTACCTTTAAGTTCAAGGGTTACCTCCCGTATTGCTTCAATGTTATCACGGGCAAGGTCCAACTGTTCTTTAGACAAAACCATATTTGGGTCATATTTGGGTAAGGCTCTTGGTCTACGTTTGCGGTCTCTTAGAGAAATACCCATTTGGGCTGCACGGAAGGGGACACTTGTGTCAAGGGATATAGGAATATATCTTTGGAGTTCATGAACTGAACGGAACCCGAAAAAGTGAAAAGGTATATTTGGGAATGTTGTAAAGGCAAATGTCCTGTCAATGTCATAAGGCAACGCTATAACATCTACTACATGTTTTATGACTTCAATTTCCCATTGTGTGCCTTTCCATGTACCAATAAGTTTAACCTTTAACCCTCTTTTCAAAATTTCTTCTTTTGTTTGCTCAATTGCTATAATGTTTTGGTGTGGTTCATTTTTTTCCAAGGTTACAACATGAGTAGGGTTCATTAGTTCTATACCCTTTAAAATATCAGATATTGGAAGGCTATGTCCAAGTTCGTTGAAAGAATTATCAAGCCATAAGTCCTTTCCATCATTGAAGGATTTATACATATCCCTATATTTTTTACTCCTTAGAGCAAAATCTAAAAGAGCATAATGAAAATCCTCCTCTTGGGCAAATTCGTCAAAATAGCGTAAAGGGAGTTCAAAAGCTAGATTCATGCTACCTCCTTTATATTCCTTGGGAGACAGTATTCTCTTTTTGTTGCTTCAATAGAGATACCACCTCTAGGAGTTGATTTTATAGACACAGAAAGAAAAGAAGGCTGGACAACATAGTCAATATCTTCCCAGATTCTTTCACATAGTTGTTCTATAAAACCTTTTTCTGTTCGGAAGGATTGAAGATAGAGTTTTAAGGATTTACTTTCAAGACATAAGGCTACAGGGTCATAGGAGATTCTTATGAGACACCAATCAGGTTGACCTGTTATAGGACAGAGGGATGTAAATTCATTAGTTTCAAAAAAAACATTATTCACATTTGGAGCCTTGAAAGTATCCAAAATATCCTTTGATGGTTTTTCAGGTAGTGGTACATTTTGTCCAAGTTTCATTATTTCACCCCCAAGATTTTATGTATCTGGTACTGAAACCGTACCCTGTTTGTTCTTAATTCCTTTTGTAACTCAACAATTTTTCCAACAAAAACCCCACATTTTTTCCTTAAAATCATTTCTTCTGTAGGGGACCATATCCAATATAATTCTTTTGTTGTTTCTGGGTAGTATGAGCGAAAAATATCAATAGATTTGTCAAAACTCTCCTGGTCAAAAAAGACGAATTTAACCACATCTAAGGCTCTTAAAGCTTTAAAGTTTCCAATGTTCACGGAATTATTTTCACCTGTTAGCTTGAAATCCATAACCCAGGTAAGGTTTGGGTAAAAACATTCAATATCAGGTAGGGAAAGGGAACCATTTGTTTCAATTACAAAGTGTAAATCCTTTCTTGATGCTTTAATTAACTGGAATACCTCTGCCTGTTGAAGCAATGGTTCCCCTCCTGTTATAAGAACAGAGTATAATTTTGAGTTCTTGATATACTCTGACACCTGTTCAGGAGTTTTTTCAAACTTTACAGTATGGTCTGTATCACAATATTTACACTTTAGGTTACACCCTGCAAGCCTTACAAGCATACATGGTTGACCCATATAAGGGAGTTCACCATGTATGGTTTCACATATATCTGCTAGTTTCATTCTTCCTCCTTTTTATTTATTTTACACTTAATGAATACCAATCTTCTCCAACACCTCCTTCGACTTTGAATATAGGCCTTAACTCAGGTGCTGAGTGTTCCATGATATAAACAAACTCTTCAAACCTGTCACCATTGTCTTCCTCACTCATGATGGAATCATGCTGGTTTATAACCAAATTAAAGCCTAGTTTGTGTAGTTTAACAATCGCCCTGTTGCATATTTCTGATGCTGTACCTTGGATGGGTCCATTCATTGCTTCTGTAACCTTATCAGTATATTTCCTTCTCCCAAAGAACGTTTTAACATACCCTTTGTCTTTCATTTGCTTGGGGAGTTCTTCATGAAGGAAATGCTTTAAAGCATGGAACCTGTTGAAAAACATATCAATCCATATCTGGGAAAGGTCTTTTGATATATTAAATTCGTTCGCTATATCATCTGCACCCCTTCCATAGAATATCCCAAATTCAACAGCTTTTGCTTGTAAACGGGTGATAGGGGGATATGCTTTCGCAATTTCCTTTTGGACCTCTCCATGTATATCAATTCCCCCTTCAAGGATAGCAAGCAACTCTTTATCACCTGACATTATTGCTGCCACCCAAACTTCAATCCTGTTATAATCTGCGTAAAGGAATACCTTTCCAGGGGATGCTATAACAATATCCCTCATATCAGGAGGCATGTTTTGCAGGTTCGGGTCTTTACACGCCCAGCGACCTGTATCAGTTCCTTGAACAACCCAATCAGGGTGCACTTTACCATCTGAATGGATTCGTTTATATATACCCTTGCAATATGTTGAGGCTATTTTCTGGATTCCTCTGTAGTCAAGGATTTTCTTTAAAAGCATCCTTGCACTACTGTCAGGGTCTAACTTTGCCATTTGTATCTGAATTTGGCGCTCATCAGATGATGGACGGGTTTTACCCTCTGAAGCTTTCTTTGTTGGTTTTAACCCTAATTCTTTATACATAAAATCTGACACTTGGGCACTTGAATTAAGGTCTATGTTTATTTCAGCAAATTCAGCTTCTAAGGCATCCATTTGGGGCAGAATCATAGCATAATGGTCTATAAGTTTATCTTGGTCAAGCCTTACCCCCCTTATCCGCATCATCATAGCAGCACGTTCTTGTTCCATCATCCATTCCATGTATTCAGGGGGTACAATTTCTTTTTGGGAGTTATGGATTAAAAGGGTCGCATCAACATCTGTGCAGTTATATACCCCTAAGTCAATTTCACCTAATAAAGAGGGGTTTTTGTAACGATATTTATAGGGTGGAATGTGGGTATATAAAGAACGTAAAAACTCCAGGTCTCGGGGGAATCCTGTATGGATGCAATACATTCCTGTTGTGGTGTTCCAATACCAATCCATTTTTATACCATTAAGGTAAAGGAACGTATTGTCAAAAGACCCCCTTGTGTGAATGATTAATTGAGGGTGCTTTTCAAGGAATGCCTTAATCAAAGGCAGGCATTCCATTAAATGTTTTCCTGATATGCTAAGGGCATATCCTGGTTTAAAGCAGAACCCTATGCCTATAATTTTATCTGTGAAAGGATTCAAACCCTTTTCAGAGTCTTCCTTGTCACCACCTGCAGTTTCAATATCAACAGCACAAGGATAAGGCATAGCAGAGTTTAAATATTCTTGGATTTTGTCATAAGAAGGGTTTACTAAATACCCTGTTGTATCCCATTTCTGCAGATATTTTGAGGGATTTGATAATTTTTTAAAATCCCATACACCTACAGAATAAAATGTCCCAAAACCATTTCTTTGAATATATGAAGGATGCCAACAACATAAGACAGGGATGTTATCATGTTCAAAGATTTGGGACTCAACAAACATTCCTCGGTAGTGAAGGTCTTTAAAGGTTAAGGCGTTTATCGCTGTTGCTCCTAAGGCGATAAGAAATTTAGGCCGAACAAGACGAATTTCTTGCATTAAAAAGGGGAGACAATTTTGAATTTCCTCTAAAGTGGGCTGGCGATTTTTAGGTGGCCTGCATCTGCAAACGTTTGTGATATAAACACTCTTTCTGTTTATCCCAGCATTGTAAAGCATTGAATTAAGTGTTCTTCCTGCTCCCCCGACAAAAGGTTCTCCTGCAAGGTCTTCATCCTCACCAGGGGCTTCACCTATGAACATATAATCACAGGGGACAGGACCTGTTCCGTTTACAATATTATGTCTTTTTTCACACAAAAGGGGGCATTTTTCACAGTTTTCAACAATTTGCATTAATCCTCCTTTATTTGTCTTTTGTACAATTCTTCAAGGATTATACAGTAGTTTATAATATCCCCTGTAACAGATTTTACAATATCAATGTTAAAATCTTCTGGATGCTCAGTTATATTAACCAAAACTGTTAAATGTTTCCCCATTAATATTCTGGTTATTTTTAATAAAGAATCCCCTGTCAAGGCTCTTAATTTGCTGTACCAGCCTAAATCGTCTTTGTTATCTTTGTACTTATTTCCTTTCTTTTTAAGAACATTAATACATTCTTTAAACCTTTTTTCTGCTTGTTCAACTAAATTAAAGTTTATTTCCTGTCTTGAATTGTGCATATTGAACACTCCTTTCCTGAGTTAAGTTCTTTGTCAAACCATGGTAGGGTTCTGTATAAAGGAATATCAAGTCTAAACCTTGGGTGGTTTATTACAAAGTGTATAAGCCCTGTTATACAATCTAATTCTAACCTTTTAGGGTATAAGAATATAGGGATTTTATCTGGTATGTACTCTAAATGTTCATATATGCAACCCTCCCATTTTTCTCTTTCGATACAATCCCAATAGAACCTTACATCACCTATAGTGCGTAGTGCAAATAGATGGGGAGATACATAAAACCCTGGTTTAGGCCCCAAGGATATATAATCAAAGTCAGAATAATCACCAACAAAAACCCCTGTTGTGTCTGCCCATAGGGTATATCCTGCTATATGTAATAAAGATAAAAGGGGTTTTAGTCTTAGGGTAAAAGGGTCTTCACCTGCAAAGAATAAAATCTTTGGTTTGAATCCTTCCATTTTGGTCAGTATTTGATAGGCTGTCAGGTATACCTGGTCTACAGGTCTTTTAGGGGCTAGGTAGATATGGTCCATTTTGTCAGGTATACCTGTTCTTATAAGAACAATAGGTGTACCAAACATAGGTCCTGCACCTTGAACTGTTTCATATAGGTCTATAACTGGGTAAGTCTGTTCCATTTATTACCTCCATTATTATTTCTGCTGCTTGTTCAGCAGAGAGTATTTCACCTGTAATAGGCAGGCTGTAATCTAACATTTGAGTATCAACTAAAGGCAAGTAAACCTTTCTTATTCTTGAAACAAGGGAGTTTTCTAAAAGAGTTGCAAAATATTCTAGTCCCTTTTTAGATATTGCATAGGTATATTCTTCTTGAAGAAGACTAGGATGTCTCAACAAATCTTCTGTAAGAATAAACACAATCAAGGGTTCAAATGCTAATCTTTTTTCTGTTACTAGTTTGTGGACTAGAAGCATGTTTCCTATTAGATTAGTTTCAAGTATACCCCTAGATAGTTTAAAAGAAAACTCTCTTAGAGAATCTCTGGAAAAGGTTCCAGCATTTAACACTATAGTGTTAATATTTTTGTATATTCTTGGAAGTGTGTAATTTGGGTTTTTTAAATCAAATTTGGGTCTGTTTAAGGCTAGGGTGTTATATCCTTTCCTTTTGCACAAAGAAAAAAGTTTTTTACCTATACCCTTTGTAGTGCCTGTTATCAAGATAGTTTTCATTTTAAATATTGTAAAAACTCTGTCCTTGTACTTAAATCATCTAAGAATATACCACGCATTACAGATGTTACCACATCTGAGTCTTTAGATTCTAAACCCCTACATTTTATACATCCATGTTCCGCTTTGATACAGACCCCTACACCTTTAGGCTCCAAGGCTTGCTGAAGGCCATTTGCGATAGATTCTGCAATTTCCTCTTGGAGCATAAGGCCTTGGGAGAAATAATCAGCAATTCGGCCAAGTTTAGAAAGGCCTATAAGTTTCTTGTTAGGGATATAACCAATAGAGATGTCTAATTCTACCCTTTCTAAATGATGTGGACAACGGGTCTGGGTTTTGTGGTTGCGGAATACAATCATTGAATCGTAAGAAGTTTTGGTTACAGAATAAAGTTTTTTCAAAACCTTTTTACTTTTTACCCTTGTGGTATCCAGTTCTTCGTAAAAGATTCTTGCTACTCTTTTAGGGGTCTCACGGAGGTGTTCGTTTGTTATACTGTAACCTAAAACCTTTAAGATTTCCTTCATATGTGATGCTATTAAGGCTTTTTTCTTTTTAGATTTCGTGGATGGCATATCCTCCGTCTCCTTCCTGGACTTTTACACGAACACCTAGACCAGTAGATGTGGGTTTGACCAAGAGTTTTACCTTACGATAGACATTGTGGGTGATATGTTTAGCAATATTCTCACAGGTTGTTATAGGTAAATGGTCATTAAGTACTGAATGGTCAAATTTTGAAATTATTTTGTTTACTATTTTTGTTAGGTCACCCAGATCTATGCACATACCTGTTTCTGGATTGTATTCACAACGTACTTCTACATCTATATGGTACGTATGACCATGAACCTTTCCACATTTAGGATGGTCAGGTAAAAAGTGTGCAGCATCAAATTTAAAAGATTTTCCAACCCATAACATTAGTTACCTCCTTGTGCAGGTGCTTTGGGAATTATAAAAGGTGGCTTTATAATATTGGATTTTACCCTGGAGTGTTCTTGAATATGTTGCTCAACAACCCCCAGAGCAACCTGAAGCATTATTAATGCTTCTGTAGGATGCTTGCAATCTGCAGACCAACCTACAAAAAGACCACCTTCTGGGGTTTCTTCGATAAAAATTTGTTTAGCCATAGGTTACTCCTTTTTTAAAGTGTTCTGGAATGTATTTGTTTACCATCCAACAGGTCTTTCTTTTTCCATTATCTGTATAGATATGACAATCAAATACTATAACATCTTTTGGGTTAAAATGTGAAAATGTAGCATGGAAACATTTAGAACAAAGGAATTTGTGCTCAAGGTAGAATAATTGGTTTACAATTACTTTACATTGGTCACAAGTATCAGGTCTTTCTTCTTCCATTATATGCTCCTTTTTATGTTGGGACCCTTGTCAAGGGTAACAAGGGTCCCTTTTGGAGGTTAGTATGGGAACATGAGGATTAGCTTTGTGCTATAAGACCCTTTACTCTGTTCTGGGGAACAGGATCTGCTGTTGAACCTTCCTCTTTGTACATTTCTACGGTTACAGCAACAAGGACTTCTTTATTCAAACATTCGTTCTTCATCCGCATAAAGATTTCGTCCTCGGTTACCTTTTCACCAACACCAAAGAGGTCAACAATATCCTTTCCACAGGCCTTTTTCAGAAAGTCAGACACACGCCACAGGGTATCACGGTGAATGACAATATAGTCAAAGACCTTTCTACCTATTGTTTTTTCTGCACGGTCTGGTCCCTGGGACTGAATGGTATACTCATTATTGGACATAATTTTACCTTTTTTACTGATTTCCCTTTCCATTTTGGTG
>Ga0172362_10005727_pt1 | contig 10750 bp, 10 predicted proteins | sample LakKivs1_kivu2a2_FD_114534 | JGI IMG/M metagenome (GOLD analysis project Ga0172362, IMG submission 114534) | Sediment microbial communities from Lake Kivu, Rwanda - Sediment s1_kivu2a2 | ecosystem: Environmental > Aquatic > Freshwater > Lake > Sediment | place: Rwanda: Western Province, Lake...
ACTGCGTGGGAGGCCAGGCTACCTCGCGCTTTGGAGTTCCTCTACGGCGCTGGATGAGAGGGGGGCTGGATCGGCAGCTCGCTCGTCACGTGTTATAAGAGAGTTCGCCCGCTGATTATCGCACTCATGAGTGCATCTTCCGCAAGAAGGCCTACTGTGGAAGGCGGATACCAGTATCACGTCAGAGTCCGGAGTGGGGACTTGCCTGAGGTCGTCCTGCTGCCCGGGGACCCGGAGAGAGTGGAGAAGATAGCCTCCAAGCTCTCCCACAGCAGCATCCTGACCCGCCACAGGGGCCTCGTTGCCGCAAGGGGCGAATACAAGGGCGTTCAGGTCGGTGCGGTCTGTTCTGGGATGGGCGCGCCCTCGACCGCCATAGTTGTCGAGGAGTTGGCCAGGGCGGGGGTCAGAACCCTGATCAGGGTGGGCTCCACCGGCGCGTTGCACCCTAACATCGGATTGGGCGACGTCATCATCGCCACGGGAGCCGTGAGGCTGGAGGGCGCGTCGAAACAGTACGTCATGCCCGAGTATCCGGCGGTCGCGGACCATGAGGTGACAAGGGCCCTGATCGAAGCGTCGGAAGCCTTGGGCCTCAAGCACCACGTCGGGATAGTCGCGTCCACGGACTCGTTCTATACTGGCCAGGGGAGGCCTGGGTTCAACGACTACAAGCAGAGTTGGATGGACAACATTGTCCCGGACCTTCAGGCCGCGGGAGTCCTCAGCTTCGAGATGGAATCCAGCCTTCTGTTCGTCATCTCGACCCTGTACGGCCTCAGGTCAGGCTCGATCTTGGCCGTGTTCGCCAACAGAGCGACGGACGAGTTTGCGGTCAAGGGTGAGGACGATGTCATCGCGGCGGCGCTCGATGCCGCGCGCGCACTGCACAGCAGTTCCAGTTGAGGTGCACTCCGACTAAAGCCTCAATGTCATCAAGAATGCATCCTCGCAGTCGGGATAGTAGCTATGAAGCACCCTCGTCACCCCGAACCCGCGGCCCTGATAGAACCTGACGGCGTCCGCGTTTGACACGGGGACTTGGAGTTCGACGACCGAAATCCTGTCCCTCATCTTGGCGATCGCATGATCCAAGAGGGTCGATCCGATCCCCCTGTTCCTGTGGGCAGGCGAGACCGCGATTGACACTATGGAGCCAGTGCCTCCCGTTCGCCACTGGGAGATGACGTACCCGATGATGTCTCCACGAACCTCGCACACCAAAAAGGCCGCACTGCCGAGCCTAACATAATGGGCGAGCGTATCCATGTTGTACGGGAACTTGAAGGATATCCTCTCGAGCTCAAGGACTTTGTCCAGATCCGCTTCAACGCACTTCCTTACCGACGGAGCGCCCTCCAATCTCGCTAGCCCGTCTTCTTCCACGTCACTCCGTGCGGCGTGTCCTCAAGTTCTATGCCGAACTCGTCCTTGAGCCTGCGCCTTATCGCATCGGCCACCTGGTAGTCCCCAGCCTTCCTCGCCCGTTCTCTTTCCTTGATCAGCTCTGCAGCAGACCTAGGCAACTCCTCCTTCAACAGTGCTTGCTTCAGCTTGAGCCCGAGGATCCGGTCCAACGTGAGCAGCCTAGCCAAGACCTTCTTCGCGTCAGTGGAGCTCATGTTGCCCTCATCGAGCGCCTTGTTGACGGTCCTGATGAAGCCGAAGAGGACCGCTAGGGCCTCCGGAGTGTCCAGATCGTCGTTCATGCAGCTCACGAACCTCGCCCTCATTTCTGCCGTGAGACTCGCTATCTCGCGGTTGTGCTTCTTCCCTCGGAATCCTGCCAGCCTTCGGACGAACTCGCGGACTGAGTTGAGCGCGTTCTGCGCTGCGTCGAGGGCATCGTAGGTGAAGTTGAGCTGCCGCCTGTAGTGGCCTTGGAGGTAGAAGAACCTGAGTGACATCGGGTCGTAGCCCTTTGCCATTATGTCATCGAGCGTGTAGAAGTTGCCGAGGGACTTGGCCATTCTTTGCCCATTGACTATGAGGTGCGCGGCATGTACCCAGTAGTTGACGAATTTCTCGCCTGTCGCCGCCTCCGATTCGGCAATCTCGTTGGTGTGATGGATCGGGATGTGATCCTCGCCGCCACAATGTATGTCGAAGTGCGGCCCCAAGTATTTCATGGACATGGCCGAGCACTCAATATGCCAACCTGGAAAGCCGACCCCCCACTTGGAATCCCATTCCATGTCCCTCTTCCTGTCCTTCGGCGAGAACTTCCAGAGGGCGAAGTCGCTGGGGTTGCGCTTCTGCGGGTTCGCCTCAACCCGCGCCCCGGGGAGCATCCCACCCAGCTCCAGCCTCGCCAGTCTGCCGTACCCTTTCGACTTCGACGTGTCAAAGTAGACGCCGTCGTCGATGATGTAGGTGTAGCCTTTCTTCTCAAGGCGTTCAACCAGCTCGATCATGTCGCTGATATGTTGAGTGGCCGTCGGTATCACGTGCGGCCTCTCGATGTTCAACCTCGCGGCATCGTCCAAGAATGCCTTCGTGTAGTGCTCGGACAACTCCCAAGCGGTCTTCCTCTCGCGGCGCGCTGCGACCTCCATCCTGTCCTCGCCGGTGTCAGCATTGGAAGTCAGGTGACCCACATCTGTGATGTTCATGACGTGCCTGACCTTGAAGCCGTTGAATTCCAACACCCTTCTGAGCAGGTCCTCGAAAACGTATGTTCTCAGGTTGCCTATGTGCGCGTAGTCATAGACCGTCGGGCCACAGGCGTACATACCCAGCCTCATGTCCCTGAGCGGCTTGATCACGTCCTTTCTTCGGGTGTAGGTGTTGAATATTCTCACGCGCACTGGCCTGTGTTCTCGTCCCTTCGGCTTTGTGGATCGCCGTCCCATCCCGCAGTGAGCCACCATCGCGCTCATTATATCGTTTTGGCCAACGGAGGCCCTCAAATCATTAGAGCGGAAGAAACTGGGATCGCTGCCTCTTCACGGCCCAGTCGTTGGGTGACATGAATGCTTCGGCTCTTTCGAACCCTCCTTCTATCCCTCTGACCCTGCAGAGTGAGCTATAGTACTCAATGTAGTTGAAACCCGAGTACTTCCCATTGGTGAAGTCGTAGATCGAGATCGCGTCGATGTACCGCTTGAACGTGCTGCCTATGTCGACGTAGATCTCAGGGACGAAGCCTTGTGGATCTTCCCAGTTCTCCGGGTGGAACACGGCCGATGGCTTGTGCGGCCCGGCCCTTCCCTTGAAGGAGGGCGATTGTGCGTAACCTATCCCCTCAGTCACGTTGAGGTAGGTCATCACGTGATCGGGGTGATAGCTTCCCTTCCAGTGGGTCAGCACCAGATCAGGCTTCGCCTCCCTTATCAGATCTCCCACCTTGAGCCTCATCTCCTCGTAGTCGAAGGGCACCCCCTCCCTGTACCCGAGGAAGATCACGCTGTGTGCTCCCAGCGCCTTCCCAACCTCGAACGCTTGACTCGTCCTCTGCTCAGAGTACTCCTCGGCAGAGAGCCCGGGTGGGCGAGCCCATGTCCCCGAAGGCTTCAGCGCATGGGCGATGATCACCTTGTCCCCCCTCTCCGCGTGCTTCACCAAGAGCCCTCCTGCCGCTATTTCCATGTCCCCGGCGTGAGCTCCGATCGCGACGACAGTGACCTTCTTGCTCGCACCCATGGGAGGGCCGCCCCATCAGCACTTATAGAAATTCGCTCGAGAGCCGCGCAGTGCGCAACTGCCCGTTCTAGCTCAGTCCCTTGGACACTATCGCGAACCTGCGCATCTCCCTCATGCCATGTCGAACGTAGAATGTGTAGTTCCTGCCCCCGCCCCACAGGAACCAGGCGTTCTTGGCTCCTTTCATCTGCATGAGCTTCAGGCACTTGTTGAATATGACGGCTCCGATGCCCTTGTTCCTCAGGTTTGCCACCACGCCGAACGGACCGAAGTGCTCGATGAGTCCGTCAGTAGCGATCTGACAATAGCCAACAATCTCTCCCGCCTTCAGCGCTATGATGAACAGATCCAAGTTCTTCAGGTTTGCCTCCAATGTCACTCGCGCGTCGTTGTCCCATCCAGGGAATTCTTTCGCCAGGAACTGCAGGAGCGGAAGGACGTGCTCCTCATCGAGTCGGACGAAGGCATAACCTTCCTTCATGAGCTTCCCTTCCAGCTCGATCACCTCCGGAGGCGTCTTGTAATCTATCAGAGATCTCGACATCGCCACGGATTCCCTGTTGACCTCTTTGAACCCGGCATTCGCGAAGAACTCAAGAGCGCCGGGGTATGCGATCCAGTCAACACCAGGCACTAGGTACCTCGGGCCACCCGAGAATACCAACTTCTTCAGCCCCCTGTCGGAAGCTGCGGTCGAGAGATGCTCGACTAACTTGCTCCCTATTCCCGTCCTCCGGTGATCCTCCGCGACGAACAGTGCGTTGATGTATGCCGTTTCTCTAGCTGGCACCGCGAACGCGAATCCCAGCACCTTGTCCTGTTCCTCCGCGACGAGGCAGAGGTTAGGATCATAGCTCGGCTGCAGGATGACCCTGTAGCGGAACAGCTCGGGCGAGACTTTGTCAGCCTGCAGGGAGTCGTTCCAGAGTCCGACCACCTGCTCAAAGTCCCTCCCCGCGAACGACCTCACTTTCATCGTGTTCTGTCAGCCACGGTTGCCGCGAATGCGAAGTTAAGCGTTCTCAACTGCAACGCAAGGACGCAGCAGTCGGCCGCATCCATCCTCGCTGAAGATACACTCTGGACGCTCGCGAATGGTTTTTATGGGGCGCAGCTTCACCCCGCGCGACAAGCCAAGGAGATGTCGAAACCCCTCACAGTCGTGGTCCTCATGAAGGCTGTGCCCGACATAGAGCGGGTAAGGTTCGACGAAGCGACCGGCCGCATCGACAGGAGATCCGCGAAACTTGAGCCCAACCCGTTTGACCTGAATGCGCTCGAGGCCGCCGTCCGCATCAAGGAGCAGGTGGGAGGGAGCGTCACCGTGCTGAGCATGGGTCCCCCGCAAGCGGAGGATGTTTTGAAGGACGCTGTCGCGAGAGGAGCTGACAGAACCATTCTGATGACGGACCAAGCATTCGCCGGGGCTGATACCTGGGCTACATCGAACACCTTGGTGGGGGGCATGAAGAAGCTCGGCAAGTTCGACATAGTACTGGCCGGCGAGAAGACGGTGGACGGTGACACCGGCCAAGTCGGCCCCGAGGTCGCCTCTCTTCTGGACATACCCTCAGAGTGCTATGTGGAATCAGTGGACAAGGTCAATGACGAAAGCATCGTGGTTACATCTGACTACGGAATGCATCAATACACTAAGGAAGTGCCCTACCCGTGCGTGATCTCTGTGACGAAGAATGTCGCAAGTCCGAGGCTGCCGAAGTTGTCGGACAAGGTGAGGTCGAGGAAGGCCACGGTCGAGAACTGGAAGGCTTCAGACATCCTTCAGTTCGTTGACAAGGGCCGGCTCGGCACCGTGGGGTCTCCGACCCACGTCATCAGAATCAGGGCTGCCTCCGAGAGCAAGAGGGAGGGAAGGATGATTGTGGGGGAGCCACCGCAGGTCGCCAAGGAACTTGCCGACGTGATTGAAGGATGGCTTGCTGGAGGGGTGCAGACATGAGCGCCTCGTCAAGGGACATCATGGTGTATGCGGAGTTCTCCGCTGGCTCCCTACATCCTGTCTCCTTGGAGCTTCTGGGAAAGGCGACAGAGCTGGCGAAGAAGGCCTCGTCGAAGGTTCTGTCCGTGATAGTCGGCAGTGGCCTATCCGGAGCTGTCAAAGAACTCGTCTTCCACGGGGCGGACGTTGTCTATGCAGTGGATCACACCTCGATGGACAACTTCGATGCAAGGCTCTTCCAACAGAACGTCGTGGCGGTCGTCCGAGACATCAAGCCCGGGGTGCTCCTTCTTGGCGCCACGCCCGTAGGCAGGTCTCTTGGGCCCAGAGTGGCAGCGAGTCTGGGCACTGGAGTGACTGCGGACTGCACCGAGTTGGACATCACCCCTGACGGAAAGCTAGTCCAAGTCAGGCCCGCCTTCGCAGGGAACATATTGGCCACGATCCAGACATCGACCCACCCGCAGACTGCGACCGTGCGGTACAGGGTGATGAAACCTGCCCCCAGAGACTCGAACAGAAGGGGGGAAGTCATGATGATGGACCCTGTGGCGACCGAGCCAAGCGCCAAGGTATTGTCCAGATCGAAGTCGAGGAGGACGGACATCTCGAACGCTGACGTAATCGTGTCGGTGGGTAGAGGATTGGCCAAGCCGGAGGACTTGGACCTCATCAGGAAACTGGCGGAATCCATAGGTGCGATTGTGGGCTCAAGCAGGCCGTTGGTGGACGACGGATGGACCTTGAAGGAGCAACAGGTCGGTTTCAGCGGCAACGTGGTCAAGCCCAAGCTTTACGTCGCATGCGGCATATCCGGATCCCCTCAGCACCTCTTTGGCATGAGAGATTCCGAGCACATCATCGCGATAAACAAGGACCCGAGCGCCCCGATATTCAAAGTCTCTGATGTGGGCGTGCAGATGAATCTCTATGAGATTGTACCCTTGTTGACTGAAGAGTTGAAGAACAGGAAGTTAGGCATTTAAGTGAGGCCCTCAGCTCAGGCTCATGAGCGTCAACTCCCCAACTTCCATTCTGTCCGAGTTGTCATCGATTGTGGGCAAGCAGTATGTGCTGTCCGACCCAGAAACTGTCAAGCCCTTCCTATTGGACGAGACTGCCCCGCCTGTGAGGCCCAAACCGGCTGATGATGTAGTCGTAGTGAAACCGGAAAGCACTGAGGAGGTCTCAAGGATATTGGAGCTAGCCAACGAGAGAGGAATCGCACTTTTCCCAAGGGGAGGCGGCACCGGATTGTGTGGGGGCGTCGTGCCATCGAGACCCGGCATCGTCATGTCGATGGAGCGGATGAACAAGATCGAGATTGACCGAGAGAACCTGATGGCAATCTGCGAAGCAGGTGTCACGCTGCGAGATCTGGCGAAAACTGCGGCGGAGTTCGGGCTGGCGTTCCCTCCCCATCCGGGGGACGAGAGCGCTCAGGTGGGCGCGATGGTGGCAACAAATGCCGGGGGCTCCAGGGCCATAAAGCATGGCATCATGAGGGGCGCGACGAGGGGACTTGAGGTCGTGTTGGCGAACGGGGAGGTCCTCACGCTGGGTTGGAAGCTGCAGAAGGACAACACGGGCTATAGCCTGATGAACCTGCTCATAGGAAGTGAGGGAACCTTAGGGATCATAACTAGGGCAGCGATCAAGTTGTCCCCCCAGGCTGCCGCGACTCTCACCATGCTGATACCCTACAACGACAGGTACGACGCGATCAGGACGGTCCCGGACATCCTGACGGCTGGCGTGCTGCCCATGGCGATAGAGTACGTGCAGAGGAAGGAGATTGCCATAGTGGAGAAACACTTGAGCTTGGAGTGGCCAGCGAAAGAAGGATCTGTGTTCCTTCTCATAATACTGGACGGAGGCAATGAGGAAGAAGTGCTCCGCGCGGCCGAGAAGATCTCCGAGGTGTCGCAGAAGCACAGTGGTCTCGATCCTATAGTAGCAGAGTCGAGCGCGGAGCAGGAGAGAATACTCACGATAAGGAGCAACATCTACACCGCGCTGAAGAGCGAATCATACGACATCTTGGATGTCTCACTGCCGCCGCCCAAGATGGCCGACCTGATGGACGCGATTGACAAGATCTCAGAAGAGCATAACATCTACATAGCGATGTACGGGCACGCTGGCGACGGCAACCTCCACCCACAGATCATGTTGAAAGAGGGCGTCGAACTGGCCGCCTACAAAAGGGCCAAGGACGAGATATACGCTAAGGCCACTGAGATGGGCGGCGCCATAACGGCTGAGCATGGGGTCGGCAGGATCCGCGGCAAGTTCTTACATTACTACCTTACGGAGAGGCAGATGGAACTCATGGTCGGCATCAGGAAGGTCTTCGACCCAAAGGGCACACTGAACCCTGGCGTGGTATCGCTGGAGTAGTTGAGTTGCCAACTCGATCCGGCTCAAGCAGAAAGGGCCCGATCTTCGTGGTACACAAGCACCGAGCCACGCATCTGCATTATGACCTCCGTCTAGAAATGGATGGCGTCCTCAAGAGTTGGGCGGTTCCAAAGGAGCCTCCGCTGAATCCCGGCGTGAAGAGGCTAGCCATCATGGTCGAGGATCATCCGCTTGACTACGCTGACTTCGAAGGCGTGATAGAGGAGGGGTATGGAGCGGGGACAGTGGAGATATGGGACAGGGGAGACTACGAGATCATTGAGAGGACAAAGGACAGAATTGAGGTGGACCTTCACGGCTCCAAACTGAAAGGAATGTTCCTACTCGTCAGGTTCAAGAGGGCCGGAGAGAACAACTGGCTCCTCTTCAAGGGCAAAAGCCATACATCGACGGCAGGCAATGGGGCGGCGCTTGGGCGCAAGTCGAGCTCGGGTTCGCGGAGTCTGAAGTCCCAGGGATCCGAGAACATCCTATAAAGTGTACAAGACTCATATCCGCTGAGGATTGTGCGCCCTACCGAGTCCCGAGCCTTCTGAGCTCTACATCAGACAGACCGTGATGAAGGAGTTAGGACAGGCCGGCCAACTCCGGCTCAGGTCAGCGAAGGTGGTCGTCGTCGGGGTCGGCGGGCTTGGGAGCATATCATCCATGTACCTTGCCCTTGCGGGGGTTGGACTCCTGAGGTTGGTGGACCAAGATGTGGTGGAACCTCACAACCTACACAGGCAGAGCCTTTTCACGGTGGACGACATCAGGAAGCCGAAAGCAGAAGCCGCAGCGAACAGGATCCGCAGGATGGCTCCTTTCACGAAGGTGGAGGCGGTCACGGAGAACCTCAGGAACTCCAACGCCGAGGGTTTGTTGGGCGAAGTCGATCTGATGGTCGACGGTCTTGACAACATGAGGACGCGATACCTGCTGAATTCGTATTCGGTGAGGGCACACAAGCCGTACGTCTATGGCGCGGCGATAGCAATGGAAGGGAATGCCTCGGTATTTCATCCGCCAGGGACGCCCTGCCTGAGGTGCATAACCCCAGGCGTGGACGACTCGACTCTTTCCACCTGTGAGACCAGAGGAGTGCTCGGCCCGACCGCTGGCGTGATCGGGTCTATTCAAGCGTTGGAGGCCATCAAGCTCATCGCTGGAATCCGAGGCGGGTTGAAGGGCAGGCTCCTCACGTGTGATCTGCGGAACATGGACTTCTATGCTATACAGATTTCGAAGAGGCCTGACTGCGATGTATGTGGGTCGGGCATTAGGAGGAGGATTGAAACAGAGAGGCTGACATGGCTGTGCGGTTCAAACACGGTCAACGTGAACCCGGCGAAGCCGCTCAATATCGACCTCCTGAGCGCTGCAGATGTTCTGTCGCTGAAGTATCAGGTGCTGGTCAGGTCGCCTGTCGTAGTGGTCGCCCGACTCGAGGGCGGGATAGAGGTCAGCGTCTTCTCTCAAGGGAGGATGCTCATCAAGAACGTGAAGACCGAAGAGGAGGCCCTCAAGGTTCAGGAGAGAGTGCTTGCCCTGATTTAGGTCCCTTCCCATCGGGGGAACCCTCGGGATGTCGTCCTCACGAATTCATCGACATCTTTCACGAGGGCGGAGGTGCGACCGGACATCACGCTCCTCACGGTCTTCTCATATTCTTCTATATCTTCTACGCAGGTGAGCACGCTCAACTCTATGTCCACTTGCTTCGTCTCGCTGGGGTCAAGCGTCTCAAGAGTCCCCCATTTCCTTTCAGTATCCCTGCCCATCACCAAGCAGTTCGCGGGCTCGACACCGACGACGTATTCTCCCTCTCCCACCATCTTCCATTCTATCATGCGCCCGAGCTGTTCCTTCTTGAATTTCAGAGAGACCCCGAGCCCTCTTCCCCCGTCGAATCCTTCATTCGTTATCCCAGCATGGGCGAACCCCTCCCCGTCCACAGCCAAGTCGTGGAAGTACACCTTCTCCCTGAACGCGCGCTCGGGCGGGCCGAACCTGTGGAACTCCTCGTGACCTTCCCAAGCATCCTGATCGCGGGGAACGTATCTCGTCGACGTGGAGACGAATCTCGCCCCATCGTCCAGAAGCGGGAATCCGAAGTTGAAATGATAGAGGACCATGAGCGGGCTGGGATTCCATCCCTCGTTCGTTATTGAATCTTGGATGGTGATCTTGTTGCTGCCGAGTTCGGTCGTGATCTTCCGAGCAAGCACCATGTTCGGGCCAAACACTCTTGCCTCCCTCACCTTGCCCTCCACTCTGATCACGTATTTGTCCCCGACCCAGTCTCCGGAGGCAGCCAGGACCTCGGCCGGGAGAGAAGACCCTCTTCCGTGAAGACCGAGCTCCACTCCTTCGTCAACTGTGGCCGCTCCCGCCCAAGTGAGACCACAGGTGGTCAGAAGTCCCCCGAAGAACCCCCTCAGCCATTCAGGCCCATCAGGATCATAGTAGCTTGGTCCCACATCTCCCGTCTGACTCTTCCAACCTATCGGCGCCCCCCTGTAGTCGGCATCTGAGATGCTCATGCCCCTGTCGACCAGCACCGAGAAAGAGAGACCGGTGCCGGTCCTCACCTGCGCTACCCGGACCCCAGCCTCCAGTCCCTGGTCAAGCCTGAGGAGCCGGACGCCGCCGACCTGTTCTATTCTGCCGACCTGTCTCAGAATGTCCTTTCCGATGTGCTTTCCGTACAGAGCAACCAGTGTAATCGCACCTCGATGGGCATGACTG
>Ga0172362_10005729_pt1 | contig 10747 bp, 11 predicted proteins | sample LakKivs1_kivu2a2_FD_114534 | JGI IMG/M metagenome (GOLD analysis project Ga0172362, IMG submission 114534) | Sediment microbial communities from Lake Kivu, Rwanda - Sediment s1_kivu2a2 | ecosystem: Environmental > Aquatic > Freshwater > Lake > Sediment | place: Rwanda: Western Province, Lake...
AAAAGAAAGTCCGTGCAGGCGGGGCGCAAGCGCAGCGACGCTGAGCTTTACCGCCTGGGCGTAATAGCAGGCTTCTGGGAAAGCCTGTCGGAAGAGAGGCGGCTGAGCTCCTCCACCGAAAAATTCTATTCTGCGGGGAAACGCCTTTGACCGCTCCGGACGCCAGCATCATCATCCTGACCAAGAACGGCGGGGGCAATTTCCCCCGCCTGCTGGAAAGTATCTACTCGCAGAAATACGCCGGAACTTTCGAAGTGATCATGATCGATTCCGGCTCCACGGATGGCACGCTGCAGGCCGCCGCAGGTTACCCCGTCAGGCTGCTGCAGATAGCCCCGGAACAGTTCCATCACGCTCGCACTCGCAACCTAGGCGCCGGCATGGCGCTGGGAAAATACCTGGCATTTATTACCCAGGACGCCCTGCCGCTGAACGACCAGTGGCTGCAACAGCTGATTGACGCTTTCTCCGACCCCGAAGTAGGCATGGTGGTCGGCTGGCAGATACCCTGGGATCATGTCAAACCACCCGAGAAGTTCTTTTATCATTATTATTTCCCCGATTCCAGGCTGATTGTTCAGCAGGGTGTCTCCGCCGGCTACCGTGGAAACATGTTTATATCCAACGCCAATTCGGCCTTAAGGCGGGAACTATGGCAGAAGCTGAATTTCTCTGAGGACATGTTCATCGGCGAGGATAAGGAGCTGGCCTGGCGCATCCTGGCTGCGGGTGGCAGCATAGTCTACGAGCCTGGCGCCGCTGTCCGCCATTCACACGGCCACGGGCTGGCGGAAACGTTCAGCCGCCAGCTTGATTTTGGCTTCGCTGTAAGGCGGGGCGCAGCAGACATGCTAGGGTCGGGCGGATGGCCGGTCAAACGCATGCTGGACTACCTCGGCGCAGAAATGAGTTACCTCAGGTCCAATAACTGGACACTGTGGATTCCTTATTCCATAATATATGAAATTTTTAGATATGCGGGCTTTCTCCTGGGCAAATGGGGTGCAAGAGGGCTCCTGGCAAGGAAGATAGATAATTGACTGTCAAAGAGTTCTGGCAATATAGAGAGCTAATTGGCAACCTGACGGTTGCTGACCTGAAAACTAGGTACCAGAATACCGCCCTGGGATTCCTCTGGTCGCTGCTCAGCCCGCTGTTGCTGGCGCTGGTCCTTTATTTTGTATTCAGGTTCCTTTACGGACAGGGCCTGGATTTCCCCAGGTATTTGATAGTTGGTCTGATGACCTTCCGTTTTTTCTCCACCGGCACGACGGGTGCCATGTACTCCATTGTTGGCAGGCCAAGCCTGGTCTCCAAGGTCTACATTCCCAGGGAGTTAATCGTCCTCAGCAGCGTCCTGTCCACCCTGATCAGCGCGTTGCTGGAGTTTCTTATCACCATCCCCATCCTGTTCATGTTATCGCCGAGTTTGCCAGCTACCCTTTTCCTGTTCCCACTGCTCTTTTTAATCTATTTCTGGTTTATCTATGGTATCGGTCTTTTTCTTGCTTCACTCTACGTCTACTTCCGGGACGTGAACCAGATCTGGGAAGTTGTGACCAATATACTCTTCTTCCTTTGCCCCATTATATATCCCATGCTGCAGATTACCGGCAAGGTCTTGCCGTTCTATTTGCTCAACCCGCTGACGGAATTCATCATCATGTACCGTGATTTAATGGTATATGGCAACCTGCCCTCCGTTTATAGCCTGACAATCACTCTCGTTGCCTCCGGCATCGCAATGGTTGTCGGCAGCATTACATTCAACAAGCTGCAGCGCCGTTTCGCCGAGGAAATATGATGAGCGCCATCTCATTAAATAATATCTCCAAAAAGTTCAGAATACCTCATTCTAAAAAAGACACTCTTCTTCAGGGCCTGATAGGAATTGTCAAACGTCAGTATGACTATGAGGAATTCTGGGCACTAAGGGACGTCAGCTTTGAGGTGCAAAAGGGAGGGGCTTTCGGCATCATAGGCAGAAACGGCTCGGGCAAATCCACCCTGCTCAAGGTCCTGGCCAGGGTGCTGTACCCCGATAGCGGTTCTATGGTAATCCAGGGTCATGTCACGTCATTTCTTGAGCTCGGTGTGGGCTTTCAGCCCGAGTTAACCGCTGAGGAAAATGTTTACATTTATTCCTCGATACTCGGCATGAGCCGTAAGCAAACCAGAAAAATATATGACGAGATTTTTGAATTTGCCGAGCTTAAAAAGTTCGAAAATATGAAATTAAAGAATTTCTCCTCCGGCATGTACGTAAGGCTGGCCTTTTCCACTGCGGTCCATATTAACCCGGAAATCCTTTTGATGGATGAAGTATTTGCCGTTGGAGATGAGCAGTTTTACAAGAAATCACTCAACAAGATCAATGAAATGAGAAAACAGGGCGTGACGATGGTGCTGGTATCACATAGCTTGCAGACGATCCAGGAGTTCTGCTCCGAGGCCCTGTTGCTGGAGGCCGGTAAGGTTGTCTCCACTGGTGCTCCTGAAAAGGTTGTGAACGATTATTTGACAATGCTATCATACGGCGTAAGTTAGCCCGATTCAGGGTATTGACGTATGGAAATACAGCTATTTGTCCCATCCTACAGGATTGATGAATGCCTTCAGGAGATCCGGCAGTGCCTGGAAAAGGGCTGGACCGGGCTTGGTTATAAGACGGTAGAATTTGAGAAGGCCTGGACAGGCTATACCGGACTGCCGTATGCACACTTTGTAAATTCCGCTACGGCCGGCCTTCATATCGCCGTCGACGTGCTGAAAAAACGTTTCAAGTGGCAGGATGGTGATGAAATAATCACCACCCCCATCACGTTTGTTTCCACCAACCACGTCATACTGTACGAGAATTTGAAACCCGTCTTCGCGGATGTCGACCAGTATGTATGCCTCGACCCGGAGGACGTAAAACGAAAGATAACAAGGAAAACTCGTGCCGTCATATTCGTGGGATTGGGCGGCAATACAGGCCAGTACGAAAAGATTGTAGATATATGCCGCCAGAACAAGCTGGCCCTCATTCTGGATGCTGCTCACATGGCAGGAACGCGTTTGCACGGCAGGCAGGTCGGGGCTGAGGCGGATGTCGCTGTCTTCAGCTTCCATGCTGTGAAAAACCTGCCCACTGCCGACGGCGGCATGGTCTGCTTCGCCGAGGGCGCCGATGACGCCTTGGCCCGCAAGCTGACCTGGCTGGGCATCAACAAGGATACCTATTCCAGGACTATGGGCAAGGGTGCCTATAAATGGAAATATGACGTTGAAGAAGTGGGCTTTAAGTATCACGGTAACTCGGTTATGGCCGCTATTGGCCTGGTGCAGCTGAAATATCTGGACCATGACAACACCTATCGCAGGCAATTGTCGGACTGGTACACGCAGTCGCTCAAGGATATCGAGGGCGTTGAAATTGTCCCGGTTTATGAAGGCTGCGAATCCGCCAGGCATCTCTACCAGATACTAATAAATAACCGCGACGAGCTGCTGCTGGCGCTCAATGAAGAGGGCATATACCCGGGCGTCCACTATCTGGACAACACCGAATATAGTATGTACAAATACGCCAGGGGCACCTGCCCCAGGGCGGCCGAAATAAGCTCAAAGATAATTTCGCTGCCTCTGCACCTGCGGATGGGCAAGAAGGAAGTCGATCTCATCTGCAGGGCCATCAAAAAGCTCATGGGCACCAGGTGGAGGCTGTTCCTGCCCGCCGTAAAGAACCTGGCCGAAAGGGTGGCGGCCCTGGCGCAGTGTAAGGACAAGTCTTTCAGGATTGAGGGAAAGAGGGTGGTCCTGCGTGCCCTGCAGTCCGACGATCTGCAGATGACCATGGGCTGGCGCAACCAGGATAGCATTAGAAAGGCCTTCATTGACTCAAGCGTCATCACACGGGAAAAGCACCAAAACTGGTGGAAGCAATACCAGCAAAGGCCCAATGACTTCGTTTTCATCATTGAAGGCAGGAAAGATTCCCGGCCCATAGGGCAGCTGTCCCTCTACGACCTCAACCTGGAAAAACGCACGGCGGAATTCGGCCGGTTCATGATCGGGGAGGCGGATGCGGGGAGCAAGGGATATGCGCAGGAAGCCATAGACGTGCTCCTTTCATGGGCTTTTAATCAATTCGATCTTGAATATGTCTATCTGCGTGTGCGCTCCGATAATGCCGCTGCCATCAGGATATACAATAAATGCGGCTTCACTGCAGTCAAAACCAGCGACTCAATTACGGATATGAGGCTTACCAAGCAGCAGATGAAGTATTTTACTCAGTAGCAGCAATGGCCATTCTTTTCCACCGGCTGAACAGACCCCCCTTTCAACTGCATTTTGCTCGCATGGGCCGAATCCGTCAGACAGGCAACGAGGAATTAATGAGACCGCTAAGGATATTGGTCACGGCAACTGAGAAAATCCCCTCTGTGGAGCTGGGGGCTTTGATACCGCTCGGTGCGGCCGAGGCCCGGGGCATCTGTGCTCCGCTCTACAAGGACCTGATGCAGATATCGGTGTTGGATATTGCCTGGTGTGACATCCTGCTCATCGTGCGGGGAGTCACGGCTGAGGCAGTAGACTGCGCATCAGCCGCTAAAAAATACGGCAGGATGGTGCTGGGGTACTGGGATGACGATATGACGGGAATACCCCAATATTCCTCTTCCTTCAAACAGAGGACCAGGCCCGACATAAAGCAGAATATACAGGATCTTTTTGCCATCACGGACAAATTTTTCACGCCCACCGCAAAGCTGGCAGGGAAACTTTCTCGACTACACGGCAGGCAGGCGTCGGTCCTGCCCGTTTTGCCGCTGGACGACCGCTTCAAACCTCCCTCCGGCCACGAGCCAGCCAGGAGAGTAGCGGGTTACGCCGGCTCTGCAGACCATGGGCAACTGCTCAACTCGCTCTGCCTGCCCGTCGTGTCCAATTTGCATAATCAATTCGTGGACGTCAAGTTTGAAGTGCTGGGACCGCCTCCGGCAGCTCGGTACTGGATGAAGCGCTATATCAAATATATACCGTACGTAAGGAACTATCACAAGTATCTCGACCTTGCCGTCAGCCTGGACTGGCACATAGGCCTGGCCATGCAGGAGGCGGATGAGTTCACAACATACAAGTTCTACAACAAGTTCATGGAATACACCTATATAGGATGCGCCGGCATATATACCAACGTGGAGCCGTACCTGAGCGTCATCGAGGACGGGATAACCGGGCTGCTGTGTGAAAACACCTCCAGAGCCTGGGAAGATGCCGTGGCAAGGCTTTTAAATGACGGGGATCTTGCGTTGCGCATTAAAAAGAATAGCTACGATTTCTTCAAGGCCAAGCATGACAGGGAAAAGCTGCTCGACAATTACCTGTCTGTCCTGGGGCCATGCCTGGATTTCAGGGCTCCGGAAATATCTCAAGAAAGCCTCAAAGGCGACCCTCAGTATAGCAGGCGCAATAAAGCTCTAAGAATATTCCATCATATAAGAAAGCAAAGCCTTGACAGGACATTTCGTGACATCTTGAACCGGATTGTTGCACAGCCAGCCGTATATGCTATATATTTACGCACACTTCCCCTGTTCGACCTCATGTCCCGGCGCAATGGTCACAATAAAACGCAGGACACTCCATAAGAGAGACAATGCCTGAAAATGCAATTGATCCCGGCCGAAAGATGCAGGAGCCGCTGATCAGCGTGGTGGTTACCGGCTACAACCATGAAAAATACATAGCCCAGTGCATAGACAGCGTACTCATGCAAAAGGGCTGCTTCAGGCTCGAGGTCATCCTGGCCGATGACTGCTCATCTGACAGTACCGGCCGCATAATGCAGGCCTATCATAAAAAACACCCCGATATTTTTATACTTATGCCAGAGGAGCCCAACATGGGCATCACCAAAAATATAAAGCGCTGCTTCGATGCCTGCACCGGGGATTACATCGCTTTCTGTGAAAGCGATGACTACTGGACCGATATCTACAAGCTGCAGAAGCAGCTGGAATTTATGCAGAGCCACCCGGACTATGCCATGTGCTTCAACGCCATAATTTTGTACTACGAAGATGAAAAGGTATATGCCACAGTGCCCGAACAGCTATTTTTAAAGACAGATACGATCAGGACGGAGGACCTCCTGGACAAGAACTATATCGGCAATGTGACCTGCTGCCTGTACCGCACCGATGTTATCAGGCGTCTGCCCCCGCAAATATACGAGATTCCCCTGTACGACTGGGTTTTCAACATGACCTGCGGCGGTCTGGGCAAGATCGGGTTTATCAGGGACTGGATGTCGGTTTACAGAAAGCACGGGCAGGGGGCCTGGAGCGGGAAAACGGAGCCTGAGAAATGGGGTGAATTACTGGCCCTCTATGACATTTATAATCAGTTCTTTTCCTACAAGTACGATAAACAGTTTCGCAGGAAAAAAGCCGAGCTCGAAAACGCCATCGCCAGCGCTGAACGCCAGGCCAGCCAGGTCAGCGGCGATAACAGGCAGCCCGCCGCCGCCATATTCAAATACGCTGCCGGCAATCCCGTCGGGGCCTTTAAAATCGTCCTGGTTAATGCGGTCATGGAACTGAACAGACAACAGGGCAGTTCCCTGCATGGTTCCTCGGCCCTTGCCAGATACGGAGAATTATCAATGCGTGCTATAAAAAATCCCCGGGCGGCATTTAAAGTTGTGCGCACCATCATTAACAGTGTCGCCCTGGAAGCAAATTCAATCTTAAAAAACAGACAGGCCAGGTCCAACGCAAAGGGCAAATAAATACGGGGAAATAGGGATATTTTTTCACTGAAAAATACAGGAGCTGATTTGGGATCGTGGGGATAAGCAGCGTGCCCAGGGTGAGCATTGTGATGGCCTCGTTCAACCACGAGAGCTTCATCCACGAGTGTATCCAGAGCGCCCTGGGCCAGACCTTCCAGGACTTCGAGTTCATCATCACGGATGACGGCTCCACAGACGGGACGGTAGATTCTGTTAAAGCTTTCCACGACCCCAGGATAGTCCTCGAGGTATTCCCCAGGAACGAGGGCGCCTGTGTTGCGCTGAATAACAGCATACGGAAGGCACGCGGCGAATTTGTGGCGGTGCTTAACTCGGACGATGCCTGGATGCCGGAAAGGCTGGCCCGGCAGGTGGCCTTCCTGGATAGCCACCCTGAACTTGGCGCGGTTTTCTCCAGGTTGGAGCTTGTCACCGAAGCGGGCGAGCCGGTAAAGTCCGACGAGTACTGGTTTGCATCAGTGCTCGAACAGGAAAACAGGTCCCGTTATGCCTGGTTGAACTACTTCTTCTACTCCGGGAACTGCCTGTGCCATCCCAGCATTTTAATCCGTAGAAAATGCTATGAGCAGACCGGCCTGCTCAACCCGCGAATGGCCAACCTCCCTGACCTGGACCTGTGGGTGAGGCTATGCCTGAAGTACGAGATCTATATACTGGATGAGAAGCTGGTCCGCTTCAGGATCCATGCCGACCAGTCCAACGCCAGCGGCGACAGGCCGTCATCACGCGTCCGTGGCTCTTTTGAATACCTCCAGATCCTGGATCACTACCTTGAAATCAAGGACTCGGAGACCCTGCTTAAAGTCTTCCCTGATGCAGGTAAATACGGTATGGTATCGGACAAGTACATACCTTACTTCCTCGGCAGGCAGGCATTGGAGGCCAAAACCAGTGTTGTGTGGCTGTGGGGACTGAAAACCCTGTATGGTTTCCTGGGTGACGAGGCATCCGCCAGGGGCCTGAGGGAAAGCTACGGGTTCCGCTACAGCGACCTGATTAAGCTGACCTCTGAATATGACGTGTTTAAAGTCAATGAAATTACCGTCAGGCCTTCGGCCGTCGACCTGTTCAAATATGCCGCCAGGAACCCGGCGGGGGCCTTTAACCTGGTCTTGCTTCATACTCTGGTGGAGTTGAACAAAAACCAGGAACCCAAAGACGAAAAAACTGTCGGCGGGCGCACAGGTGACTCAAGCCAGCCAACGTCCCGCATTGCCAGATACGGGAGGTTATTATTACGCGCCCTGAAAAACCCGGGGGCTGCCTTCAAAGTTTTACGCACCATCACAAACAACGTTGAGGTGGAGGCGAATATAATGTTAAATAATGCAAAAACTGGCAGGAATTCGAGGGCTAAATAATATGGACAAATATAATATCCCCGGCGTTACGACCTATGAGTACACCAAAATCGTGGGCATTGAGAATATCACGTTCGGGAAAAATATTATTATCGACGACTTTGCCTTCATTTACGCTACCACGCACATTGCCATTGGGAACCATGTCCACATCGCCTGCTTCTCCTCGCTTATTGGAGGGGCGGAGCTGACAATTGAAGATTTTGTCGCTGTTTCCCAGGGAGCACGCATTTTAACCGGTACCGATGATTTCAAAGACTGGGGCTTCGGCAATTCTACCGTTCCTTTGAAATATCGTAACATCACGCGAAAATCCGTACACATAGGCAGGTTTTGCATCGTTGGAGCCAACAGCGTTGTGCTGCCGGGTGTAAACGTGGGTGAGGGCGCCATGGTCGGCGCCAATTCTGTGGTCACACGCGATCTGGAGCCCTGGGGTGTATATGTCGGAAATAAACGGATATCGCAGCGCAATAAAAACGCCGTCCTGAAGAATCACCGTGCTTTCCTTGAGGAGATGAATGAAACCATTTGACAGCCCCGTCTACGTGACCAGGCCCCTGCTGCCGGATTTGAATGAATTCAGCGGGCTGATCCAAGAAATATGGGCCTCTCAATGGCTGACGAATAACGGTCAGCTTCACCAGAGGCTTGAAGAGGAGACACGCCGGTTGTTGAAGGTCCCGAATCTCTGTCTGTTTAACAACGGGACGGTGGCATTGATGGTAGCCGTCAACAGCCTGGGGCTGTCCGGCGAGGTGATCACCACTCCTTTTACCTTTCCCGCCACTCCCCACGTGCTGGCCTGGAGCGGGATCAGGCCCGTCTTCTGCGATATCGATGAAAAGACCATGAATATCGCCCCGGGCCTGATCGAGGCCTTGATCACTCCGGAGACAACGGCCATTCTGGCCGTTCATGTGTTCGGCACGCCCTGCGATACTCAAACCATCCAGAATATAGCCGGCCGTCATGGGCTAAAGGTTATTTACGATGCCGCGCACGCCTTCAACGTCGAGGTCAACGGCCAGGGCATCGGCAATTTCGGTGATATGTCTATGTTCAGCTTCCACGCCACGAAGTTGTTCCATACTGCCGAGGGAGGAGCCCTGACGTTCAGAGACAGCAAGCTCAAGCAGCGCGTCGATCTGCTCAAGAACTTCGGTATAAAGAACGAGGAAGAGGTCATAACGCCGGGCATCAACGGTAAGATGAATGAGATTCAGGCGGCCCTGGGGCTGGCCAACTTGAGATGCCTCGACGCGGAAAGAGAGAAGAGAAGGGAAATTGAGAAAGTATACTTCAGGTGCCTGGGTGACGTGGCGGGCATCACCTTAAACCGGCTGCCACCCGGCTGCAAAAGCAGCTATCAGTACTTTGTCATCCGCATAGATGAGGAGAAATTCGGCCTTTCCAGGGACGAACTGCACAGGCGTTTGAAAGATTTCAACGTGTATTGCCGTAAATATTTTTACCCCCTGTGCAGCGACTATCCTTGTTATCAACACTTGCCTTCGGCCAGCCCGGCCAGCCTGCCCGTGGCCGGCAAAGTGGTCAGGCAGGTCCTGTGTTTGCCTTTCTATGGTAGCCTGGGCACCTCAGCCGCTGAAAAAATTTGCGAACTTATTCGGGGGTTCGGGAAAAAATAGCTGCACGTTCGGCTGTTCCTCTGCCCCACCTAAGGATGGACTTATATGCAAGACCGGTACTGGCAGAACTGGGACGAGTCTGATACCAGCTCGGCTATCGACAGGTACTGGCGCACGGACGAGGGGGAAAAGCTGTGGCGCACGCGCCTGGCTGAGGACCTGACGTCCGGCGGCCTACCTGGTCCCCAGCAGTGGCTGAAGCGGTATTGCGGCTTAGGGAAGAGTATCCCCGTTGGGGCAAAGAAAAACTATCCGTTCTTTTACAGAGGCAGGGAATGGATGTGTCTGCATCTATGGTCGGCAGGATACTCAAAAGTCTAAAGGACAGGGGGATTTTGCAGGAACCACTCCCGAACTTTATATCTGCCAGAAAACGACAAAGGAAACGCCCGTATGCCATCAGAAAACCCAAAGATTATAATGCGACCGAACCCGGAGATATTGTCGAAGTGGATACACTGGATATCAGGCCATTACCGGGGCTAATCCTAAAACAGTTTACCGCCAGGGATATTGTCTCGAGGTGGGATGTCATCAAAGCATCCAGTACCGCGACAGCAACAGCTGCAACGGATTTTATAAGTACGCTGCTCAAGAGAATGCCTTTCCCGATCAAAGCCATACAAGTTGATGGCGGTTCGGAGTTTCAGGACGTTTTTGAGGAAACCTGTAAAAAGCACGGAATAAATCTGTTTGTCCTTCCTCCACGATCACCAAAACTTAATGGCCATGTTGAACGTGCTCAACGAACACATACCGAGGAATTCTATGAGATCACAGATACTTCATTCGACATGAAAGAACTTAACCAGTCACTGCTAAAATGGGAGATAATATATAATACCGTGCGGCCACACCAATCTTTGCATTATTTGACACCTAAACAGTTCTTGGAAAAAAGGAGGGATGTGTCCGGCATCTACTGAACCAGT
>Ga0172362_10005731_pt1 | contig 10746 bp, 7 predicted proteins | sample LakKivs1_kivu2a2_FD_114534 | JGI IMG/M metagenome (GOLD analysis project Ga0172362, IMG submission 114534) | Sediment microbial communities from Lake Kivu, Rwanda - Sediment s1_kivu2a2 | ecosystem: Environmental > Aquatic > Freshwater > Lake > Sediment | place: Rwanda: Western Province, Lake...
GTAATGGCCTCGTAAAGCCAGTCCTCCTCGAGGAAGTCGTCGTACTCCGGGTGGCGGACAAAAGGGAGGTGGGCGTGGAGGAGAATCGCCAGGTACCCGTGAGCCATTTACGCACCTTGCCGCACAATAGAGAAAGGCGGAAGCGCCGTAGCAGCCTCCGCCTTTGCCGTGCTTTCGCCGCCGGGGTTCACCTTCGCCTGGAACCGCCGATGCTCGAGATGGCGGCCGAGTGCAGGCCCGCGAGGCGGTGCCTGCCGGTTATCACCTCCGAGAGGAACCGACTGCCCGAGAAACGCGTCAGGCCGTCGGAGAATTCCATCAGTTTGCGGAACTCGTCCTCGAGGATCAGCCATTCCTGGTCGACCAACTGGCTGATGCCCATGCGGGGAGTCTTCACCGAATGGGACGAAGCCGCCAACAGGAACGTGCCGTCCCCGGTCAAGAGGCCTATGTCGATCCTGTACTCGGTGTCGGAGGCTACGGGCAGGTACCAGTTGCCGCCCTCGATGAGGACGGGCACGTCCTCGAAGCCTCCGTCGGAGAGGTTGTGCACGCGCAGTATCCAGGCACCCGACAAAGTCAGCGGCGCGATCCTCTCGCGCGAACCGCCGCTCAAGTCCCAGTAGACGTAGAGCCAGTTGGGGTCGCGAACCATGGCGAAGACCTTGTCTTGGTCGTACTCGCCGGGCAGTTCCGGGCCGCGATCGATATAGACCTGCGGCTGCTCCCGAGGCGCCGGGGCTGCGGGACGGCTCGAGGGGGCCTGGCGCAGTTTGGCCTCACTGGCGCGCACCTGCACCCTGCGCCGGCGGACCCTGCGTTTGGACATGCGCCTCTTGGGAGCCTTGGGCTTGGGCATGACTTTTCTGGCCGAAACCCGCGCGAGCGACTCGACTAACTCGTCCTTGGTCATACGGCTGCGGCCCGGCAGGTCGTACGCCTTCGCCATATCGTACAATTCGCGTCGGCTGAGTTTACTGAGTTCACTGCGGTTCATAATCCACCCCTCCTCGAATCGTCCCGCCTCGCATGGGCCGACCATCAACCGACGGGCAATTCGCCAAAACGTAGTTACTCGACAAGGACATTATACAGACTCGGGTAGTGCCTGTAAAATGTAACTTCCACAAGGGGGGACCTGGAATTCCCAGCGACCGGGTTTTAGGCCTTTGCGAGGTAGTATTTAAGGCTATTCGGCTCGCAGGGGCATTCTTCTGCAAGTTTAAGGCCGCGGATCTCGCCTTTGTCGCGCAATTCGTAGAGCCGGGGGACCACCATGTCCCTGAGGTCGGGAGGGGAGATGGGGTTGATGTATATCTTGGTGCCGCCCTCGAACCCCGCGGGGTTATTGGTGCGCCACTTAATGAGGATATGTAAGGGGATCTTGACGAGGGCGTCGCGGGGGGGGTAGTACCACTCCTCGTTGCAGGCGATCTGGTTGCCCATGGCGGCGTGACAGGCGTGGACGAGGACCGAGAACCCCCAGAGTTCCTCGCCGGTGAGTTCCCAGGGCCTGAGGTTGGCGGCCTTGGAGTAGACGCCGAGAGTCGGATAGCGGTGGCCGATCTCAGCTATGGCGATGGCGTGGTCGTTCTCGGCGAAGACGAGGTTGGAGTAGGCGGCGAAATTGACGATGAGTTCGTTGTAGATATTGGGGTTCTTGCGGGCGAGTTCGACCTCCTCCTCGACGCTGGCGCCCCACTCGTCGACGGCGACCAACTGCTTGTGCAGGTGGTCGAAGGAGGCACCGGCGGGGGCCATCCAGTTCTGAAAGACGCTCACGTAGCGGACGTAGCGGTTGTTGGCGTAGATGTCGTTGAGCGCGGCGATGGTGAAACGAAGGTACTCGAAATGCTCCTGGGGCGTCAGGCCGCCCGAGGAACAAAGGTCGCTTGAGTATTCGGCGCCGTCGCGGTAGTGCCTGCGGCCGATGATGAGTTCGTGGCCGCCGCCGAAGAAGGCGTCGGAGAGGTCGGAGATATCGCTGTCGGTCATGGCGGATATCTCCTGCTCGGTCTTTCCGGAGAGGCGCATCTTGAGTTCGAGGACGCGCCTGACGTGTTCCTTGCCCTCCGGGCTCGAAAGGATGAGGTCTTTCCACTCCTGGTTCTTCGGTGAGAGTTTATAGCCGTGGTTCAGACGCCAGTAATCCATGGTGACGATCTCGAAGAGGTTGGGCACGCGGCGAAACTCCGCCACGCTGTTGAAGTACTCCCTCGTTGCGAGGTGGGCCACGATGTCGCTTCTGCCGTCGCGGTACACCAGGCGTGCCTTTTCGGGCGGGACGTTGAGGTAATTGGACCGGCAGAAATTGCAGTAGTTCTCGGGTTCGTGGTGGTCGATTTTCGTGGCGGTGGCCGGGGGGCGGTTGGTGATGGGCTTACGCCCGCGACCGGGGACCGTCCAGACCTCGGTGCCGGTAAAGGGATTGACCTGCTTTATGGTCCCATCCGGCATCTCGTAGTACATCCGGGAGAGTCCGTACATGCGGTTTTATCTCCTGCTGCTGCGGCGCCCGGGGGTCCGGCTAAAGCATCCGGGCGAACTTCTCGAGCATCGACGCATAGCGGCGGCGCGAGAAGTTGAGTTTTTCAGCGTAATCGAGTATCTCCATTATAGCATTATAGTCCTGCCTGTCACGCTGTGGGTCGGAGAGGGAGCCTATCCAGGGGACGATTTTCTCCTCGAGGATTTCCAGGACTATATTCTCCACAAGGTCCCTGCGCAGGGAAAGCCCCAGCTGTTTGCCTATTTCGAGTATGGCGATGACGTTGGAGAAGTGGCTCGGGCTCAGATCGCCCCTCACGGCCTCGGCCTCGGCCAAGAGGTCCTCGGTCATGAGTGAATCGATGTCGTGGGTCTCGATCTCGACGCCGAAACGCCTGGCGGCCAGGACGTACTCCTTGGCCTGGGTGAAGTTCTCCGTGCGCCACTGGCCGCGCCTGCCGAGGATCTCCTCGTGCAACAGGTGCGAGAGGGCGTACTTGACGAGCCCCCTTATCTCGTAGGGCAGGTCGAGGCCCGCCATGACCAGCGCCTCGAAGAGTTCGCGGTTCTGCTGGAAGAGGTCCGTGAAGTGTTCGCGCAGGAGGCCGAGGTCCTTTTCCACTAAAACGCTCATGATCCGGCCGGCTATCTCGGCCAGGAGGTCCCCCCAGGAGACGAATTTGCCCTGGAAGATCTCCGGCAGCGACGCCTTGTCGACGACGGCGATACGCTGGCGGAGGTTATCGTACTCGTCGGCGTCCGCGACTTCCTTTATGTAGCAGCGGACGTCGCGGGGCGTAAACTGCGTGACGTAATAAGCGAAAAGGCGCTTCTCCAGCGTCACGCGGCTCGAGCAGCGCGACAGCCCGAAAGAGGAGCGGTACCTGTCGGGCATGGACTCCTTGCCGAGGGCCTCGATGGCGTGGTTGATGGGCTGCCAGACGCGGCCGTCCTTGGTGACGAGGTCTGACATGACGGTCGCGGCGACTATCTTGTCCATCGTCATCACGGAGGGCCAGACGAGACGCCTGAAGATATTCCTGCCGTCCTTGAAGTCCTTGATGTTCGAGGGGGCTTCGGCGAGGTCTGTGAGGAAAGCCTGGAGCATGGGCTTGTCCGAGTAGCGCTCGGCCAGTTCAATGGCGCGCGCGGCGTAGCGCATGTTCTGGACCGCCTCGAGGCCGGAGAGTTCGGCGAAAAACCAGCCGCACGACGTGTACATGAACATGGCGTTCTTCTGTGACTCAAGCAGCATCAGGAGCTTCGTCCTGTCCTCGACCGAGGCGGCCTTCTTGAGGTGCCTGCCGAAAAAAGCAGTGCGGGTTTCCTCGCGGTGGTCCAACAGAAGCGTCACGTATTCGTTGCGGGCGGCCGCCGGATCCCGGACGATGGAGGACATCTGTTTCAGGAAGACCTCGTCGAGGCCGGCCCGCAGGTTGTCGAAGGCCCTGCGCAGCGGGGCGCGCCATTTCTGGTTCCACCAGGAGGGCCCCCCCGTAAAGCAGCCGCAGTCGCGTTGCCATCTGCCCGTTCCGTGGGCGCACGACCATGCCGTCCCCTCACCGTTGGGCCCGGGCTTTATGTCGACTTCCATGACGGGAGGGGCGATTTCGAGGAAACGCGCGTAGTTGACGATCTTTAGGCCCAGCGGGGCCGCCTCGCGGTCGAAGAAAGCCGCGAGGCACATGTCGGCGAAGGGTTCGTGATGTCCGAAAGTCTCGCCGTCCGTGGCGACGTTGACGAGCTGGGCGCCCTTTCTCGAATCGGCGCCCTCGGCCAGCGCCTTGGCGAACTTGCCGGCGTTGGTCATCAGGTGCTCGAAGGACGTGGCGCGAGACACGGGCTCGTTGAAGAAGAAGACATCGACGAAGCGCTTCGGATCCACCTTGCCGGTGGCATCCCTGACGAAATAGCGGTAGGGTTGGCGCGTGTCTATCGAGCCGTCGGAGACGACTTTCCAGGGCCCGTCGCCGATGGGCCGCACGGCCTGGGCCTGGGTAGGGGAGAGGATGGTAAAGCGGATGCCGTTTGCCGCAAGCGCGGCCATCACGCGGTTATTGGCCGCCGTCTCGGGCAGCCACATCCCCTCGGGCTCCCTTGCGAAGCGGAAACGGAAGTCAGAGATGCCCCAGACTACCTGGGTCTGGAGGTCGTTGTCGTTCGCGAGGGGCATGATCATGTGGCTGAAGGCCTGGGCGATGGCGTTGCCGTGGCCGTTGTTGCGGGGGCGGCTGCGGCGGTCGGCTTCTATTATGCGCTCGTAGGCGCGGGACTCGTACCTCTGGAGCCAGGCTAAAAGGGTGGGCCCGACGTTGAAATCGATGAACTCGAAGTTGTTCACTATGGCGTCGATCTTGCCCCATTGGTCGAGTATGCGGCTGACGGTATTGGGCGTGTAACACTCCGCGGCGACGCGTTCGTTCCAGTCGTGATACGGGTTGGCGGAGGTCTGTCTTTCTATGATGTCAAGCCAGGGATTTTCGCGCGGCGGCTGGTAGAAGTGGCCGTGGATCACGGCGTAGACGTCTTTGTCCATAAGACCTCCGGGGCCGAAGCGTGCGTGACGAACTCATCTTGTCCTGGGGGCAAAAGTCACCGTGACGCGCCAGGAGCTTCCGGGAGCGATCTTCACCCGCCAGTGCGGTATGACGCTGGAGCATTGGTACACGAGTTCAATACCGTACTCCGACATGCTGGCGGTTTCAACCGGAAAAGCCCAAAGCGCGGCCTGTTCGGAGAATTCGAGCCACCATTCCACGCCTTTCCACTCGTCGACCGCGGCGATGGACGGGACCGACTGCATGTCGAGCATCGTGGAAAGGTTGCCCAAGTTCTCCCTTTTGCCGCCGACAAGATAATATCGGTCAGGGGCCTTGCCGCCCAAGAGGGCGAAGTTGAACTCCACCCCGAAGTCCACGTTCACTTCCTGGTCGTTGTCGTTTGTAAGGCTATACGCCGCTTCTATCTCGGGGGAGGACGCTTTGAGGGAGAGGGTTTTCTCTACCTTGAGCGGACGCCTGCCGTCGTCGAGCCACAGGGCGCCGTCGCGCGCGAGGGTGATGACGGTCGAAGGACCGTCGCTTTCGATCTCGTGGTCGTAGGGCATGTTGACGAAATCGCCGAGTTCCTTGTAACGGCACCTGCTCAATGACTTGAGTTCGGTATCCGGCGCGAAGAAGTGGTCGATGAGGCTTTCCTTCTTGTACCAGTCGTAGACTATCTTCTGGCGGACTTCCGGGTCGCGCACGCGGATGGCGTCGTGGATGCTGGCGGTGGTGCCCTCGGAAGCGGTCTTGGCGCTCTCGGCGAGGACCGCGCGGTGATAGGCCTCGCGCCTGCGCGTCAGGGTCGCGAACACGTTATAAGCCTTGTCGACGAGGTCGAACTCGAAGAGGTGCCCGCCCTCGGCGGGTTTGAGGCCGACCCTTGCGGGGCCGGTATCGAGGATGACCTCGGCGTGACCGTCGCAATTGTAGTCCCCGACGACGGCGCTTACGCCGGTTTTCCCTTTGCCGGGCGAATCCGCGAGCGTCTCGGCGCGGATCAACCGCTCGTAAACGGCGTTCCTGAGGTGAGGCAGGTACAGGCCCCCGAAAACGCCGTGCCAGTAGGCGCAGTTGCACTGGCCCTCGTAGAGGAGCCTCTTGGCCTCGGCGCGGTGTTTGGATTTGTGGGACATGGCCGCGACTTTCCGAGAGACCGCCAGCATCTTGGCGCGCATCTCGTTGGCCTCGTCGTAGCGGGCCTGGAAATTGCGCCATGTGGCGCCCTTGACGAAGAACTTGGCGCGCTCGGCCATGCCGTGGGCGGCCAGGTCCTTTTCGAGGTCTTCGAGTTCCTCGTGCGCCTCCGGCGGCAGCGCCCACGCCATCATCTCGCGGTAACTCGCGTCGGGGATGTAAACCCTGCCGAGCGGCGCGACGCGGGCCAGGGCGTCGCCGAGGGTGACGGTCTCGAGCCACGAGGAATTGTCCCGGACGAGGTCGAGAAAGCGGCGGAGCCACCCGTCCTCGTAGATGTGCTTGTAGGTCTGCGGCCAGACGCCGAATTTCTCGCCGTCGTCCGCGTACACCATCACGCGCTGGCCGCCCTCGGTCGCGAGGCCGGAGAGGTACTTTATGGTCTCTTCGGGATTGCGGAATGGGATGTAATAACGCAGTTTCTCGTCCATGGGGAAGACACACAGGGTACGCCCCTGGTCTTCGGTAAGGCAGTAGCCGGTGATGGATTCGCTGCGGAAGCCGGCGAACTTGAAGTGGCTGTCGTCGACGAGCGTGTACTTGACGCCGGCGTCGGCGAGGTCGCTGACGAGGGCCTGTTCCCAGACGCGCTCTGCGAGCCAGAAGCCCGCCGGGTCTTGGCCGAACGTCTTTCGCGTGTACTCGGCCTGCATCGCTATCTGACCGAGGCGGTCCTGGCGCGGCAAGAGCGGGAGGATAGGCTCGTAGTAGGCGCCGCCGATTATCTCGACGCGGCCGCTTTCGGCGAGTTCGCGAAGCCCCGCGATGTAGGAAGGCTCGTTCGCCTCAAACCAGTCCAGAAGCGGCCCGCTGTAGTGCAGGCTGAACTTGAGACCCTTGTACTCGCTGAGCATGTCGAGGAACGGTTTGTAGCACTTCTCGTAGGCGAACCTGAAAACGTGCTCGAAATTGCCGACCGGCTGGTGGCTGTGAAGCGCCATCGCGAAGAGGATTTTCTTGGCCATCGTTCACCCGATACAGGGTCTCCATCGTGGGGCCGTTCGAGTTGGTCCTTTACCGTTTCTTCTTCTTGAGGACAGTGTCGCCGTAGAGCCCCTGGTATTCACGAGCGCTTCTCTGCCAGGACCAGTCCTGTTTCATGCCGGTTTCGACGATTTTCTCCCAGAGCGCGAGGTCCGCGTAGGACACGAGCGCGCGGCGCACCGCGTCGAGAAGCGCCGTCGGCTCGTACAGGACGAACGAGAAGCCGTTGGCGTTGTCGGCCGCGCCGCCGGACGTCGCGTCGGTGATGGTGTCCGCAAGGCCCCCGACGGCCCTCACGACGGGCACCGTGCCGTACCTGAGGCTGTACAACTGGTTCAGGCCGCACGGCTCGTAGCGCGACGGCATCAGGAACATGTCGCTGCCGGCCTCGATGAGGTGCGCCAGGCGGTTGTCGAACTTCAGGAACGCGGCGCACTTCTTGGGATACTTCTTCGAGATATCGGTGAGGAGGACGTGGTACTTGTCGAGGCCCGTGCCGAGCACCGCCAACTGCAAGTCCTCCTTCATCATTTCATCGATAATACCGGCCACGAGGTCGAGGCCCTTCTGGTCGACCAGGCGCGTTATCATGCCAAAGAGCGGCGTGCGCGGCTTGTGGAGGAAGCCCGATTCCGTCTGGAGCGCCCTCTTGCATTCGGCCTTTCCGGAACGGTCGGCCGGGGAGTACTTGGCCGGAAGGAATTTGTCCTTCTCGGGGCTCCACTCGTCGTAGTCAATGCCATTGAGGACGCCCACGAGGTCCTCGGAACGTTCCTTGAGGACGCCCTGTAGACCGGCGCCGTACTCCTCGTCGGACTGGATCTCCTTGGCGTAAGTCGGGGAGACGGTCGTTATCGTGTCGGCAAACACGATGCCGCCCTTCATGAAGTTTATCTTGCCGTAGAACTCGAGTTCCTTGTAGTTGAAATGCTCCCAGCCGATGTTGAGAAGGCTGATGTCCCAATGCCAGAAAAGGCCCTGGTAGGCGAGGTTGTGGACCGTGTAGACGTTGGCGGCTCCGGCGATGTCGGGGTCAGCACCGTAGGCGAGTCTGCAGTAGACAGGCACGAGGCCGGCCTGCCAGTCGTTCGAGTGGATGACGTCGGGTTTGAACTTCAGGGCCTTGAGGGCCTCTATCACCGCGCGGCTGAAGAAGACGAACCGGCTGCAGTTGTCGGTGTAGTCGCCCTTCTCGTCGCCGTAGAGCCCCTCCCTGTTGAAATACGGGTCATGCCCGATGAAGTAGACGGGGACCTTGGAGCCGGGAAAGGCGCCGTTCCAGACCTCGCCGGTGACGAGTTCGGCGCCGACCGGGACCGAGATGGCGCGCTTGCCCTTCTTGGGCTTGAAGCGCTCCTTGACCTGCCTGTAAAGGGGCGTGAAAACGGCCACTTCGTGGCCCAGGGCGGCCAAAAACTTGGGCAGGGCGCCGGAAACGTCGGCAAGACCCCCGGTTTTCGAAAAGGGAACCACCTCGGAGGAAACAAAGGCGATTTTCATGGTTACCCTCCCTGCAGCCGCACCGACAGACGCGACAGCCCCTGTTCGAACAACACTTTACCGTCGATGATCGCGGTGTCAAGCGCCTCAAGCGTCGTTCGCCCCGTTTTCACTGACACTTAAGTATACATAATAGCGCAAGTTGCGGCGATATCATTTCTCCTTTTTCTTTTTCTTGGCGGTGAAGACCTGGAAAATGACGCCCAGGACTGCCAGCGCAAGAAAGATCGCCGCCATTTCGGCCGGGTAGAAGGCATAGAAATCACGCGTAGGGTACCATAGCGCCTGAAGCGCCTGGACCGCGGCGCTCAAGGTCAACGTGGCCCCGAATAGGCTCGTCGCTATCGTTACCATCACGCGGAACAGAAGCAGCGAGAGAATCCCCATGACGATGAAAGCCAGCACGCTGACGAAGAGGTATTGCGTGGTCGTAGGCTGCTCGGGCGGCCTCCAGATCAACTCGGCGATGACGGGGCCGAGGCTCACGAAGCCGACGGACGCACCGATGAAAAACACCGCCGCCCTTTGAAGCGGGATCGCGGCGACCGCGCCCACCACGCCCAAAACGAGCGGAGCAATAAACTGCAGGTTGGGCGGCAGCAGTCCATAGCCGTTGGCCAGATACCAGCCGAGGCACGCGCCGGCGAGGGCCGTGGACACGACAACGAGGAATTTGTACAGCCGCCACCCGTAGAGAAGGCTCACAAGACCCAGGACGAACATCACAGCCGCAACGGACAGTATGACCTGCGTGGAGTGCTGCACGGGGTTCAGCCTCAGGAACGGAACATAGTTCATCTGTTCACCCGCGACGATTTCGTTTCACCGATCGACGCTATTGTCCTTGGGGGTCGCCTTCAAGTCAAAGGAAAAGGCCGACGGTGTCCGGAGCGTGCGCTCGTGTGCGGTGTCACTCAGGGCGTACGCGACTGGGTGAGTTGCCGGCGCATGCGCGGATCGAGCAGGTCGCGGGCGGCGTCGGCGATGAGGTTGAGCGCGAGGACCGTAACGGCCAGCGCCGTAGCGGGGAAGAACGGCCACCACCAGGCGGTGACGATGTCGTACTGGCCGAGATTGACCATCGTGCCCCAGGAGTTCGTGTCGGCGGGCGCGCCGAGGCCGAGGTAGTTGAGGCTGCCCGCCGCGAGGACGCTCGTGCCCGCGCGCATCGCGAACACGACTATGACCGTCGAGGCGCAATTGGGGATTATGTGTCTCGTGACGATGCGGAGCGGCGTTACCCCGAGAGCGCGGGCGCCAGCCACGTAGGGGGAGTTGACCAGGGACAAAACGACCCCCCTCGTTATGCGCGCCACGGACGCCCAGCCGGTGAGCGTCAGGGCGAGAAACAGGCTCGCAAACCCCGCGCGGAGCGGGGCCACGAGGATGATGTGCAGAATGAGCGCGGGAAAGGCGAGCATGATGTCCACGAGACGCATGAGCGCGCCGTCGACGAGCCCGCCCCTATAGCCCGCCAGTAGGCCGAGAAGAAACCCGATGGCGACAGTCGTGAGGCTCACTCCGGCGGCGATAGCGACCGTGGGGCGGGCGCCGTAGATGATCTTGCTGAGGACGTCCGAGCCCTGGAAGTCCGTGCCGAACGGGTGGGAGAGGGAAGGGGCGCTCCGCGCGTTGGCGAGATCCTGCGCGTTCGGATCGTAGGGCGCCAGGTGAGGGGCGAACACGGCCGCGACGACGAGAAGAGAGAGGAAGGCCAGGGACGCCGCTGCCGTCTTCTGTTGCGAGGCGAGTCGTGCGAAGGCGATCATAGGGCGGGCCTCCGGATCCTCGGGTCGAGCGCCGAGTATGACAGGTCGACGATGAAATTGGCCAGGATGAAGACCACGACCCATGTGAGCGTGACCGCCATGACGGCGTCGTACCAACGATTGGAAATAGCCTCCACGGCGAAGAGCCCCAGCCCCTGGTAGGAGAAGACGGTCTCGGTTATGACCGCGCCGGACAGAAGGCTTGCGAAGTCCATGCCGACTATGGTGACGACCGGTATCGAGATCACCTTGAGGACGTGCTTGAA
>Ga0172362_10005733_pt1 | contig 10744 bp, 14 predicted proteins | sample LakKivs1_kivu2a2_FD_114534 | JGI IMG/M metagenome (GOLD analysis project Ga0172362, IMG submission 114534) | Sediment microbial communities from Lake Kivu, Rwanda - Sediment s1_kivu2a2 | ecosystem: Environmental > Aquatic > Freshwater > Lake > Sediment | place: Rwanda: Western Province, Lake...
AATCCAGTCAAAATAATCGTCAAAAACAATCCTTTCTTTTTCATTTTTTTACCTCTCTCCGAATATAATTTGTCAAAGGTCTTTGACTCTTTAGCTTATCACATGTTCCCTTCAATGTCAAGTAATTTCCAGATGTCTCCCTTTACTTTTTTGATTTCTAGGCCTGCATTTTTGGCAATGGTTTTTTCCGCTAGTAATTTAAAATTATAAATCAAATTCTCGGGTGAAATTTCCTCATCATGTTCAATAATGCTCCCGAGCTCTATTCTAACTCTCGAGATATTTTTAAAACCGTTCTTCTCGGCGTACTCAAGAACGGTTTTTAAAATCTGATCTGCCAAATGAAAATCATGCATACTAGTGAACCGAGCAAGTGACGCATGGATCATATGCCCGGATTAGCATTTTTATTTTGTCCTCGCGTTCTTTTTGATTCAAGTCTTTAAATCCGCCTAATTTTTCAAATTCTTCCAAATCATCTTCTAAATTAGCCAGGTTTTGGGCTGTGGGAGTGATAATATTAACGCTCTCGGTGATACCGTTTTTTACTTTTATATCATAAAATAAAGTGCCCCGGGGAGCCTCAATGGCGCCTACTCCCTGGCCGTTTCTTTCGGCAATACTGGCCTCGCCAACTTTAATCGGTTGAGTAATTATCTTTTCTAAAATCTTTATACTCTCCTCGAGACAATGAATAATTTCAATTGCCTGAGCCAGGATATTATAAAAAGGATTATAGCAAGGAAATCTCAAGCGGGATTTTTCCAATAACTTTCCCGCTTCAAGATTCAATCTGTCTCTATTATTATTTAGCCGCGCCAAAGCTCCGACCATATAACTTTTATCTTCGAAATGAGTTCGCTTGGCCACTTTGTCTTTGGCTTGAAACTCTTTTATCCGTGAAAGAAATTCTTTCGGCTCCAATTCCATTCCATTCACTTTCAATTTTCCCCCATAAATTGCGTATTCCGAATAGCTTGTTAGGGAAACAAAATGAGTTTTTCTGATAAAATCAGGATAATTTAAATTAGCAAAAAGTTCCGCCAATTTAATCGACAAAGGTAAAATATTTCTACAATCATCAAAAAGTTTTTTTAATTTTTCCGAATCAGGCGCCTGTCTTAATCCGCCAATACAGGGAGTTAAAGGATGAACTGTCCGACCGCCGATTATCTCCACTATTTTATTTCCAACATCTCTTATTTTTATTGCATCATGAGTTTTCTCCGGATAAGCATTAATTAATTCCAAGTCGCTCTTAAATCCGAAAAAGTCCGATAGCGAGAAAAAGAAAAGGTGAAGCGAGTGGCTATTAATTAACTGGCCCAGCATCATTAATTTTCTTAAGGAAAGAGCCGGCTCTTCTACTTTAATCCGATAAGCATCTTCAAGCGCCTTAAATCCCGCAAAGGTGTGAACAACTGAACAAACTCCGCAAATTCTGCTGCCCAATTCGGCAATCTCAACGTCTTTTCTGTCTCTCATAATGCCTTCGAATAACCGAGCTCCTTCCTCAATTTTAATTTTGGCGGCTTTAATGTCGCCCCTGACAATATCAGCGGTAAAACTGGCGTGACCTTCGATTTTTGCGATATGATCAATTCTTATTCGCATAAAGTTCGTTTAGCTTGCCAAAACGCTCTAAAAGATTTTTTATTTCATCTTCGCTCAATCGAGCTTTTATCTTCAGAGCGCTTTTCATCGCCTCTAAATTAATCCCTTTTCTTGGCCCCCGACAGCCATCGCACAAAAATCCGGCAGCTGGACAAGGTGCTCCACAACCCGCCAAACTGATTGCCCCCAAACACGGCTTGCCCAAAAGAATTAAACAATTTTTATTTCGCCTTATACATTCATCACAAACCGGATTCTGGGGAATTTCCGGAATCGTTCCCTTGAGAACCTGATTTATCAATCTAAAAAATTCTTCTTTATTTATCGGGCAACCGGGAATTTCCAAATCAACTTTCACTATTTCTTTTACTGACTTAATATTTGGATTATCAATGCCCCTGATATTCGGATAAATGGTTCTGATTAATTTCTTTTTGTCTCCGCGATAATCCTTGATTTCCTGAACTCCGCCCATTGTAGCGCAAGCGCCAATTGTCACTAATATTTTGGATTTTTTGCGAACCTCTTTTAGTCGCTTTACGTTTTGCTTGGTAATCGGCGTTCCCTCAACAATGGCAATATCATATTTATCAACATCAGGCAAATCTTCAGCCAACCTAAAATCGCCAACGTTTACTTTGGTCAAAAATTCTAAAAATCTTTCTCCTAAATCAAAAATACTCACCTGACACCCCTCGCAGCAGGTTAAAGAAAGAATCGCGATAACTGGTTTTTTGTTCATTAATTTTATTATATCACGCTAAGCATGATTATATCAAAATAACAAAAATTTAAAAGCCAGATCAACTGGCTTTTTTATTTTTTATAAAGCTCCATACTATCTTTTCTAAGATAGGTTTTGGTAATGCCGACTTTAATTATTAAATTCCAGCAAGGTTCGCACATCCACCAATGGCCATCTAGATACAAACTTGCCCCTTTTAAATTTTTCGTCTTTTTCAAGGCATCGTGAATCGCCATAACTTCAGCATGTCCCTCTTGTTTACAAACATCTTTACAGTATTCATAGCCAGTTCCTGTTGGACAATTATGAACTATTCTTGGACATACTTCTACTTTTTTTCCTGCATTTGTTCCGAGACCAATAATTTTTCCATTTTTTACAATAATGGCTGCTGTTGGTTGTTTGAGGCAGCCAGATTTCTTTAATAACTTTGTAGCTTCTCTCATAAATTTATTATCAGGTTTTATATATAATATCTTGCGGTTTTTCGGAAGATATGGATACAATTTTCTCTCCTTTTGTTAATGTTCAAAATTCTTTAGATTTTATCTTACCAGAACCCAAAATTTTTTGCAAGTTGGTTATCGACTTTAGAAAAAATAATTATGATATAATGATATATCATTATATCATAATTATTTTTGAATTTCCGACAAAATAAAAAAGAGGAGATTATTAAATCTCTCCTCTTGGTTAACCTGAATCGGTGTCACGCATAACCAAATTGCTTGCGCCAATCGTCGGCAAATTTATGGATCACGCCGTGAATGGCATAAACTTTCTGCAGACAATTAAGAGCTTGCCCGATTATATAGCGAGCGAAACTTTCTTCATCATCACCGTCAAAATCGCCATCGATGTTAACATTCGGTTTATAGCCGTGCCGACGAAAAGTATCAACAATTTTTTTGTAAGGAACTTTCATACCAATGTAATTTGAAGGGTCACAGATTTTCTCAAGCCACGTGATGACAGCGTTAAAATCTGAAAAATTAAGAGTCAAGAGCTCAATCATCGCCTCATCCATCTGCGCCTGCAGCGCTCTTCGTCTTTCCTTTTCTTCTTGAGCAGCACGCCGTCCTTCAGGGGACTCGCGCCATTCCCTCGCCCTACGTTCTATCTCGCTGGAGTAGAACTTCGTAATCCTTGTGGCGCTATCACCGGGATTGGCCACAAGTTTAACATCGTTAAACTCGGCACTCACGGCTTCATTCATCGCGTTCGCCAATGCGACAATCTTACGAGCAGTTTCGCTAATCATTTCGCCTACCGGCGGATTATAATTTAACATCCAGCACCTCCTATCTTTCGGTCTTATGAGCTCAGCTTAGCATAATCCTGTGTTTATGTCAAGCTGTTAAAGTTATTTTTGTATATTTTTCCAAATTTTTTACGTCTTTTTCAGTCAATACTTCTACTGCCTGATTCCAGTGAAATGAAACCCAATCCCCTATTTTCACTTTCGGCACCAAGTCTTTGTCCCAATCGATCTCTTTCTCAACTGGCTTTCTTAATTTATTTCCAACTAATGGCTGGTAAATAACTTTTAACTTTTGACTTTTTCCGCCCGAGGCGGATCCGCCTTTGGCGGAAACTTTTATCACTTTCCCCCAACAAATTCTGCATAGGTCTAATAATTTCCCCTTCAGCACTATTCTGCCCGTAACTGAACCCACAACCAAAACATGATGACAATGATAAAGTTTTGGGTCTTTTTCCAATAATTTATTGCCAACCCAATAAGCTCTGACTACCCGTTCGTCAAATGGATCTTTTATTCCATTGTTTTTAGCAATTAATTCGTAATATGGGTAAGCTCCTTTAAATTGCTCTAAAATTTTCCTGATTTTCTTTCCAGTCTGCCGACTGGCAGATTTGCCTTTTAGATAATTTAAAAGAGCCCCTTTGTCTTTTGGCCCGCAAAAACCTAAACTATGCGGTTTAATCCCATAAAGAGCAGCTAATTTAAGTCCTGACATAAATTATTCTCCTTAATCTTTCGGCAATATATTTTAAACCAAAAATCAAAGATATTCCCACCAAACTCAGTCCTATACCGAAAATCTCTTTAAAGCTGATAGCCCCCTTATCAATAAAAGTAAGCAAGGTAGTAATTGGTGCGCCTAAAAGTAGAATTGTGGTAGCTAGAGAGACTGGTAGATACTTTAAACCAGAATACCAGGTCATTACATAACCAAAGAGAATAATGCCGGTTATCAATACCCAGCTAATTTGGTTGGCGCTTAAAGTTGTTATTAAATTTATCTGATGAGTTAATGCCAAAAATATCAAAATAAAAATTGAGCCAAAAAACATCCTGCCCCAAATCACGATTCGCGAAGGCAATTCTTTTAAAGTATGCTTAGAAATTATATTCTCAACTGCCCAAAATAACGTGGCTATCAAAACAAATAAATCGCCCTTGCCTAAACTGTGGGGAATAAATTTTAATAAAAAAGCATTTCCTAAAAGCAAAATCAAGCCGCCAAACAAAAGCTTCTTACTGATTTTTTCTTTCAAAAACAACATCGCAAAAATCATTACATATATAAACATTGTTTTATGAATAAAAGACCCCTGAGCGCTGGTTGTCAGTGATAAACCTTTAAAAAACAATAAAAACGGCACCGAACCGCCAATTAAACCGATGGCAATAAGTAATAGCCAATATTTTTTGGATAAATTCTTTAATAATCGCCAATCTTTTACTATTAAAAGCAAGCCGCAAATCAAAACAGCAACCACGATATTTTTCAGGCCGGTAAAAACATAGGGATTTATTATCAAAACCCCGTATTGGTTGATAAAAATAGAAAATCCTGAAATAATCGCAGTCAAGAAAGCTAATAATATACCTTTGTTCATATTTTTAGGTTAATTTTAATACTCTTAGTATTTCTTCTGCTTCTTTTTTATTAACTTTTTTTATTGCAAACCCATTACTGACCAGTACATAATCTCCAACTTTAACTTTTACAAGCTGGGTATCAACTTCTTCTTTTTTACCATGGAAATCAACCATTGCCCTGTCTTTTTCTAAACGAATAACTTTGACTGGAATAGTTAAACACATATCTCTCATTACCTTATCATAATTTATGCAAAAATAAAAGCCCACTTGATTCCCAGACGGGCTTTTAAAATTTACTTTGCTTAGTTGTCTAAAATCCTAAGATATTCTTCATCAAATTTTTTTAGATCTATATACTTAACAAACAACGGCTGATCAACGCCTTTCTTAAGATGAAGAAAAACCAAAACAGGGTTGCCGTCCTGATCTTTTCCCAGTCTATATATCAATGCCTCATTTTCTGCTTGTGTTTTCGTTAGCGTGCCTGTCTCAAAAATAAATCCTTGCTCTTCCTCGGTATACGACTTTTTCCAGCCAATAATAGGAATTTCCGGGCCATCTTTATCTTTGCCGATTACCAGCAAATCCATAATTCCAAGCCGAGAATTTCGATCTTTAACATAGACGATTCCCACCCTCAGGCGTAAATCATCAAAATACTGAGTGGGGCCTATGCCGCATTTATCCCATTGCGTTCCGAAAAGCACGAGATATGGCGCCGGAACTGCTTGTCCCTGTTCCTGCTGCTGTTCCTGCACAAAAGCAAGTCCAACAGTCAAAAATACAAACAAAATCCCCAAAACCAAAAATTTTCTCATTCATTCCTCCTATATTCGGTTCTTAAAGAACCTAATTAAAATTGCTTATCGGCTACCTTTGCGCCAAAAGCCTCCGGTTTTATTTTAACATAAAAACCAGAGCCGCGAATCATCCCCACAATCTCTTTAATCATTGCCTTGGTGGGGCCGTGATAACCGATATCAACATGAATCTCCAATTCGTTGCTGAAAATCAGGCTCCGATTGAAATTGCTTGTTCCACCTTCCTTCAGTTCCTTAATCGCTTCCATTATGGACTTTCCAGCCGCAACCCGGATATGACTGTTTTCAAGCTCCTGCTCCAGTACCGCCAACGCCATAGCTAATGACATAATAGCTTCTTTATAAATTCTGTCTCGCAGTTCGGCAATTTTATCATGACAACTTCTCAGCCAGAAATATCTGCCGCCCTTTCCCACTCTGTGAATGACGATAACGCTGACAAAATCAACCCCGTTCTCCAATTCCTTGGAATCGGTGCCAATAACTATCTGATATTCGGCTTCCAAATTCTCGTTCCTGTAGTCCAGTATTTCATCAATGACCTCGCGAAGGGTCATTATCCCTTTAGTTGGATTTCTGAACTGGCCATTCTTTATTAAATTTTTCAGATCGTCTATATTCATACCTTTCCCTCCCTCCATTTTTCATTAAATTCTTTTAATTTCGCCCCAACAATAGTCGAACAAACCTTGGTACAATTTCCACAAAGAATACAGGTCATAATCTGTTCTTTCAATGCGGGAATTTCCTCGTCGTCCGGCTTCACTCGAAGTTTTAAATAACGAATTAAATTTTTAAACTGCCTCGGCCCAGTTTCTCCTCTCTGAGACTTAACCCAAGCCGGACACTTATTTTGACAATAGCCGCACTCCATACAGGACCATTCTGTTTCATCCACAAATTTCATTGGAAATTTTATGTCATCGGTAATTTTCTTATTTTCCGTATTGAACATTGTGCCGGGATTCAGAATATCTTTGGGATCAAATACTTCTTTTATCTTTTTCAAATAATCATATACCTTTCCCCATTCTTGCGCAAGATACATGCTTCGGCAACGGCCTCCGCCGTGTTCAGTGGCCGTAGTTCCGCCATATTTAAACACTGCCCCATAAACTCTATCGGCAATTTCTTTAATCTTGGGAATATCCTTACCGGTTGTTGCCTCAATAACCGGATCGATATGGATAGTCCCCACTCCAACATGACCATAAATAGCCACCTGCATTTTTAAATCTTTGAAAATTTGACGAAGATCTCGTATCAAATTGGGAATATCCTTTATTTTTACTCCGACATCGTCAATGGAAACAAGGGGTTTGGTGGTTAACGAAAATTTGGCAGTGATAGGCAAAAGACATTTTCTAACTTCCCAAATTTTGGACATTCTTTCAGCGTCTTTAATAATCTCGCCAACTAATTCAAACTTCCCAAGAGATTTTTCGAATTCTTTCAAAGTTTCTTCAATATTTTCATCAAATTCGACGATTAACATTGTTTCGGATTCTTTGGATATGCCCAAATTGGGAAAGTTCTCACAAACCAAATCCAAAGAAACCCTGTCTACCAGTTCCACGCTGCTGCATTTCAATCTTTTTACCTCTTTGACGAAATCATCAACCTGGTCCAGGTTCTTCAAAAACACTGCCCACGAAATAGGCTGGCCGGATTTCTTCGATTCGGCTCTCAACTTAATTTCGGTGAATATTCCCAAGGTGCCGATACTGCCAATCATCAAATGAGCAATAATGTCATTTATATCTTCGCGATTTCGCAAGGCAAAAATATTATAAGAAGAAGCATTTTGAATGTCGTCTTTCTGGCTTAAAATTTCCATTGCTTTTTTATCATTCAAGAGTTCATTTTTTAAGCCTTCCAATTTTTCTTTAAATTTATCCACCCCCTCTCCGGTTCCCGTGTTAACCAAATCGCCATCCGCATCAATAAATTCAATGGCCAAAAGAAAATCATCCAGTGTTCCGTATTTCACTGCTCTGCCGCCACAGGCCCTGGTGGCAATATTGCCGCCAATCATACAGGCCCGACTTGAAGCAGGAACGGGTGGTAAGAACAAATTTTTCTTGGCTAACTCTGCTTGCAAATCATCATAAATCACGCCGGGTTGGGTTCTGATGTAATTATCGCCGACTTCCAAAATCTTATTAAAATAACGGGTAAAATCTAAAATGATTCCCTTGCCAAGACTTGCTCCGGCCAGCGACGTGCCTCCTGTTCGGCAAGTAATTCCCAGTTTATTTTCTTTGGCGAATTTTATTGTTTTTTTAATATCATCTTTGGTTTTCGGCAAAACAACCATTTCCGGCATTAATTTATAAATGCTGGCGTCATTACTATAAATTTCCCGCCAAAACCGGGCGGTTAAAACATCTCCTTCGATTTCTTTTTTGAAATTTTCTAAATTTTCTTTGGATATCATAGAATGCCAGAATAAGTTTATCATCTCGATTAAAAATAGTAAACCCCCATCAAAATTTGAAGGGGGCTTACTAAATCTCTGGCTATTATTTTGAGGCCTTTTGAATTTGTAAAAAATTTAATAAACTCCGAGTTGCTTCCTCGAGCTGTGCTTGAATCTCGATTTGAAGCTCTCGAGTCCGCTGATACTTTTCCTCAACCTCCGACTTGAATTGGTGCTGTGCTTCCTGCAATTTTGCGTTTTCCGCATGAAAAGTCTCCACTAGCCACTGGAAATAAACCAGAGCACCGATAAGAAGAATTATCCAAATCCAGCTTTCCATTTTTTTATAAATTTTCTTCATGGATGGATAAAATTAAAAATACGATAAGAAAGCTCCTATCGCATTTAAACCACCCCGACCTCCTATCGCATTTAACACATTTACGACTATCCTTTGGTCCCCTTTGCTTGACAGGAGGCGATAGGAGATTGAGCATTCTCCTGTCAAGCAAGGGACCTGTCAGAATTAAAAAAGCAGATTAATAACTTCAACACACCAACTTAGGGATAGAGTCGAAGGTATTAACCTGCCCTTTCCTTTCCAGTTGCCTGGAAAAATAACGCTTTGGCTTTTAATGTTCCTTACACTTTTACCATACAATACCAACAGCCCCCTGTCAACGATGGCTGTGAACAACCTGTTGATAAAAAAGAGCGAATATCGTCCAAAAAACCTTACCCTCCTATTGCCTCCCGGCTCAAACAGTAAGATTTTATACTCGATACTCACTCTTTTTTATTCTCTATTCAACAATAAAGAACTTTCTTTTATGATATCATTCTGAAAATCAATGTCAATTCCCTACTTATGTGGATAGCATGTGGATAACATAAATGCTATATTTCCGCTCCTTCAAGGGCTTGATGACACTGTTCGCACAGATAACCTTTTGGAATTTTTTCGACTATTTCCAGAATGATTTTCTTTAATTTTTCAATATTTTCGCTAAATACTCTGATTACTTCTTCTGCATTTACCGGCTTAATGCCCTTTTTGCCAATCAATCCTGCATCGTAATCGGTAATTAAAGAAATGTTCAAATAGCAAATTTCTGCTTCACGCGCCAAAACCGCTTCTGGGTATTGTGTCATATTCACCACGTCCCAACCCATTTTGGTAAACCATCTGCTCTCGGCATTGGTAGAAAATCTTGGCCCCTGAATTACCACCGCAGTTCCGGTCTTATGATATCTGACTTTATTTCTGTTACAAGCATCAAAAGCAATTTTTCTTAATTGTTCGCAATAACAATCAGCGGAAGAAATATGAACAACTTTAGGGCCGTGAAAAAACGTATCTTCACGACCATAAGTTCTATCTATAAATTCGTTGCAAATAACGAAATCCCCTCTTTTAATATTCGGCTGTAAGCTACCAACTGCAGTGGGGGCAATTATAATTTTAACGCCCAATTTTTTCAATGCCCAAATGTTGGCGCGATAATTGATTTTATGCGGAGGAATTTTATGACCCCTGGCATGTCTGGGTAAAAAAGTAATTTTTCTGCCTTTATAATCAGTTAAAAAAATCTTGTCGCTCGGTTTGCCGTAAGGAGTGTTAATATCGGCCCACTTACCTTTTTTAAAAAACTCATATAAACCAGAACCGCCGATTATTCCGATGTCTGCATGCAATTTATTCATAGTGTATAAGCGAATAAACCGGATAACCTTTTATTTTTCTTCTCCCTTTCAAGTCATCCAGCTCTATCAAGAAAGCAACGCCAATGACCTTTCCGCCAAGTTTTTCCACCAAATCTACGGTTGCTTTAATCGTTCCACCGGTAGCCAAAACATCGTCAACTATCAAAACTTTTTCCCCCGGCCTTATAGCATCTTTGTGCATTTCGAGAATATTTGTCGTATATTCCAGAATATATTTTTTCCAAACCTTTTTATAGGGAAGCTTCCCCTTTTTTCTGATAATTGCCAGTCCTCTTTTCAATTTATAGGCAACGGCCGATGATAATAAAAAACCCCGCGCATCAATGCCAACCACTATATCGGGTTTATTTTTCAAATAAGGTTTAGCCAATCCATCGATTGCCAAATGAAGACTGTCTTTATCCTGCAAAAGAGGGGTAATATCCTTAAAGCTTACGCCCCTAATCGGCCAATCCGCTATCTCTCTGATTTTCGATTTAAGATTTATTTTGGGCATAATATTCCGCGATATTCGCACAATGATCAGATATTCGTTCGAAATTAATCAATAAATCAATAAATATAGCGCC
>Ga0172362_10005736_pt1 | contig 10743 bp, 9 predicted proteins | sample LakKivs1_kivu2a2_FD_114534 | JGI IMG/M metagenome (GOLD analysis project Ga0172362, IMG submission 114534) | Sediment microbial communities from Lake Kivu, Rwanda - Sediment s1_kivu2a2 | ecosystem: Environmental > Aquatic > Freshwater > Lake > Sediment | place: Rwanda: Western Province, Lake...
CGCACCATGGAAAATTTCCAGGCGCTTATGGGGCAGGCAACTGAAAAAGCGGGCAAATTTCCACGAAGAGTTATCACGAACACACTGGAAATGTATCTAAACAACGTTGACTTGATGCTTAAAGAGGGTAGGGAAGGCTGTCAACATATAGGATTCATAATTAAACCCAGCAAAGCTATGACAAAGAAGGTTGACAGACCTCTAATGCGTGGTAATAAGCTGGTACAAAAGATGAAGAAGGAAAAGAACTCCAGGTTGTTGCTAAACGGCTGCTTAGTTCATTATAACTTCTTCAAGCCCCATAAAGATTTGAACTATATGACTCCGGCAGAGAAAGCTGGAATTGGCTTATCTTTCAATGGCTGGCTATCTATAGTTGAGGGACATAGCTTTCCAGAAACTTGAGCCTCGCCATAGCGAGCTATAACGCCACAGAGCATCTAATATTCTTTCACTGGACAATACCTTTCTATTTAAATTAACCAACCAAAAAGGAAAACCTGTCAACCAAAATGGAACAGACTTAACTTTGATATTGCTTGTTGCCGAACTAACATCGCTATACAATATTCCAAAGCATGAACCATAACCGCATGAGACGGGTAAAGCCAGGCATAATTGCCTATCTTGGAGAGCTTGGGGAGTGAAGCTTGATTGTTCCGTAATAGAGGCACAGCTATTGGATATTATGATGAAGGTCAGGTGGCGTAAGTGAAAGAGCAAAATGCGAAGCTGAAAGTGGAAGGAATCCACCTTGCCTTTGGGGGTGTGGAAGCATTTAGCAATATAACCATGGAAGTCAAAGGGCTCGAGATTTTAGCTGTTATTGGGCCAAATGGAGCAGGAAAGACATGCCTGATAAATTGTATCAGTGGGTTCTACCGTCCCCAGAGAGGAAGAATCTACTTTGAGGGGCAAGATATCACTCGTCTCCCATCTCATAAAATTGCCAAGCTTGGCATCTCCCGTACTTTCCAGAACATCCAACTCTATACCGGGATGAGCACTTTAGATAATTTGATGGCGGCTAGGCATATCCTTCTGAAGCAGACCCCTTTTTGGGGAGCTATCTATTTCGGCAAAGCTCTCCGGGAGGAAATTGAGCATCGCAGGACAGTAGAAGAAATCATCGATTTTTTGGGAATGCAGCCGATAAGAAAGAAAATCGTGGGGACTTTAGCGTATGGAGAGCGTAAACGGGTGGACCTGGGTAGGGCATTAGCCCAGGAGCCTAAAGTCCTGCTTTTGGACGAGCCCATGGCCGGAATGAATGTGGAAGAGAAAGAGGACATGGCAAGATTTATCATTGACATATATGAGCGAAGGCACATTCCCATTGTTCTTGTGGAGCATGACATGGGTGTAGTTATGGACATAGCAGATAGAGTAATTGTTCTTGATTCTGGTAGGAAAATCGCCGAGGGCTCTCCACGCGAAATCGAAGTTAACCCGGATGTGATTAAGGCTTACTTGGGGGCTGAAGAAACCGCTGCAGTAAGCTGAGAGATTTTGAAGTAAGATGTCTGAACCAGATACACTGCCCAAGCTCTTGAAACAAGCTTGCCAGAAATACCAGGACAGGAGGGTTGCTGTGCGTCGCAAGCATTTGGGGATATGGAAGGAGTATATCTGGCAAGATTACTATAAGCAGGTGAAATATTTCTCTTTGGGGTTGCTGCACTTGGGTTTAAAGCTCGGGGAGAAGGTTGCTATCATCGGTGATAACGATGTGCCATATTATGTGGCTGAGTATGCGGCTCAAGCTGCTGGTGGGGTTGTGGTCCCACTTTATGGCGATGCCGCGCACACTGAAATAAGTTTTATATTAGGTCATTCAGAGTCAATATTTGTTGTGGCTCAAGACCAAGAGCAAATTGATAAACTCCTCAAGGTCAAAAATGAGCTTCCCAATCTAAAGAAGATAATCTATTGGGATACCAAGGGCTTGTGGAACTATGAGGCGCCTATTTTAATCAGTTGGGAAGAGGTTTTGCGGCAAGGGAGAAAGTACGAAGCAGAGCATGGTGAGGTTTTTGAAGAAAATATTGCTAAAGGCAAAGGTGATGACTTAGCCCTCATTCTATATACCTCAGGAACTACAGGCACGCCAAAAGGAGCAATGCTTACCCACGAAAATTTGCTCTTTAGTGTTAGGTCTTATTTGAAAGCCCAAGGTTTGACGGAGAGGGATGAGTATTTTAGTTATATGTCCCCAGCATGGCTGACGGAGCAAATTTTTGGCATGGCAGGAGGGCTTTATCTGGGCATGACAGTGAATTTTGCCGAAAAGGCTGAAACTGTGCAGCAAGATGTTAGAGAGATAGGCCCTAGCATTATTTTTTATGGAGCTCGATTGTGGGAAAGCATGGCCTCAACAATACAGGTGAAAATTGCTGATACCGACCCCACAAAAAGGTTCATTTATCGCCTCTGCTTACCCATAGGGCAAAAAATGTTCCAACTGAAGTTGGAAGGTAAAAAAGCAAACTTTTTCTGGAAAGTCATACACAAGCTTGCTTGGTTAGTGCTTTTTAGGCCGCTCCTGGATAAGTTGGGACTTTCCAAGGTTAGGATTGCCTATACCGGGGGAACAGTCCTCAGCCCAGAAACCTTTAGCTTCATAGGTGCTCTAGGATTGGGATTAAGACAGGTCTACGGAAGTACTGAGGCTGGAGCAATTGCCGGACACACTAATTGTATTAAGCCGCATACATTAGGAGAACCCCTTCCCGGGGTCGAGGTAAAAATTGTCAATGGGGAAATCGTGGGCAAAAGCCCAGGGGTTTTTCAGGGATATTATAAGAACCCTGGGGAATCGGCTAAAGTATTAAAGGATGGTTGGCTCTATACTGGCGATGCTGGTTTCTTTGATAAAGATGGGCATCTTGTTTTCATGGACAGGGTTTCGGAGCTTTTAGAACTCCCTGATGGTGAGAGGTTTTCCCCCCAGTTTATCGAAAGCACTTTAAGATTTAGTCCCTTTATAAAGGACGCCATGATTTTGGGCGGCAGGGATAAACCCTATATAAGCGCAGTATTAATTATAGACTATGAGAACACTGGTAAATGGGCTGAAGACAATAAGGTAGCTTATACTACCTTTGCTGACCTCTCTCAAAAAGCTGAGGTATACAACTTAATTCAGAAAGAGGTAGAGAGAACAAATGAGTTCCTTCCCACAGCAGCAAAGATTAAAAAATTTGTTAATTTACATAAGGAATTCGATCCCGACGAAGCCGAGCTCACGAGAACAAGAAAACTGCGCCGGAAGTTTATGGAGGAAAGATATAAAGAATTGGTAGATGCCATATATAGTGATAAGGGAAAAATAACTGCTGAGACCTATGTTAAATACCGAGATGGCAGGATAGGCAAGATAACCGCTAGCGTCAACATAAAATCCTTGGATTAGATTTTGGGAGAGAGATAAAATGAGCACCTTTGTTCAGCTAATATTAACCGGGTTGATGGTAGGCGGGATATATGGCTTGGTAGCGCTTGGTTTTGTGCTGATCTATAAGGCGACTAGAATTTTCAATTTTGCCCAAGGCGACCTTTTGATGTTAGGTGCCTTCTTTTTTTGGACCATGTTAGTGCAAGCCCGTATGCCACTGTGGGCAGGTGTTCTGCTCACCTTTGCATTCGCCATAGCTGTTGGGTTTTTGCTGGAGCGCGCTGCGTTACGCCCCATGCTTGGTCAGCCCATCCTGTCAGTCATCATGATGACCTTAGCTCTCTCCGTTTTCTTGAATGGTCTCATCACTCTGATATGGGGGGCAACCTGGAGAGTTTACCCGCCTTTTATTCCCGCCCGTGGAATAAGTCTAGTGGGTTTCACCCTTTCCCGACAGCATCTTTTCTCCTTCATTATAGCCCTGCTGGCTTTTTGTGCCTTCACCCTCTTTTTCCAGAGGTCAACCTATGGCTTGGCTATGAGGGCAACCGCCGAGGACCACCAGGTAGCACGAAGCCTGGGAATAAAGATTACCCTGATTTTCGGTCTTACCTGGGCGATTGCCTCCTTAATTTCAGCCATAGGGGGTATCCTCCTCGGCTCAATTAGTGGCATTAACCTCACTCTAGGGCAAATAGGACTTAAGGCTATCCCGGCAGCACTGATTGGTGGCCTGGAATCCATCGCTGGCGCAATCATCGGGGGCTTAATTATAGGTATACTGGAGAATTTGGCTGCTGGCTATATAGACCCCTTGGTGGGAGGAGGAATTAAGGAAATCTTCCCCTACATAATTTTGGTTATTGTCTTGCTATTCAGGCCTCATGGCCTCTTTGGATTAAAGCGGATAGAAAGAGTATAACAGGCAACAACGATGCGTCCTTGTGGAACCTTTGATGTTAATTATGAGCAGGATTTACGCATTGTGCGAACACCTGCTCAACGAGCCTGGGCCATTGTCGGTCTCATTTTTCTTCTCTGCTTTCCCTCGTTTGCCGGGAGTTATTGGCTAAGTGTAGTTAGTATTATTGCCATTACAGTTATCTGCGTTCAGGGTTTAAATTTCCTCACCGGGTATTGTGGGCAAATATCCCTGGGTCAAGCTGCTTTCATGGCTGTAGGTGCTTATACCTCGGGCATCTTCACCAATAAGCTGGGACTTCCCTTCTTAGTTGCCTTGCCCAGCGCTGGAATCATGGCCGGGGTAATCGGTCTCATTTTCGGTCTTCCCGCTTTGAGATTAAAGGGGTTTTACCTGGCAATGAGCACTTTGGCCGCTCAGTTTATTATTGTCTGGGTAATAAAGCACCTCGACATAACCGGTGGGACAACTGGAATGACCGTAGTGCCAGCCAGTATAGGCGCTTTGTCTTTTGCGAGTAGAAGAGCCTACTACTATGTTATCCTGATTGTCATGTTAGTAATGCTTTATTTTGCCAAAAACTTAGCCCGGACAAGAGTGGGGAGGGCCTGGATTGCTATCAGAGACAACGAATTAGCCGCCCAAATAATGGGGGTTAACATATACTATTATAAGCTTCTGGCTTTCTTTATTTGCTCTTTCTATGCCGGCATCGCCGGTAGCCTGTGGGCTCATTATCTCACTGTGATACATCCGGACCACTTTGTGCTGATGAACTCCATATGGTATCTGGGCATGATAATCGTAGGGGGGATGGGGAGCATTACGGGCACAATCTTTGGTGTTATCTTCATAAAATTTCTAGATGAATCAGCGGCCTCTCTTGCTCCTGCTCTTGCTGTAATGTTCCCTGCTGTAAGTGCGACTATTGCTGCTTCCCTAGGCTTGATGTTCTTTGGACTGGTGATTATCCTCTTCCTCATCTTTGAGCCCAGGGGACTATATCATAGGTGGGAGATATTTAAAGCGTGGTACCGACTCCATCCATTCTCTTACTAGCTTATGAAGTTTCAAGGGGATAAATGATGTTGAGATTAAATAACCTTGAGGTCAAGTATTCCGGTGTTATTTTGGCACTGAGAGGCATTTCGTTGGAATTGGACAGGGGTAAGATTGTGACTTTGCTTGGAGCTAATGGTGCCGGCAAAAGTACCACTCTTAAGGCGATATCGGGGTTGCTTAGGACAGAGGAGGGTGAGCTAACCGATGGAAGCATCCAGTTTGAAGGCAAGAGGATTGATAGGCTGCCTCCGGAAGAGATAGTAAAGAGGGGGATAATTCAAGTTCTAGAAGGTCGCCGAATATTGGAGCATCTCACTGTAGAGGAGAATCTGAAGGTAAGTGCTTACTCCAGGGGCTGCCATTCCAGCCTAAAAGGGCAGCTGGATATGGTCTATGGTTATTTTCCGCGACTGAAAGACCTGCGCCACCAGACCAGCGGCTATCTCTCCGGCGGGGAGCAGCAAATGCTGGTGCTTGGTCGTGCTCTCATGACCAGACCTAAGCTGGTAATGCTTGATGAAGCATCTCTGGGACTTGGTCCTCTTCTGGTAAAAGAGATTTTTGACATAGTGAGGAGGATAAACGCTGAGGAAGGCACCGCTTTTCTTCTTGTGGAGCAAAATGCCGTGGCTGCTCTCTCCCTGGCTGAGTATGGCTATGTGCTGGAGAATGGAAGAATAGTCCTTGATGGCCCGGCGGCCAAGCTCAAGGGCAATGAAGATGTTCGGGAATTCTATATGGGCTTAAGTGAAATAGGCGAGAGAAAAAGTTATCGAGAGGTAAAGCACTATAAGAGAAGGAAAAGGTGGCTGGCTTAACCTGAAAGGAGGTGATAGCAATGTGAATGGCCGATACGATGGCGGCAAAGTATTTAATTATTGAGTTTTTTAGCGGAGGTTAAAATGAGTAGAAAAGTTATGAGCAAGCTTGGTTTGATAATAGCGGGAGTTTTGCTGTTAGCGGCACTTCCCTTGAGCAATGCCTGTGTCCCAAAGCCACCCGAAAAGACAATAAAAGTAGGGCTCTTTGCTGAATTCACCGGTCCTATTGCCAGCGAAGCTGCGCCCATTTCTCAAGCTGTCATGGATTATATACGGTACCTCAACGAAGAAGAGGGGGGAATAAACGGGATAAAGATAGAAACGCTATGGATAGATGTTGCCTATGACCTGCCCAAGGCCATGACCGCTTACGAAAGGTTTAAAGAACAGGGCGTAGTTCTGACATTTTCCAGCGCATCTCCATATAACGAGGGGCTGAGAACCGACTGGGAGAAAGATGAGATACCAGCTGTGACCGTTGCAGTAAGTGTGCCTGCCCTATATCCTCCAGGACCTATATTTGTCGAACGGGTTGATTACGCCTCTATGTTTGGCGGCTTTATAGATTGGCTGGTTGGTGAATGGTGGCAGGAGCCACGTTCGCCTAGGGTGGCATTAATGGCTTGGGACAATCCCTTCGGCAGAGGACCCTTCCCAGCTATACCTTATGCCGAAGCAAGAGGGGTGGAGATTGTAGCCCGCGAGTCCATACCATTTATGCCTACTGAGACCACTACTGAGCTTCTCAGGATTCGTGATGCCGGTGCCGATTTCATCTTCAGCAACATTATTTCTGCCCCCCTCTCGGTAATAGCAAAAGACGCTTACCGGCTGGGGCTTAGCACAGCCGCTGGTGCTAAAATAACTATAGTAGGCGGTATGCAAGTGGAGCTGGCGCAATTCATTGCCATGGCAGGGGAAGCTGCTGAGGGCACAATATGCCAGCAGCCTACGGCTACCTGGCAGGATGTAGACGTGCCTGGAGTCAGGCTGGCAGGGGAGGTGCAGGAGAAATTTCATGGAGCGGTTGAGCCGGCTGCAGCATATTTGTGGGGATGGAACATGGCGAGAATAGGTTGTGAGGGGATACGCATAGCCCTAGACGAGGTGGGCTATGACAAGCTGGATGGTGCTGCTGTATGGAAGGCATTGGAAAGTATCGAGGACTTTGATATGCTCGGGATTGTCCCCCCGGTGTCCTATTCTCCAACCGAGCGGCGTGGTTCTACCTCTCTAAGGATGGCCCAAATGCAAGAGGGAGAGGCGGTATGGATATCCGATTGGTTTGAATGTCCGGACCTGTTAGCTGAGTCAGCCAAGTAGCAGTAAGCAAGTCAATTTGAAATTATGTGTCCCTAAATATCTATCAGAGTAGCAACTGAGAGAGACATGATTGGCATGGCAGAAATAGCCTGGCTTATTATTCGCCAGGCCATCATGATAAAAGTTGTTAACTTAACCTTCCGAAAGAAGAAAGGACGGAGAGTTTTGTTGGTTGAAGTAAAGAGGCAACATCTACAGCAGCGAGACGGCAAGATGGATTGGCAATGGCGCTCAGGAGAAAAGAGTGAATGTTAAACAAGTGCTGAAGAAAACTGCCAGTGAAGTTCCAGAAAAAACAGCTATCATTCTTGGTTCACGAAGAGTTACTTACCGTGAGTTGAATGAAGCCTCCAATAAGGTAGCAAATGTTCTTATTGGGCTGGGGGTGAAGAAAGGAGACCATGTAGCTATCCTGATGTCTTATACGCCAGAATGGCTGATTAACTATTTTGGCGTCGTTAAGGCTGCTGGCATAACAGTGATCCTCAACTCCATGCTCGCAGCACCTGAGGTTGCTTCCCTTCTTCGAGATTCCGATTCGGAAACATTGCTCACAGAGAAAAAATTTTCTCAATCGCTTAACCCATACCTATCAGACATTCCCTCGCTAAAGCATCTAATTGAAGTTGATAACAATCCTTATGTCGACATAATAGCCAAGAGTTCCTCCATTTCGCCAGTCATTGAGATAGAGGAGGCAGATGAAACGGCTATCATATATGCCCCCGGCGTCTTAGGAAAACAAACGGGAATTGTGCATACTCATGCTTCTCTTACTGGAGTTCTTGCTTTGCTTTCATCGGGTATAGAGCAGGACAAAAAGGATATTGTTGTAAGCCCAATCCCCTTTTTCTACCTCCTGGGATTGTGTATTGTCACCCTTAATTCGATTCTATGTGGGTCTACCATAGTAATCATTCCACGCTTTACTCCTGGAGCTATTCTGGACGCTGTGCATGAGGAAAGAGCCACGATTATTTGTGCTGTACCAGCCATGTATGAGGCCTTGGCTATGTTAGATGACGAGATTCTTAGAGGATATAACTTAAGCTCACTGCGGCTGGCGCTTACTGCGGGAGCAAAGTCCTCGGCTCATCTTATGAAGCTACTAGAGGAAAGATTTGGTTTGACTCTTTGTGAGTTCTATGGGACAAGTGAGGCTCTCGCGGTTAGTTTTGGTGATATTCATAACCGCAAGCTGGGGACAGTAGGTAAGCCAGTTTGTGATATTAAGATAATAGATGACAGCGGGGCGGAAGTTCCTCAGGGTGAGATAGGTGAGGCAGTTGTCAAGGCTCCTTGGGTAATGAAGGGATATTATAAAGCACCTGAGCTCACAGCTCAGGTGCTTAAGGATGGTTGGTTCTATACCGGGGACTTGGTCCGGATGGATATGGATGGCTACCTGGAATATATCGAGAAGAAAGCATTTATCATAGTGACCTCGGCTGGAGTCAAAATTCCGCCCACAGAGGTGGAAGATGTACTTTTAAAGCATCCCAGGGTCGCTGAAGCAGCCTATGTCGGTGTTATGGATGAGTTTAAAGGGCAAATTCCCACACTGTTTGTCGTGCCCAAGGAAGGGCAGACTATTACTAAGAAGGAAATACGCGATTTTTGCCGCCAAAGCTTAGCTAATTATAAGTTACCCCATAAAATCGAGCTTGTAGAAAGCTTACCCAAGACTGGCTCAGGTAAGATAGACCGGAGGCGGCTCAAAGAGGCGAGATAGCCTAAAAGAAGGCTAAATAAATAGAGCAACTCATTGTCGTGTAGGCACAGGATAGAATATCCTGCTGCTGGTTAGGTCGTTCAGAAAATTTTTGAGTCCAGCTACATATTCGTCTACTTCACGGCGATCGAGGCTTACCACTTTGTCAGCTATTTTTTGGCAATAATCGCAATGGCTGCACCCAGAGAGGCATTCCTGCTTCTTGAAGAAATCAATAAAACCTTCTAGAGCCTGGTTATCAATGTAGACCTTAGGCGGCGCGCCTATCTGGGTGATTTGTATGTTGGATAGAGTAGGGCTGGCGCATTTAATTGTGGGATTAAGAGCGTTTAAGATATCGTATAGGTTTCCTTGATATTGACGTGATGAGTATGCCGTGGCAGCGTTTAAGATCGACTCGGTGGGCATTGATCTGCCGCTGATTTTAAAGACATCAATGCCTATTTCTTCATAAATATGTATGTCCTCAGGTCTTATCCAGCGGGCCTTGATAATTTGAGAGGCGTCACTGAGCCTGTTTATGGTACAACGAAGCACGCAATAATCCATAGGGAAGCCGTTAAGCAGGTTGTAGCTTTGACTGGAGTGCCCCAGGGTATTGTAGTGGTAGTATTCATAGGGGCACTGGTATAGGCAGAGATTGTTCATCAGTACACTGAGTTCACACTTGACGGCGCTTTTAATAGCCTTAAGTAGTCTGAAATCTCGATTTATATTGGCATCCAGGGTAATGGAATCAGCGCCTAACGATTCAAACATTTGGGCTCTAGCCACGCTATTCACCTTGGCTATAGTTGACACTCTCACATTTAGATGAGGGAACTGCTTTTTTATCAGCTCTAGCAGGTATGGGATAGCTACCGTAACGTTATCTACTCCAGCGCTACTGAACCACTCCAGATGTTTCAACAATTCCCGGTGGATATTCTCATCCCACTCCATGTTGTTCATACATGGGGCGTTCAAGAGGTAATCAAAGGTTAAGCCTGCGGAGTGAACTAGCTTGATATACTCTTCTGCCTGTTTTCTTGTCATTTTGGGGATGTCGGGTCCTGATCCACCACTACCTACCATTGTTGTGGGCAAAACACCATATATCTGGATGTCTGCCTCCATCTTGCTTAACGGCGCTATCAGGTCCTCATCCCAATTCGTTGGTGCTAATAAGCGCATGTTATTTCACTTGGTTGCCGATGTTAGCATAGGTTATAAGAGGGCTGCAATAGTTGTTTTTGCCCTTTCCTTCTGTTGGGGAATAATATATCGGATTACGCTATATTATATACCTGGAAACAGCTTGTCAATACCGCCTGTCAAGTATTGACACGGGTGATATACTTCTGGCAAATATCTTCCTAGGGGGTAAGGATGAATATTAAACAGATATTGGAGAAAACTGCTGGTGAGGTGCCGCAAAAGGAAGCTATCATCCTTGGTTCTCAGAGGATTACTTATAGAGAATTGGAGGAAGGTGCTAGCAGGGTAGCCA
>Ga0172362_10005738_pt1 | contig 10741 bp, 7 predicted proteins | sample LakKivs1_kivu2a2_FD_114534 | JGI IMG/M metagenome (GOLD analysis project Ga0172362, IMG submission 114534) | Sediment microbial communities from Lake Kivu, Rwanda - Sediment s1_kivu2a2 | ecosystem: Environmental > Aquatic > Freshwater > Lake > Sediment | place: Rwanda: Western Province, Lake...
GGACCAGCGACCGGATGTACTCTGAGCCTGGGATGAGGGACCCATAGGTCGTTGTAGCTTGTAAGTACATAGCAACACCTATCTTACCCTAAGCTGTCACTAATGTATCTGACCCTACACAGGCCGGCCTCGCCGGTGTCAACGCAACATAAAAACTTCCGGTTGTTAGCAAAATGAAAACTTCCGGTTTATCTTGCCTGGCCGGCTCCAAAAATCATATGCCTCCAGGGATGGTCGGGAGGCGGGATAGACTTGGCCGATCGTAGTCTGATTTTAACGGCCGCTGGCCTGGGCTGAGCCGGTTGGGGCTCAAGAGCCGGTCGGCCGTTATTGCGCGGCCATGGCCAGGAAGTAGTCGATTACGTTTAGGCCGTACTTGGCAGGATCAAGGGCTTTGACTATGGACCGCTTGTATCTTCCCGTCTCCTTATCAATGTCCGCCAGGTCCACTATGCTGCCGTCGATTTTGTTGCCGTTGGCTTCGGTCGTCAGCTTGACCCTGGGTCTCATCATATATTTTAGCTCGGGGTTGGTATCCACGACAATTGCCGTCTCACCCGTATCCAAAGAGAGGAAAGAACCGATAGGGAATACGCCGAGCATATTGACGAATGTCTTCAATATGACCGGATTGAATTCCGTGCCGCTTGATTCGAGCATTTGATTTATGGCTTCGGCCCTGGTGAAGGCTCTTGCCCGGTAGACACGCTCGGTCGTTAAGGCGTCGAAATGGTCGACGACCTTGACGATCCGGCTGAAAAAATTCAATTTATCCCTGGCGAAATACTTTGGATATCCGGAAAGATCCTCTTTCATATGGTGCTCGAGGGCGACATGGATGGCCCTCAGCGGCAGTTTGCGGAATTCTTTGAGATGAACGAGCTTTTCGGCGCCCCGGCAGGAGTGTTTCTGCATTACCATCCATTCTTCGTTGTCCAGCTTGTCGGGCTTATTCAGGATCTCAACTGGGGTCTCTATTTTTCCCAGGTCATGGAAAAAGGCCGCGATACCGAGTTCGACCAGCTCGGAGCGGCTCAGCCCCAGCCGCCGGCCGAGAGCCATGGCCAGGGCGCAAACATTGACGGAGTGGTTCAAGGTATAATCATGGTAATTTTTCAAGGTGGTCAGGCCCAGAAGGAACGACTCGTTGGCCAGCATATGATTGTATATCGACTGCATGAGCCTGCGGGTTGTGTTGATCTTGATCGGCTCCTGTTTTCTCTCGCGCTCGAACGACTCTTTCAGATGGACGATACTCAGCAAATAGATCCTGGCCGTACTCTTCTCACCTCCATAAAAATCCTCCTCCTGAATCGCTTCTTCAAGGTAGACATGACTTATGCCGGCCTGATCTATTTCATCCATGAGCCTGGAGAATGAGAATTCCTCTTTTCTATCTTTTTTCTCCCTGCCGGCGAAGATGTGAACGAAGCTCAGCAGTTCTTCCTTCGTCAAACCGGTCATGAAGGTTATAACGCCGATGGACCTTTTACTGAATTCTTCGAGCATCGCTTTAAAGATGGCGTAGTTGGCAAGTCCGAGCTTGAGCCGGATCCTGTTCATGAAGATCGAATTGTGCCTGATGACGAAGGCCACTTCACCTTCGTATTCAGTCAGCATGTCCTGGAGAAGGCCGAAGAAGCTCTGGGCTTTTTCCAGGCAGATGGCATTGGTCGGCTCATAAATTTTCAGGCTTTTGGTCAGGATGTAAAACCGGACCAGAAGTTCGGTGGCGTTTTTTTGAGCGGAAATCGTTTCCTTCGAGCCCGTTTCTATGGTATTCATGCCCCGGTCCTTTGGCCGGATTGGCCGCTGATCCGGATTATGGCTTCGGAACAGGCCCGGGCCGTATTTTTGTTTCCTGACAGGGTTCCTTTTTCCAGTAGTTTCAAAGCATTTTCATCGGCCATTTCTTCCAGCCCCTTGACGGCCGCCAGTTTTAGTTCGAAATTGGACCTGGAGGGGAAAAGAGACCTCCTTAGAAACTGCTTTTTCAGGAAAATCAGGGCCTCGGGAATCCGGCTCCGGCCTATGAACGAGAATACCGCCTCCTTTTCTTTCAGGCTTTTTTCCCGGAATTCCCTGGTTGAAGCCTCCCTGATTATCTTCAATATCCTCGATTTCTCTTTGACCGGATTCAATCTCAAGGCGGCCTGAATCCGGACATCCTCTATTTTATCGTTGAGAAATCCGAGGAGAATGCTGTTGGCCGTGTCGCCGGAGGCTTTAGCCAGGGCTGTTACGGCCGCGATTTTGATGTTGAGGTCCGTGAAATTAAGAAAGACGGCCAGATGCGGTATGCCTTTTCCAGAAGGGACCTTTTCCAGCAGCGAAACGACTTCTCTGGAAAATTCCGGGCGCGAATCGTCAGCCAGTCCGGCCAGAAGCCCGGGATCGTGGCTCGTTTCCGAGGAAACAAATTCCAAAATCCTGGCCCTGAGGGCCAGGTCCGGATTCGATTCATAAAGATCGGCCGCTAAGGACAGGGCCGAAATGCCGAGTATCTTGAAAAACGCAAGCAGCGAGTCGAGCTCTACGTTTCTGTCTTTTCTGAGAAGTTTCTGAACGGCCTCGAGAGTTCTGGGGCTGGCGATTTTTTTCATGAACGATTCGATGAGAGCGGCTTTGTCCGGTTCCTTCTCGTTCAGGTAGTCGAGAAGCCGGCGGATCTTCTTGACGATCAGAATGACGACGGAGAAATCGCCTTTCTCCAGCTTTTCCAGATGGTATTCATAAAAGGCATCGAGAGTGGCCCTGACGCTCTGCAGGTCGCTTTCAAGGTATGTAAGTTCGACCATCAACTCGATGAATTCTTCTTCGGGCACGAGATTTCGGTTGGAGCGGATCATATCTTCGACCGTTTCCAGTTCAGCCTGGGTCAGAATAGGATCCATGGAAGCGGCCGGGCTCTTCTCCCGCCCGGCCGGGCTTTGTTCGGGGGCGGCTCCGCTGCCCGGCTGTCGGTCCTTGGAAGCTTCGATCATGTCCTCGTCTTTGAGATCTATGCGGCCGGTTGTGAATTGAGAAGTGTCTACGGCCATCTCTATATTCTCTTTAAGAAGCTCTCCGGGCAGAAGGGAATCGGCTTTCTGACCGAGCGATTTCCGGGCCTCATCGATGACCCGGTTTTCGAGGTAGTAGTCCGGCGCGTAATAATGGATGTTCGAGAAATCCATTTCCCACAGGGCAGTAACGATGTCGCTTTCCTCGGAAGGTTTCTGCGACTCGCGCTTTATCAATTCCAGAAAATCGGCCAGTTCCTGCCTGTCCAGACCGTTGTAGAAATAAAGTGTGTACAGGCCGTCCTTAAAAAAGAAGAAGGGCAGGCTTTTTATCGGCAGGGGATCGGTGTAAACCACCTGACCGTTGCAAATAAAACTGAACTCCTCGACCTCCATCTCCAGTTTGTCGTGTTCTTCGAGAAAGGCATTGAACTTGGCATAGAGAGCGTCTATCGATTCTTTGACTGTGGGGTTTTCGGCCGGATATATTTTCAAGGCCGAAACGCTGTTGGCCAGAGCGACAAGTATGTCCTTGACGGCTTCGAAATACTGCCCTGACTCGGTCCTGCTTCGCGCTTCTTTTCCCGGAGGGTGCTTTTGTTCTGGATTCATAAGGAGTAGCCCCCGAACTATCTGCGGCTCAAGACCCGTCTTTCATATTCCTTCACTTCAACCAGCCACTGCCCTGCGGCCGGGACGCTGTTTTTCAGGCAATAATAGTCCCAGACTGCGCCCATCGGCATGGCCTTGAGTTTCTCCAGGAGGGTGAGTTTGGCCAGGTGGTTAGCATTGCTTTCGAGTTCCCGGAGTTCGGCTTCGGGCTGGAGAAGGGCCCGGAGCAAGGACTGAAGTGTGGCCCGGGCACCGAGAACCCAGGCTCCGACTCTATTTATAGTGGCGTCGAAATAATCCAGGGCCAGATGGACTTTTCCCCGGTCCCGGATTCGGACGATTTCTTCTGTCAGGGCCGAAAGCTCGTCGGTCAGGATGACCACATGATCGCTGTCCCAGCGTACGCCCCGGCTGACGTGGATGAGTATCTCTTCGAAGAAAAGCAGAATTGAAGGCAGCTTATCGGCGATGGATTCGGTCGGGTGGAAATGCCCCATATCAAGACAAATCATTTTCCCCTTCTTGGCGGCGTAGGCCAGGTAGAATTCGTGCGTACCGACGACGAAAGATTCGGTCCCTATGCCGAAGAGCTTGCTTTCAAGAGAATCCTTCATCTGTTGAGACGAGTATTCGGTCTCGAAAATCTCGTCGAGCGATTTTTTCAGAGCCGCCCGGCGGCCCCAGCGGTCGACGGTGACGTCCTTGCCTCCGTCCGGAATCCAGATGTTGTGAAGGCAAGGGGATTTCTGCTCCCTCCCGATCGAGGCGGCTATCTTCCTGCAGGCCTTGACGTGGTCCACCCAGAATTTCCTCGTTCCGTTTTCGAGACTGGCCAGGGTGAATCCGGAAGCCGCCATGGGATGACCGAAACAAGTGGGATTGAAGTCGAGTTTGACGTCTTCCTTTTTCGCCCATTCCATCCAGCCGCGGAAGTGCTCCGGTTCGAGTTCGTCCCTGTCCCGCCGCCTTCCTTCGAATTCGGCGTACATGGCATGGATATTAACCCTGTGTTTACCCGGGATCAGAGAGAGAGCCTCATGAAGATCGTCGCGAAGCTCCCGGTGGTTGCGGGCTCTGCCGGGATAAGTGCCGGTCACGCGGAGTCCGCTGCCCTGGAGAGAGTCAGCTTCTGATTCGAAACCGGTAACGTCATCTCCCTGCCAGCAATGCAGGGAAAGGGGAAATTTTTCCAGGCGTTCCAGAGCTTTTTCGGTATCTATCCCTTCTTCAGCGTAGGCATCGGCTGCGATCCGGTATGATCTTTCGATCAATGAAGGATCCATCATATCCGCCTTTTACACGATTTATATACAATCTAACCGGCGAGCAGTCAAGGCCATTATCCGTTGACCCGGCCGGTTATATTTCTGAATTTTGATAGTGCCTTTTCCCAGGCCGGATCGCCGGTTGGTTCATAGAGCTTAGGTTTGAACGATCGGCCGATAATGAGTCGCGCTTCTTGAATATCTTTGACGGCTCCGAGAGCCATGGCCTGGAGGGCCAGATTTCCGATTGAGGCGGCCTCTGCGGGACCGGCCAAAACGGGGATTCCGGTTGCCTCGGCCGTGAACCGGCAGAGAAGCTCGTTTTTCGATCCGCCTCCCGTTATATGAATAACGTTGATGGCCTGCGACGTTATGCTTTTAAGATCATCCAGGACCAGTCTGTATTTCAGGGCCAGGCTTTCGAAAATGGCCCGGGCAAAGCCGGCGGCGGTTGCCGGCGGCTTTTGATTCGTCAGAAGGCAAAAAGCTTTTATCGCACCGACCATGTCGGAGGGATTCAGAAAGGAATGATGATCGGGGTCGATCAGACATTCGAAGGCCGGGGCGGTCCGGGCCCCGGCGGTCAGGTCTTCATATGAGAAATCTCTTCCGCCCGCCCATGACTTTCGAAAGCTCTGGAGAAGCCACAGCCCGGTGACGTTTTTCAGGAAACGCGTCGTTCCCGCCACTCCGCCTTCATTGGTGAAGTTTTTTTCGCAGGCATCGGCTGTAATTACCGGAATCTTAGTCTCGATCCCGACCAGGGACCAGGTGCCGGAGCTGATGTAAGCCCAGTTTTCGCCGCGAGCGGGGACGGCCGCGACGGCCGAAGCCGTGTCGTGCCCGGCCACGGTGATGACCGGGGTCGGACCAAGTCCTGTCTCCTGGGCGGTATCCGCGGCCAGAGGAGCGAGAACCCTCCCGGGCTCGGTAACCTCGAGGAGCAAACGCTTGGATAGGCCCATAGCCTGAAAAAGGCCGGGTTGCCACTTCCTTGTCCGGGGATCGAGCATCTGAGACGTCGAGGCTATGGTGAATTCGCAGGCTTTTCGCCCGGTGAGCAGATAATTGAAGAGGTCCGGCATGAAAAGAAGGGCCGAGGCCGCATCCAGCAGGGGAGATCTGTCCCTGACCATCGAATACAGCTGGAAAAGAGTATTGAAGGGCAGAAACTGTATCCCCGTGGCTTCATACAGGGACCGGGGCGGGACGAGCTTTAAATAGTCTTCCATTACTCCTTCGGTTCTCCTGTCCCGGTAGCAATAAGGAAGGCCGAGGACGGACCCGTCGCGAGCCAGTAATCCGAAATCCACTCCCCAGGTGTCCAGGCCAATGCTCGAAGGCGGTTGGCCGAGTCTCTTTCGGCAGCGGATCATGGCTTTCTTTATTTCTTCAACAAGCCCGTAGATGTTCCAGAAAATGTGCCCGGAAAGGCGAAGAGGCGTGTTCGGGAACCTGTGAATTTCTTCTATTTTTATTGTGCCGGCCTCGAGCCGGCCGAGAACGGCCCGGCCGCTTTCAGCCCCGAGATCGAAAGCCAGAAATGCTTCGTTGCTTTGGCTTTTCATCGGACGTCCGAATCATTTATATAATCATGGAACAGTCAATTCAAGCGGGGCTTTTAATGCGGTCATAAAACTGATTATTAAGGTTAGGGCAAGGGGATGAATCGTTCCATTGGCTAGGGGATCATTTATTAAGAAGGCGCCCCGGGCTTGCCATCCGGAGCGCCCTCCTTTGGCTTATGGGTTTCCGTTTCTCCTTCTCCCGGGCCGCTACCTCTTCACCTAAAGTCTGATTTTCACGCCGATTTTCAACGACGGCCCGCCGAGTTTGATGACCGCTGGCCTGGAATCTAAGTAATCCCAATCGGGGTTTTCGACTAAGACGAGAGAATCACCGTCATAAAGGGCATCTTCCATGAAGATTAGCCTGCCGGAGTAGGATTCGCTGCCGCTGTCGGTATAAGTGTAAAGTTCGTCCGGGAGGTATCCGTATTGCTCGGAATAAGTGTAATTGAGCGTTGCTTCTCCGTCCCAGTTTTTGAGATCGGCCTGCCTGAAGCCGGCCTCGACGACCAGAGCCAGAGCGCTGGACATGTTTAACTCGAAGCCCAGACCGACGTGGAACCCTAACGCGTTACCCTTGGCGCTGTTCGAGATGACCGAATTAGAGTCATCTTCGGCTATGTACGTGCTAACCAACGAACCGAGATAGTAGTATTCATCCTCATACGAGAAGTTTTGCTTGATGGTATATACCGACTCCATCTTGGCCAGGTAATACCCGATGCCGGCCTTGGCGAAGGCCTGCCCCCATTTGCCGACGGGGAGGTAATAATAAGCGTTCAAGGTCAGCGGGACGGCGCTCACCGTGACATCAGGAGAATAATCGGAGGTGTAATCCTCAGTGATCAGATAATACCCGTCCACGTCTTCATACTCATACTCATCGGACCATCCCAGGGAAGCGAGGCCGGAATTTTTCTTTTTCATGTATTCCACGCCGAAGCTGACCGCGAACCGGCTGGATACATGGTAGAAGATTTCGGCGCCGAACATCGGAACGGTCTTGATCTCCTGCCAATCAATTTTGGGAGAATAGTCGGCCATGTCCGGATCTGCCATGAGCTTGTTCCAATCCCTGACCATGCCGTTTAGGTCTCCGCCGTTGATCAATCTCATCTCCCCGCTCAGGCTGAAACCGAACGAGCCCTTTTTCCCCGGACCTGCATAGGCCGCCTGGGCCAGGAGAAGCAGGCCCGCAGCCAAAATGACTGTTGTCGACTTCTTCATATCTAACCTCCTTTTCAGTCGATTTGAATGGCCATTCACCAATAATGTAGGGGAGAGAGATTCCCGAGATGTCAAGAATCTGTCAAAGTATTGTCAAGAGTTTGTCAAATAGACCTAAAAACACCGGACTTGATGGCCATCGGAACATTTATTGAATTCCTGAACTTGACACCTGACGTCATCTGAGGCAGGAGAAATGCAGAAGGCCATGAGCGGAGGCCCAGAGATAATGAATGCCGGCCTGCCTGAGTGAGGTATGGGCGGCAGTGCCGGGAATAAGGTTAGGCGCTTTTCCGCCGGGTATTGTATAATTGAAAAAGCATGGATTGGAACGATAAGCTGAACGAGCTCCGGCGTCAGCGGCAGACGAGGTCCAGATCCCGCAGCATTGTCGAGACCTGGGAGAGGATAGACACCGAGTCCGAACTGACCATCAAGGAAAAGCTCGAACGCCTGATAAATCTTACCGCTCGCGGACGCAAATCTTCGCCTGTCCAATCTTCACTTGACGAGCGCCCGGCGCCGGCCAAGGAGCCGTTCCGGGTGATCGAAAACTCCTACCCGTTGCAGGCCTTTTACGGCCAGATATCAATCGGCCTCGGGCTCGGAATACCCGGAAAAATCCTGGCCCTTTTCGGCCGGGACGGCGCCTTCGAACCGCTCGATCTTTCTTCGTCGGTCTTCCTCGATCTCGAAACCACGGGACTTGCCGGAGGCACCGGTACCGTTCCTTTCCTCGTCGGCCTGGGCTATTATCGGAACGAAAAATTCAACGTCAGCCAGTTTTTCCTTTCCGACCTGGCTGAAGAACCGGCCTTCATAGAGGAGCTTGAGGGCTTTTTTAAGGCCATGGATTTCAGATCATTGGTCACATACAACGGCAAGGCTTTCGACATTCCTATCCTGGAAACCAGATTCGCTCTCAACAGGCAGCCATTTCCTTTGGCCGGCCGGCCTCACCTCGATTTTCTGTATTCGGCCAGGATACTGTGGCGCGAGAGATATGAAAGCTGCCGCCTGTTCGATCTGGCTCAAAGGCTTGTCCGGGCTCCCAGGGATGAGGACATCCCGGGAATCGAGATTCCGTTGCGCTATTTTCAATATTTAAGGACGGCCGATTTCTCGCTCATAGAGCCCATCATCTACCACAACCAGGAAGATTTGCTCTCGCTCATGGCGGTCGTCGCCTCCGGGGCCGTCCTGGTTGAAAGAAACCAGAGCGAGTACGAAAGATATGAGGCGGATGCCTCGGAGCTATATGGCGTCTCGCGGCTTTTCGAGACGGCGGGAGAAATCGAGCAGGCGATGGCGATACTGGAGCGGACGGCCAGCGGCTTAATGGATTCGGATTTGAATCGCCGGGTCCAAATTAGGCTCACGAAATACCTGAAAAACAGCCAACGTTGGGAAAAAGCCCTGTGCCTCTGGAAAGATAACGCCGGCCGGGGCGATATCTTCAGCCTTAGGGAACTGGCCAAGTTCTACGAACACAGAGCCAGGGATTATGAAACGGCCCTGATATTTTCCGAGCAGGGGCTGGAGCTGTCGAGAGGAAGAGCTGATGCCGACGAATATGACTTCGTCAAGAGGATCGACCGTCTGAAAGATAAAATCAGGAGGAAGACGGCGAAAGCCAAGTAAAGCGGAGGGAAGTTTAATAATGGAATTGAAACTATTGGCAAGAATTTTTCTCGGCAACCCGTTAGAAAAATGGTTGATTGCGGTGGCGGTAGCCGTCGGCGTATATCTGGTGTTTTTTGCCCTGAAAAGTGTTTCCTGCCACAGATTGGCCGCATTGGCCGGTAAAACCAAGACCGTTCTGGGCGACATCATTCTGGCCATGGCCAGGAAAACCAAGCCGCTCTTTTTCCTGATCATCTCGGCTTATACCGGATCTCTTTTCTTGACTCTGTCTCATTCGGCCAGAGTTTTGGCCGGGAAAATAACCGGCCTGACGGCCCTCCTCCAGGTGGGAGTCTGGGGAACGGCCGGTCTTTCCGTATGGTTCGAAAGGAAGATCAGCGGCGAAGACGCGGAGCAAAGAGCCAGGGCCGCGACAGTAAAGCTTTTGAATTTCATCAGCCGGGCCGCTCTCTGGACCTTCGTGCTGCTGCTTGTTCTGGACAATCTCGGGGTCAAAATAACGACCCTTGTCGCCGGTCTGGGAATCGGCGGTGTGGCCATAGCCCTGGCCCTGCAGAACATCCTCAGCGATCTGCTGGGCTTTATATCGATAATCCTCGACAAACCATTCGTCGTCGGTGATTTCATAGCCATAGACGAATTCCAGGGCACGGTCGAAAACATCGGTTTGAAAACGACCAGAATCAGGAGCCTGTTCGGAGAGCAACTGGTATTTGCTAACAACGATCTGCTTAAAGGACGGATAAAGAACTACGGCCGGATGAAAGAGCGCCGGGTGGTTTTCGGGCTGGATGTAGTATATGAAACTCCGTACGAAAAGCTGGTCCGCATACCGGACATAATCAAGGACGTGATTGAAAATCAGAAGCAGGTTCGTTTCGAACGGTGCCATTTCGCCAAATATGGAGCATCCGCTCTCTCTTACGAAATCGTCTACTGGGTCCTCGGTTCTGAATATAATGTTTATATGGACATCCAGCAGGCGATAAATCTGGACATATTCAGAAGGTTCCAGGCCGAAGGCATCGAATTCGCTTATCCGACGCAGCGTGTGCTCGTAGAGGGAAACGAAGGCTGAGGCTTTCAAGGCGGGTCGCGTTGAAATGGCCCCTATTTTCTTGTATATTTAGTTTACCCTTAGTTCACCTGCGCGCCTGTAGCTCAGTTGGATAGAGCGTCTGACTACGAATCAGCAGGTCGGGAGTTCGAGTCTCCCCAGGCGCGCCATCTGCTCACGCTTATAAAGGTTCCGTCTCGTCAGCTTCTCAGCCTGGCAAAGGCCTGGCTCGTTCGTTATCTGGTGCTGTCCGCTGCGATTTTTTTCAGCTTATCGTTGGCCATGATGGCCAGATCGACGCGGCGGTTCTGCTGGCGGCCTTCGACCGTGTCGTTGGTGGCCAGCGGCTGGCTCTCTCCATAGCCC
>Ga0172362_10005739_pt1 | contig 10740 bp, 13 predicted proteins | sample LakKivs1_kivu2a2_FD_114534 | JGI IMG/M metagenome (GOLD analysis project Ga0172362, IMG submission 114534) | Sediment microbial communities from Lake Kivu, Rwanda - Sediment s1_kivu2a2 | ecosystem: Environmental > Aquatic > Freshwater > Lake > Sediment | place: Rwanda: Western Province, Lake...
CGGCTTTCTGACACCGATCCTCTCTTGCTGGTATTGTTTGACCTTGTCGGAGATTCTCCTTGCCCTAGATAGGACGCGGGTAGGGTACGTCGAAGTCTTATTCTTGATAGCGGGGTAGCCTCCTCCGTACCCCCACAAGGTGCACTTCATGATCTCCTTGTTCTTTCGACAAGACTTCTGCCATTCAGAGATCTCATGAACTGCTGTCCTGTAGGCCAGATTGATATCTCTGAACTCCAAACAACGTTTCCATGAGTGCTTGGCAGCCACCTGCGTGACTCCGCAGAAGTAGGGTCCAGAGACCCACTCCGGAGGAGTCTTCCATTTAGGAATGCCTGTCTTTCTTTTGCCTCTAGATACTCTAGAAACAGTTAGTGGGTTGTAACGGCTCTCCGAATAAGCCATGCTCAGTAGAAGATCCGCTGGAACCTCTGGAGTTTCGGCCGCTATTGCAGCAGAGACGTGTATCCGTGCTTTCTCGGGAGTCATGTAGTTTGGCGCTGTGGCCATGAGCGCCTTCTCTAGATCATCTGGACGATTCTGGTAGTCCAGAATAGCGGTGAACACTAGCGGTAGAATTGAGATCATGGGGCGGATCCTATTACATACCTCGTCGCTGTTTTACAGTGTGATAGAGGATCCTGTTCTCTTCTGCCCAGTTGTTGGCCAGCGTCTCCACATGGTAGAAGAAGTGCTGGTAGATGAATCTGCCCCTCTCGAACTCTTCTGGAGTAGACATCGAAGGATCGTTCACAAGCACGGCAAATAGGCCTCTGGCTTCTTCGAGAGAATCCAGTCCTACTAAGATATCGCCGTTCTTTCTAGAGATCTCCATCAGACTCCTTTCAAGAGGAGACTCCTTACGGAGTCTCCTCTAGAAGTAGCTCAGGCCGTAGGCCTCTTGGTTTCTGGCCTCTTGCGGATAGTCTTCGCCTGAAGCTGAAGCTCCGACTCTCGCTTCTGAACCTCTTCGATGATGAAAGCGTCCGCCTCCATACGGACCCAGTCGATGGCATCGAGGTTGAGTGGGGTGAGCTCCGCAGTGCCGTTGACCACCTCGATCTTCGGCATCAGGAAGCGCTTGAAATCGTCTTCGACGACGATCCCAATTTCATACGAGTAGAGTGGGTGCGGCTTGAGGGGGAGCCTCCACACCCTTGCCGAGATTCCAGTTTCTGGATGAGTGAACACCTTCACCGCCTCCCACGCGGACTTCTTCTTTGGGGAAGAGGTAGGGTTCTGTTTCTTGTTCATCGGTCTCCCTATATTCCTGGAGGTGATAGGGGCAATAAAGCCCCCGACACCGTACTTATCTCTTTCACTTCCCAAGGTATTGCGGGTGCGCAAGACTGGATCGGTGGGACATGACCGAAAGCCTCCCAAACCCGGTATGTCGTCCCAGTTCGATACGTACGACGACGACAACACCCCAGTACAAGATGAATGGGCCTCTTCCGGTAAGTGGGCACATGCGCGCCCAGATACGGATCTAGAGACGCGGTACATCACCCCAGGATTGTTCAGAAGGTTCGCACTCTGGCTTCTGGGCAAGAAGCAAGATCCTTTCGATTAGACCTGGAAAGTGGCACTATGGCCTCGTGATGACTCCAGAGACCCTAGAAGCCTTTGCCGAGGAGCTTGAGAAGCTGGCCTCGTTAAGGGTTGTAAAAGATCACCCAGAGCTGGAGAAGCTTCTGAAGCCTGGGGACATCTTGGCCACAAAGCCGAAGGACGAATTCCTTAAGAAGGGCCCCCTTCGCCACAAGCTCCTAAGGCCTCTTCTAACGACCTTTCAGGGAGTCGACCATACACACGTCGGCATGTACGTAGGGGATGGCAGAGTAGTAGATGCCGGAGAATGGAGAGGAAAGGCTAAAGTCACTTCCGTGCCCCTGAGCACCTACCTGAAGCGTTACGACCTGAAGGTCTTGAGGGTCAACGCCACCAACAGCGAGAAGAAGGACGCCGTTGGGTTCGCCAAGGAACAGGTGGGAAAGCCGTTCAGCCTGAAGAAGATGATCCGTCTCGCTCTACCTGTGTCTAAGGATAACGAGAGAGTTAGAGAAGAGGCAGACTCCGTGTTCTGCTCCGAACTGGTGGCCAACGCCTATGGCTCCAAGGGGTTCGGGTCTGGGAGACTGTCTAAGCACGTCCGACCTGTCGATATTCAGAAGTCCTCGCTAACAAAGACTATCGCAGTAACTGGTAGCTAACAAAACGGGCCTTCTGGCCCGTTTATGGTCTCTTTGTAGTAGAGCCGCACGAACGTGGTTGACGTTTGATCATCGTACTGCCCCCCTCCAAACAGCAGTCCACTTCCTTGTGCCTTCCGCATAGTGACTCCCGAATCAGTGCCCCCACTGACACGGGACCAGTTTTGATGGGATGGTTGGTTACATCTTTGGTTTCCTCATCCATATGTCCTCGGTTTGGGTTGCTCACCTAGAGTCCGAATTTTGGTCTCTACATGAGAGGGGACGCCACGTCTCCACAACCGTGGCCAACGCCGCACCTACTGAGCGGCAATCGTCACCCCCGATCGACGACTTTCCGCTACAGCTACCTCACGTCTCCTTTGAATTTGGAAGCAGCCCCAAAAGTGGGAAGAGGACCCGTCACCCAGGGAGTGGGTGAAAGGTGACGGGCCTCTTCCCGGGGCAATGTTTAGGGCAGACTTCCCGTCTGCTTCTAAAATCTTATCTCTTGTTGTCGTTATGCTTTTCATAGCTAAGAGAAGCGCTCGAAGGCGCTTCCTGGGACTATATGACCCTCGAGAGGACCTCTCGGTGAAGCGAGACAGTCTCGAGGCTCAGGCTTGTGACATTCTTGATACCGATCCTCCAGTAGTATCCAGTACCGTAGTGGACCCTGTAACAGTCACAGTACCCCAGCTCTTCCTCCGGTAGGGGTAGTTTGAAGTCATCCCGAAGGATGCACCACTGATGCGTATCCCAGTGCGCGAACTCTTCGGGAGTCAGGATACCCTCGATATCCATCGAATTGGACGGGTCGATCAGGTTGTCTTTGTTCTTTATCAGCGTCCCATTGTCGTAGAAGGAGAGGAAGTCACCTCCCTCATTGAACTCCAGGCTGACTAGCGTGTTCCTCGTCGACTTGAGCTCCCTGACGAATCTCATCTCCTCCGCGAGCTCGAGAGCTAGATCATCCGATAGCCGTAGGATGGCGTAGTCGTAATCAGCGTTGTAGCCGTGTTCGTCATTGGTATAGACGTGGAGGAGGATATTCATTCTGCCCTCTTGGTGAGGTCGACCTTGGCGATGGCCGCCATCACGGCACGAACGGAGTCCCGGATCTCCCTCTGCTCGGCCACCGTGTGGTCCTGATAGTTGATACCGGCCACCGCCCGAAGAAGGCGGTCCGTCCCTTTGAGGAGCTCGGCCAGGTCAGCCTTGTTTTGGCTAGCCTCCTCCAGCTTCTTGTTGAGCTCGGAGATCTGCTGGATGAGCTTCGCCTTCTCCTGTTCGGCCTTGGCGACGTCGGCTAGCATCTCACCCTCGATCTTCTTCGCGACTTCTTGACCGCCATACATCATCGCTATGCGGCTCTTTTTCAAACTCTCGTAGAACCTGTTTACGGCGGCCACTCCCGTAGAAATTGGAGGGTAGACTGGAAGGGTCTTCTCTGCTTTCCTAAGCTCGCGGGCATTTTGTAGAACAGGGTCCGGCATGACATGAGGCATAGGCAGTGTCTTGCCGAGGATTCCTCTCGAAGTGATGGTCGCTGACCCAACGACACTTTTCGAGTAGTCGCATCCCCTCTGTACGCATTTCCACGTACTTGACACGGAGATGGTGTAGCTACCGCATTTCTCGCAACACGGTCCGACTACTTCCCATCCGTCTGTTACGGCCAACGCCTTCCTCAACACCACCAGGGAGCGGTCGTTGATATCGGGAAGGGTTACCACAGTATCGCTGTACACGACTTGCGGGAAAAGCCGGGTCGGGAAGTTGTCGAAGGCCCGGAGTATCGATAGGAAATGATGCATCGCAGGCACATCTTGGAATCGCAGATTTGCAACGGTCATTTTGGCTCCTCACGAACTGGGTAGCTGAAACAGCGACAGGCGACCGCCATGCTCCCTCCAAACGGGTCTCGACGGGAATCGCACCCGGAGGTGCAGGAAGAGAGGAACAGCAGAGCTACAACAAATAGCTTCCTAATCCTCCCTCCATCTCTGAAGTAGCAGAGCAGGCTGCCCCACAGAAGACAGCCCCCTTGTAAGCCACAGAGTCCCCGCACCAACGACACTTGCCGAGGTTGGACTCGAGACTCAGAATAGCACTGTACTTCTGGATCTCCGCCTCCGGGAGATCCGTGCACTCGGTGTTCTGGTGTTTGGTCAACAGGAAGTCTCCGTAGATGCGGAAGACTCCCGGCTCTCCGGGGCTGGCTGCTCCCTCCGGCTTGTGGAGGATGATTGCTCCCCTGGGAAGAACGGGCCCCTTGGCCGGAATGTCGCGATTGAACCTCTGCTTGCGGTCCAAGTTCTCCGACATATAGGCGACCACTCCATTGAGGAGGTAAAGAGTCTCGACGTAGTCGATGCCGTGTAGACTCTGCTTGGCAAAGTTGAACGGGCTCTCCACATCTTCGACCTTGGGCTCCATCCCAACACGAACGGCGAGAATCTTAGTCATGAGATCTCCTAGGTGTCTGCGTTCTGTAAGGAACGCACCTTCTCAGCCTTCCACTTGTCTCCTCTAAGCTTCCCCTCTTCCAGGTACCAGAACCAATGGTCTGGAAGCTGCCCTCGGGACTGCATGGAGGTGAGAACCACCAACGTCGAGGCCAGGAAAGACAGCCTGTCCCGGAAAGGGAGTAGACTGTCTTGTTCCTTGGCGCAGTCCCAGTAGACCTCATGAGCCCGCCCCAAGATCTCCACCATCTTGGGCAGGTTGACCACGAAGTTCTTACGGTCTCTGGCCACTGACCAGAACTTGTTCATGACCTCCAGAAGACGGGGGACAACCTCCCGCCATCCGAAGAAGGACGAGCGGGTCACCATGTTCTGGTAGTCCGTCTCAGGCCAATCGCACCCACAGGTCTCGCGGTGCTTCTTGGCAGCCTTCAGGTCATCCCAACCATTGGGAGAGCAGTTGTCACACCGCTCGATCTCAAACGGCTCCGACATGTGAAGCCACCCCTGTCCACCGCACTCCTCACAGCCAACGTTTTCTTCAGTGCTCATAAAAGAGAAAGACTCCTGAAGGCTACCTTTGCCCTCAGGAGTCTTATCTCTCAGAGATTCGGTTGGTTACCGTATCACTGGCGCAGCGCAACCGGAGGAGGCATCGGGACGGTGCCCTGAGGATAGGCAGCCGCCGGAGCGGCTTCCTCTTCCTCCTCACCATCGGTATCCTCGTCACTCGACGCCTCGACAGTAGCGTCGCTCGTGTCGGGAACAGACTTCTCGTCCTCCGTCAGACCGAAGACATCCTTGCGGAGGTCCGACAGGATCGCCAGGTTGGCCTTGACCTCCTGCTCGATCTCGCTGGCGAGAGCGCCTCCGGGCTGCATGTTCTTCAGAGCAGAAGACAGCGCGGCCACGTTCTCACGAACGATGGCAAGCTTGGCGCCTGTGTCGATGCTGGCCTTGGTCTCCGTCACCTGGGGCTCGGCCTTCACTCTCTTGGTGTATGCCCTCTTGGCGACCTTCGCCTCTGCCTTGGGCGCCTTGGCAGCCTTTGCAACCTTTGCAGCCTTTGCCGGCTTCACGGCCTTGGCAGCCTTCTCAGCAGCACGCTGCTCGGTAGTCTTCGAACGATCGTATACGCCTCTCGGCATTTCTATTCTTCTTTCCAGCCTGGGGAGTTGTTGGAGTTATTCTTCTTCAATAGACCCAAGAGAGTTCTTAGTCAAGGGCCTTGAAGAATCTAATCTGTTTTTTCTGTATTCGTTTCTAGAGGAGTCTCGGACAAGAAGACAACTTCTAGTCCAGCGTCTCGAGCTAGCTCTGCTACGTCATTTGATAGACCATAGCGAGAGGCGTACGGAGCCCCGCAGACGATCCTCTGAACTCCGGAGTTGATAATGAGCTTCATGCAGTCGTAGCATGGGCTTGCGGTTGTGTAGATGGTGCCTGACCATACTCGGGCACCTGTCTTTGCTGCCTGCGCAATGGCATTCGCCTCTGCGTGGGCCGTTCTGACACAGGACTGTCGTCCTCCCATGTCCTTCAGTAGGTGACCCACATCGTCGCAGTGCGGGAGACCCTTCGGCGAGCCGTTGTACCCGGTGGACACGATGGTCTTGTTCAGTACGATGACTGCGCCCACGTGAAGCCGGTCGCAGGTGGCTCTTGTAGCCACCTGCTTGGCGATGTTCATGAAGTACACATCCCAATCGTCTCTCATCAGATGTCCTTGGTTACTCGCCGGATGCTTACCTCAATGGTAACTTCAACCCCTGACCCTAGAACATCTTGGGGCAGAAGGTCGCTGAGATAGACGCGACATCCTGGACGCTCCTTACCAGGAGGGACCTCTGCTTTGGTCAGATGGTCCTCATCGTTCTTGCATTTGTCGATGAAGGATCGTCCAAAGACGTCCCTTCCTGCGTAGCCTTGGAGAACGGATACGCTCTGTCTGATGTGATCTATCGGGTAGATGGGGATGTTGTGCGGGTCCTCCTTGAACGTCTTGATGTAGTCTTTTATGACACTCCTGAACTCGTCAATTGTCTTGTGGATCTCTTCTTCGGTTTCTCCGGAACCCATAGATTTTTCCTTCTTCTCAGGAGGTCCTGGTGAATCGGATACTGTAGGTATGACGACCCCGACTACCTATAATGAGGCACTCGAGGTTTTGAAGAAGCTGACAGCCGAGCACAGTAGCCAGCCGTACTTCAAGAAGGCAGAGATCGTCGTAAGCGATGGTTTTCATGGGGTCGACCTGTGGGTCGACAGGGTCGAGTGGAAGAAGGCAGACCTGGCCTTCAAACTACAAGTTCGTATCAACAGGGTACCCGTTTGCTACGTCATGGATGGCTGATGGGATCCAAGATCGACCCCGGACCGCCCTAAGAAGGACGTCTGAGCCCGACAGCCCGGACGCTTTCGCCAACTGCCATACCAGTCCGGCGGATCTCGATAACCCGGAATGAGGCCCTTGAGGCTACGCCCGCCCGAGCTGTCAGGCTTGGCGAGTATAGCTTGTTCTGGTATGGTCCTAGAATGCGTACCGGCATCATCATAGAGATCAGGGCCGCCGAAGGCGGCGACGACGCCAAGCTTCTTGTAGAGGAGCAGGCGTCCATCTACTGCAAGTTGGGGGCTCGGAGGGGACTTTGACCTTGAAGTCCTAGACCAGCGTCCTGGGTTGATCGTTCTTCGTGTCTTGGGCAAAGCTGCCTTTGAGACCTTCAAGGACGAACCAGGAGGCCATCGGTGGCAGAGAGTGCCTCCGAATGAGAAGAGGGGTAGGGTTCACACGAGCACCGTAACGGTGGCCGTGTTGCCTGAACCAGAGAGCTCCCAGGTCGTCCTTAGGGAAGACGACCTTGAGTTCACGGCGTGTCGTGGCAGCGGTGCTGGAGGACAGCATCGTAACGTCACGGCCAGTGCCGTTATCTTGAAGCACGTGCCCTCGGGAATCTCTGTTAGGTGCGAAGGGGAGAGATCCCAACACCAGAACAGGGAGACAGCTACGGCGCTTCTGAGAGCTCGCCTATGGGAGCTCAAGAGGACCCAGCTAGCTAAAGCCCGTGAGCAGGACCGCCGTAGCCAGGTAGGCTCTGGGATGCGAGGAGACAAGCGTCGAACGATCCGAGCGCAGGATGGTCAGGTTACTGACCATGTGACAGGGAAGACCTGGCGCTATAAGGACTACGTTCGAGGCAATTGGGAGGGCTAAGAAAGTAACAGCCTAGCCCTCCTTTGGCTGGTGGTGCGACCAGTCTATTGTAGGTCGCTTATGGGTGCCGTCCTTCTGGGTCCAGGGCTAGGCAAGCCTTCTGGTCAGGATAGGAACAGCGGTGAGAAGAAAGAGGCCGACGGGTGGAAGAGAGTCTAGGGAACCGCTCCCGCGATAGGACTGAACCTACTAGTTCCCAGGTATGGTGAATGTAGACCCTCTAGTTCATTCGGCCGAAGTAGCTGAGCGACGGGTTCGTTGAAGAGCTCGCGCATCTCTAAGCATCTTGTGGATGCCTTCGGTTAGCGGCTGCGTGCTTTCTCCCGCAGTAGAGTCAGTTCTTACCCTCTTTGCTGGGCCGACTTGTTGTCTCGTGCCGGCGAGTCTTGGATTCGGCCAAGCTCCTACTTCCAATTGTCCCCTGGGTCGGGTTCTCCGGGTTGTTAACCGTGGAGCTACGGCCGGGTTTCCCCTTGTTGGTATAATGTACTCCTCAACAGCATTCGCTCAAAAGGTGGTCCTAGCTCCCGTTGCGGTCAATTTGGGGAGACATAGTTTCAAGACAAGGACCAAAAGAGATGACGGGTTTCGAAAGGTCATGGACGCCAGTCCTACTGTGTGGAATCGAACCCCACAGTCCGTGTTTGGTAGGATGTAGACCATTCAAGCATTCATCTCAAATAGTGTCGACGGGAAGCGGAAAAGACGTTGGCTACAAGAGCCGGATTAAAAGTCCGGTGTAGTCCTCTCCAGACATTCGACAAGTCTAGTTGAGCCTGGCGCTCTACCTCTGAGCTACAACCGTCCGACTTAAGACGGCAGGCTGGAGTTGAACCAGCGACATCCAGGTTGGAATGTAGACCTCGAAACTATTCGTCCCTTAGGGATTGGGGTTGGACTCGAACCAACTCTTACAGGAAGGTGACCAGCTACCGAGAATCTTCCTGTCGTGCGCCATTACACTACCCACTCCAAAAGAACCGACGGGGATGAAGAAGACGTTACGTGCTGCCGTTACACTAAACCCTTTTGGGGCTGCGGAGTCGAACCGCTCCGTATCGTCCAATCGATGTAGTCCTCTTCGAGCATTCGGTTCAGAAAAGGTCGACGGGGTTTCAGCGAGTGGTTTCCGTTAGCAAGATGTACACTCGTTGATATTCGACCAAAGTCTCTGCCTACAACTTCTTATACCTCAAAGAGGTATGTTCTTGCTAGATCCGCTCGTAGTTGTACGACGAGCGGATCTTCTCGTTGAAGTACTTGCCCATGGACTTCGCGAGAACGAACTCGCAGAAGCGCTTGGCGCCGACCTTGTAGTACCGGTACCGGGTACCATTCCGCCGGAACACCGCATCCAGCGTCTTGGTGTCGGGATCGTAGAAGACCTTCTCGACTAGGGTCGAGTCCTCCACGGAGATGAAGTTCTTGCCGAACTTCGGGGCCAGCTTCTTGACGGACTTCTTGGTCTTGCTGTCGACGGGCATTCATGATCTCCTAAGGGATAGGCCAAATGCCTACCCGCACCAGCCTTATTACGCAGACTGGTGCGGGTTTGCAGGTCAGACCTTCTCGGGGAGCTGGATGGCCTCGATGGCCTTAACCCAGTGGTCCGCCGACGGCATGCCCTCGACGAACGACTTGATGACCTCCCAGATCGTGTCCGAGAACCCACCGAGCTGGAGGACGTCCTTGTCCGGGACGACCTGGGCCGTGTCGCTGGCCGCCAGGTTGATGGTGACCAGCTTCCCTTTCGGGTTGCGGGTCTTGTACTCGGCCCAGGCCTGAGCCATGGTGGTCCCCTGCGTTCTTCCGTAGAAGCCGTAGGAAGTCTCCATCCAGGTCTCGCAGTCCGAGACGATGATGACCAGGTCGCCCTTCTTCTTGTTCTTGTTGAGGTAGGCCATGACCGAGGTCATGTTGGTCCCACCACCACCGAGGGCAGCCAGCTTCCGGGCGTTGGTCATGATCGAGTCGCGGGGCTCGAGCCCATGCTTCAGGAACAGGTCGTCCGAGAACGGCAGAACCTCGGACCCCCTGTTCTTGCGCAGGAAGGTCGACGCGATGAGGGAGGCGACATCCACCATCCGCATCTTCGTCGTGGAACCCTTCCGAGCTCCAGTGACCGGGCTCTGCATCGACCCGGACACGTCGACGCCGACGTAGACCGCCCCTTCGATGGTCGGGACGTTCTCCGTGGCGATGTCGATCGCGTCGTGGAGGGCATCCCGAACCGGAGCTGGAACGTCCACCGTCTCCTCGGACCCCGAAGCTCCGTAGTACGACCGACCGAACTTCGCCGTGAACTCGTTGTTCGACAGCGTCGCGATGTAGGTCATCAGGAGCTGGTACGGGAACGGCTTGGCCTTGAGGATCAGGTCCCGGTCCTTGATCTTCTCCGCGATCTCCTTGACCAGGGCCTTGTCCTTGAAGACGCCGTGCCGGGCGAACGTGTTGAGGTTCATCCGGATCTGGGTCCAGGTCGCCTGCCGAGCCAGGACCGCCCAGTCCTTGTCGGACAGGGGCAGTCCCGTCGCCATCTCCCACGGGATGCGCGGGAGGACGGCGTCGGAGTTGACGTCCTTGATCTTGGCCTTCTTGAACGCCTCGTACTCCTTCACGAGAGCAGGCAGGAACGACGGGTCGTGCCCGACGATCTCCCTCTCGCTGGAGGACTTCTTCCCGTGGGCCACGTTGGTCCTCGATACGGTCTTGGACTTCATCGGCTCCTCACCGATGAGGTAGCCGTGGAGGGCCTTCCTCTCCGCGTCCTTTGCGACGGGGTGAGCGAGCTTGATGACGTCGGCCATGGACGGATCGTTGCCGATCGACATCTTGAAGATGGCGTCGGACGACTTGGCGTCGAACC
>Ga0172362_10005740_pt1 | contig 10739 bp, 9 predicted proteins | sample LakKivs1_kivu2a2_FD_114534 | JGI IMG/M metagenome (GOLD analysis project Ga0172362, IMG submission 114534) | Sediment microbial communities from Lake Kivu, Rwanda - Sediment s1_kivu2a2 | ecosystem: Environmental > Aquatic > Freshwater > Lake > Sediment | place: Rwanda: Western Province, Lake...
TGAAAAGCGGACAAAGTTGAGCAAGACCGAGAAAGATATAAAAAAGTTAGGGGAATTAAGTAAATTGGAAGAGGAAGAGATTATTGAGGTTATTGCTAGCGAAGCGAAAAAAAGAAAGGATTCGATTGTGGAGTTTGGAAAAGGCGGAAGGCAGGATTTGGTGGATAAAGAAACCAAAGAACTGGAAATTATAAAAAAATATCTGCCCGAACAGATGAGCGAGGAGCAGATTAAAGAAGAAGCCAAAAAAGTTATTAAAGAAATCGGTGCTGCTGGCCCAAAAGACACGGGCAAAGTCATGTCTGCTTTAATGGCAAAATTAAAAGGCAAAGCCGAGGGAGGGGTGGCGAGTAAAATAGTGGGAGAATTATTAAAAGGCGAATAATTATTAAATGAATAAACTGAATAAACCTATGAACAACCAAAATCAACAACCAGTTGTTTCTCAAGAGCAACAACCTATTCAGTCACAACCTAAAAAATCCAAGCCCAGATGGTTAATTCCATTGATTGTTATAGCAGGAATTATTGCGATTGGTTTGATTGCTTGGGGAAGTTATTTTTTATTCAAACCAGTGCTACCTAAATTACCGGAAGCAGGAGAAATTAGAGAAGACGAATTTAAAGACTGGAAAACTTATCGGAATGAAGCATATGGTTACGAAATAAAATTCCCAAAAGAATGGTTTTGGAAGTACTTTGGAGAAATAGACGAAAGGAACTTAGATGCTTTAGAACTTGGAAGTAAAACCGTAGCAAAGTTAGGAGATGGTGATATAAGCGTAAGTGTAGAATTACTACTTCTAAAAGAGAGTTTTAGTCCAAAAGACATTGAGACTGAATTTGAACTTCCAAATTTTCAAAGTAAAGTAACAACTATAAATAACAAAAAAGCTATTGAATATACCGCTAAGGTTGGGGATAAGAATATAAAAGGAGTTGCTATATTGTTTAATACAGAAGACAAAAGAGTCTACAAGATAGTTGTCAGAACAGAAGAAAATTTTAGTCTTTTCGACCAAATCCTCTCCACTTTCAAATTTACCAGATAATCAGATGAGGTTAAAAAAGAAACATTTTATCTTGGTTGCTGTTTTTGTGATTCTTGTTATTGGCTTTTGGTTGTTAATTTGTTTTAATAAGCGTAAGAACGGAATCTGTCAAACTCATTTTAAAATGGCCTTTATCTATTTGTTGGAGAATGATCTGAATCAACAGACAAATACAGAGAAGCTTGAACAGACTAAAAAAATATCCGAAGAGGTATTTAATTATGCGGGTCGAGGATTTATCACCCTTGATCTATCATACCCGGTAGTAAAGATTAAGATTAATAATCAAAATAAAGACAGGCTATTATACACAGATCCTAATAATTTAGCTATTTATTTAAAAGACCAAGGGATTGTAAAAGAATTTTATATTAACAACCCCGACGAATTTGATTTTATTAGTATTTTTACAAATTTTAAGATAGGCGCTGGAGCATCGGAAGCTTTTCATGCCCTTCTTCAGAATAAAGTAGAAGGAATAGGCATGGGGATGCGATGGGATAATTCAGCTAATTATGGCAGCAAAGGTAAGCTTTTGGGATATAATTATATGGGCGATGTTAATCTGATTTTTACCAGCGAATTTCCAGAAGAAAGATCGTATTATATGATAGGAAGCCTTTTATTGCAAGAAACCGTTCATCAATGGGGTGCGTTTATTGGCGATCAAGATGGTAGTAGCGGAGATTTATTTCTACAGCATGCTTCGGGGGCACATTGGTCGCCGGGATTAAATACGGGTTATGATCCATTAGGCGGAGGGGACTGGCAAGACAATGGTGATGGAACCTTTACCTTAAAACCCCATGCTTCTTATTGGTGGGGCGGAGAGGGTATAAATAATTCCCTTTTTAAAGAGGTTTTTAGTGATTTAACTTTATATTTAATCGGAGCAGTCTCCAAGGAAAAGGTTAATCCTATTTTGAAAGTGAATTATGCCGGTGTTCTTATTCCCGGCACCACAATAACTTCCGAGAAGAAATACATAACAATAGATGAAATCATTTCAAAGCATGGAGTAAGGCTGTGCCGTTAAGAATTTACATTTTAAGTTCGCGTTAATTTTTGCCGCCAAAGAAAAACTTGAAATTGCCGGAAATCAAAATTTGATATTTACTACTTAAATTTAAAATATGAAAAACAAAGCCTCGGCTGTGATTATAGTCATAATAGTTGTTATTGTCTTGGCTATTGTGGCTGGTGGGATTTGGTATTTCGTTTTTAAGAAGCCAGAAAAATGCGCCAGAGAAGGAGAAAAGACAGGAACATGCGTTGGTTGTATTCAAAAATGTTGCAAAGGATTAGAAGAAATGAATCTTCAAGCATATAACGATGAGTGTGTTTGGGTTCCGCCTCCTCCCGGTTTTGGTGCTACATGTAGTAATTGTGGAAACGGAATTTGCGATATTCAAAATAATGAAAACAAATGCACCTGTCCAGAAGATTGCAAATAAAAATGAAAATTGAGATAAATAATTTGACGAAAAGCAGAATTGATAAAAGATTTTTAGAAAAAGTTGCAAAGCAAACTTTTAAAATTTTAAAAATAAAATTGCCGGAAGTCAGTTTGGCGATTGTCGGAAATGCTAAAATAAAAGAGATAAACAAGAAATATCGAAAGAAAAATAAAGTGACCGATGTTTTAAGTTTTGATTACGGTGAGATATTTATTTGTTTGCCCCAAGCAAAAAAACAAGCCAAGCAGCTTAATCATCCTTTTAAAAAAGAGTTAGCGATATTGTTAATTCATGGCATTTTGCATCTTGCGGGGTATAAAGACGAAACAAAAAAAGATTATAAAAATTTATTAAGAAAAGAAAAGGAGGTATGTCAAAAAATAATATAATTGTAGGTTTAGATATTGGCACAAGCAGGGTCAGGGCAGTTATTGCTTCAATTAAAGGAAAAGAGGAGAAAAGACCCAAAATAATTGGGATTGGCGAGAGCAGTTCCTCGGGCATGAGAAAAGGAGTGGTGGTTGATATCGAAGAAATGACCAAGACCCTGAAAAGAGCTATTGACCAAGCCGAGCGAGCCAGCGGCATTTCTATTGAAAAGGCTTATGTTAGCGTTGGCGGTAGCCATATTAAAGCCAGAGAGAGCCGTGGAATTGTGGCAGTTTCCCGGGCTGATAATGAAGTTTCCGAGAACGATGTTTTAAGAGCAATCAATAGTGCTTCGGCAGTTTCCATAGACTCCAATCGGGAAGTTATTCATGTTATTCCGCGAGAATTTAAAATCGACTCACAGGAAGGAATTCAAGACCCGCGAGGAATGACCGGAGTTCGCTTAGAAGTTGACACTCTGATTATTGAAGCTCTTTCTCCCTATATTAAGAATTTGAGAAAATGTCTGACTGGTGCGGGAGTAGAAATCGAAGGATTGGTTTTGAATATTCTAGCTGCTTCAGAAGCAGTTTTGAGCCGCAAGCAAAAAGAATTAGGAGTTTTGCTTTTGGACTTCGGCGGAGGCACGGTGGGAATGACGGTTTATGAAGAAAGAAAATTGATTCACGTTCACGTTTTGCCAGTTGGCTCGGCTCACATTACCAACGATTTAGCCATTGGTTTGAGAACCAGCGTAGAAGCAGCAGAAAAAGTTAAATTGGGTTACGGCTCTTGTTTGACTGAAGAAATTGACAAGAAAGACACCATTGACCTTTCTAAAATTGACGAGAAAGAAGAAGGTATAGTCAATCGCAAAGAAATAGCTAAAATTATTGAGGCCCGAATTGATGAGATTTTTAATTTAGTTAATAAAGAACTTAAAAAAATAGATCGCGAACGGCTTTTACCAGCAGGCGTAGTTTTAGTGGGGGGAGGAGCTAAAATACCCGGCGTGATTGATTTAGCCAAAGAAAGATTAAAACTGCCAGTCCAGTTAGGCTATCCTCAAGGAATTGATGGTTTGGTGGATAAAGTTGATGACCCAGCTTTTGCTACTGCGATTGGTTTGATTTTTTGGGCTTTGGAATTGCGGGGAGCTCGAGAGGGAAATAAAATGTTCTTGCCCGGGAGAATGCCTGCAAGCGTTAATACAGTTAATAAAATAAAAAGATGGTTTAGAAACTTCCTGCCCTGATAGTTGACTATTCTAATAAATAGATATAGTATAGAAATCTATGCCTCAAATAAAACCAGACATTGAAACATTTGCCCGAATCAAGGTTATCGGGATTGGCGGCGGCGGAGGTAATGCTGTCAGCCGAATGGTCTCCTGTGGATTAAAGGGAGTAAGTTTTGCTGCGATTAATACCGATGTCCAGGCGCTTCACAATGCCAAAGCTCCGGAAAAAATTCACATTGGCAAAGTATTAACCAAAGGATTGGGAGCAGGAATGCATCCCGAAATTGGTCGCCAGGCAGCCGAAGAAAACAAGCAGGAGATCCAGCAAGCCCTCAAAGGAACGGATTTGGTTTTTATTACTTGCGGTTTAGGCGGAGGAACTGGCACTGGCGGTATTCCCGTAGTTGCGGAATTAGCTCGGGAAGCTGGAGCCCTGACCGTGGCCGTGGTTACTAAGCCGTTTTCTTTTGAGGGAAGTCAGCGAGCCAGGATTGCTGAACAGGGATTGAACGAACTAAAAAATAAAGTTGATACCTTAATCGTTGTTCCCAATGACCGGCTTTTGCATGTTATTGACCGAAAAGTTTCTTTATTAAATGCCTTTGGAATTGTTGATGACATTCTTAGACAGGCGGTTCAGGGGATTTCTGATTTAATTGTTTACCCGGGCATAATTAACTTGGATTTCGCCGATATCAAAACCATTATGGAAAATTCCGGCCCAGCGATTATGGGAATTGGTCGGGCAGTTGGTGAAGAAAGAGCGGCGGAAGCAGCGCGAGCAGCAATTAGTTCTCCGCTTTTGGAATTTTCCATTGAGGGAGCCAAGGGAATTCTTTTTAATGTAAGCGGTGGGCAGGATATGGGAATGTTGGAAATTAGCGAAGCAGCCAAGGTGATTACTGAATCTGCCGACCCTGATGCCAAAATAATTTTTGGAGCCGTGATTGATGAGAAGGTTAAAAAAGGAGAAATAAAAGTTACCGTGATTGCCACCGGATTTTCCCCAGTTGGAGAAGGTTTGGTTTCTTATCGTTTGCCTTTGGAAGAAGAAAGAAAAGCTCCAGCCGCAATTGAGGTGGCAAAAAAGAAAGGTAAGAAAGGGAAAAAAGAGAACGAAGAAATAGAAACCGAGCCAGTTAAAGTAGAAAGCAAATACAAAAGCCCATTATTTGATAATGAAGACGAATGGGACATCCCCGCCTTTATCAGAAAGAAATTAAAATAAGATTTAGATATATTCTAATTAGCACTCTTGACAAGAGAGTGCTAATTTTTTAATATGGAGATATGTGGTATAATTAAATATATGCGATTGGATAAATTTACAACTAAAGCACAAGAAGCTCTGCAGGATGCTCACGGCATTGCCAGTGAGCGCGGTCAGCAACAGATTGACGCACTTCATCTTTTAAAGGCCTTAATTCTTCAAGAAGAGTCCTTGGTTTTGGCTATTCTGGAAAAATTGGGAGTCAAGACAGACAGAATTGAAAAACAAATTGACCAAGCCCTGCTCCGCCTTTCCCGAATAACTATTGTTACTGGCGGGCTGATGCAGGCATATCTTACTCAGGATTTGGGTCGGGTCTTGGAGCAGTCATTTAAACAAGCCGAGAAAATGAAGGACGAGTTTGTTTCCACTGAACATTTTCTTTTGGGTATGTTAGTGGTTTCGACCAAAGCCAAAGAAATTTTGGAAGACAATGGCTTGAATTATGATAAAGTTCTTAAAGTTTTAGCGGACTTAAGAGGAGGGCAACAGGTTACGGATATGGAACCAGAAGCCAAGTATCAGGTTTTGGAAAAATACACCCGCAATCTTACGGAACTGGCCCGCCAGAAAAAATTAGACCCAGTAATCAGTCGGGATAATGAAATCCGTCGGGTAATGCAGGTTTTAAGCAGGCGAACAAAAAATAATCCGGTTTTAATCGGAGAAGCAGGAACCGGAAAAACCGCAATTGTTGAAGGACTGGCGCAGAGAATTGTCAATGGAGACGTGCCCGAAACATTAAAAGATAAAGAAATTATTGCTCTGGACTTGGGAGGTTTGGTAGCGGGGACAAAATTCCGAGGCGAGTTTGAAAATCGTTTGAAAGCAGCTTTAAGAGAAATTAATCGGGCAGGCGGGAAATTTGTTTTGTTTATTGACGAGCTTCATACTTTAGTGGGCGCAGGAGCAGCCGAAGGAGCAATTGATGCTTCCAATATGTTGAAGCCGGCCTTGGCGCGGGGAGAGTTGCGCGCTATCGGCGCCACCACTTTGAAAGAATATCAAAAATACATTGAAAAAGACCCTGCCTTGGAGAGAAGATTCCAGCCGATTTATGTGAGCGAGCCGAGCATTGATGATGCTATTGCTATGTTGCGGGGGATTAAAGAAAAATACGAAGTTCATCACGGAGTGAGAATTACTGACCCGGCGATTGTTTCAGCGGTTACTTTATCATCGCGCTATATTTCTGACCGATTTTTACCCGACAAGGCAGTGGATTTGATGGATGAGGCGGGTTCTTCTTTAAGAATGGAAATTGACAGCATGCCTATTGAATTAGACCAGATGAAAAGAAGGCAGATGAAATTGGAAATTGAAGTGCGGGCTTTGAAAAAAGAAAAAGACCCGGATTCCAAAGAAAGATTGAAAGCAATTAAAAAAGAAATCGCCGAATTGAAAGAAGAAAGCAGAGAAATGGAAATCCAGTGGAAGATGGAAAAAGACATTATCTCCAAAATCCGTCAGTTTCAAAAAGAAATTGATTCTCTGAAAGCTGATGCGGACATTGCCGAAAGAAAAGGCGATTTGCAAAAAGCCGCGGAAATCCGCTACGGAAAAATTCCTAAAAAAGAAAAAGAAATAAAAGAGCAGAAGAAAAAATTAATTGAAATTCAAAAGAAACGCCAGATTCTCAAAGAAGAAGTAACTCCCGAGGACGTGGCAAAAGTGGTTTCTCGCTGGACAGGCATTCCGGTTTACAAAATGCTGGAAGAGGAAACCGCCAAATTATCAAAAATGGAAGATGAATTAAGAAAGAGAGTGATTGGTCAGGATGAGGCGATTTCCATTGTTGCCAATGCCATCAGGAGAAGCCGGGCAGGGATTAGCGAGGAAAACAAGCCCATTGGTTCTTTTATGTTTATGGGTCCCACTGGCGTGGGAAAGACCGAGCTTGCTCTGGCTTTGGCAGAATTTATGTTTAATAGCGAGGATGCGATTGTGCGTTTGGATATGTCCGAATATATGGAGCGCCACACGGTCTCCAAAATAATCGGTTCTCCGCCAGGCTATGTGGGTTATGAAGAGGGCGGGCAATTAACCGAAATTATTCGACGCCGGCCATACAGCGTGGTGCTTTTTGACGAAATTGAAAAAGCTCATCCCGAAGTTTTTAATATTTTGCTTCAGATTTTAGACAGGGGTCGCTTGACCGATGCCAAGGGTCGTCTGGTTAATTTCAAAAACAGCATTATTATTTTGACTTCCAATGTTGGCAGCGAACATCTTCAAAAAATGGCGGAATTCGGTTTTACTCATAGAGGAGAAGCCAAAAAGAGAAAACAGGAAGAAACCCGCGAGAGAATTTTATCCGCTTTGAAAGAGCAATTCAGACCCGAGTTCCTTAATCGTCTGGATGAAATTATAACTTTCAACAGCTTGGGTCGAGAAGAGGTTAGAGAAATAGTTGATTTGCAAATAAGAATCGTGGAGAAGCGGTTGGAAAGTAAAAAAATTAAAATTGATGTTTCCGATCAAGCCAAAAATTTACTGGCGGAAAAAGGATTTGACCCGGATTTTGGAGTTCGCCCCTTAAAGCGGACAATCCAGCAATTAGTTTTAGATCCTCTGGCTAAAATGATGGTTGAAGGCAGGATTAAAGAAGGGGACAGAGTGAAAATTGACATTAAAGGCAAAGAAATCATTGTCAGACCGATTGTCAAAAAAGAAAGACAAGCAGTGAGGGTATAAACTTTTTTATTTCTACTCATTTTATTTTTTACTTCCTAATTTATTCCATTTTCGAAAGTTCAACTATACACTGCGATCGCACTGTATAGTTGAACTGCAATAAAAATAGATATATAATTAAATTATGAGATTACCATTTACTGAAAAATTTTTATGGGATTTATATAAGGCCGCTAAATTTACAGTTGGCGCTTTAGATAAATTTTGTTCTGCTCGTTTTCGAGGCGTTCAGGGAATGATTGATTTCCTAAAATATCCAGATTATTCAGACATTGAGAAATTAGAACAGAAAAGATTGGGCAAAGAGCGATTTGGTAGATTAATTAAATATCTGAAATATAATGGTTATTTATATGTAAAAAAAATTAAGAACAAAGATGCCATTATAATTACACCCAAAGGCGCAGAAAAGATTTTAGACATTAAAGAAAAATTAGAGGGCATGGCAAAGCGAAAAGATGGAAAATGGCAAATGGTAATTTTTGATATCCCAGAAGATATTAAATTAAAAAGAGATTATTTCCGAGCTGGGCTTAAAAGATTAAAATATCAAAGATTACAAAAAAGCATCTGGGTTTGTCCTTACAATGTTTTAAAAGACACTCAAGAATTAATTAAATATTTTAAATTAGAGCCATTCGTTAAATTGCTGTTAGTGGAAGAGATAGAGATTAGTTAATACGATAGTTCAATCTTACGCTGGTTCAATCTTACACTGCGATCGCGTTGTATGATTGAACTACGTTTTATTTATTTTTATCCAGGGATTGGTGGTTTAGAATGGGTTGTGGATAAGTGAGATTTGATAGTTATAATTTATTTCCTTTATAATGAGACTATATGGAACAGAATATAGAATTAAAACCGAAAGGCAAAAAGAAAATAATAACAATTGTTATTATTTTAATTATTCTTATTGCCGCAGGTTATTTAGTGGGCACAGAAATAAATCAGTGGTGGAAAATAAGAAAAGAGTATATCCGAATGGGTTATGCCAGCGACAAATTTCCGTTTAGAATGTATACGGAAAAAGAATTAGTGGAAATGGGCAGATGGCCAGTAGAGTCGCAAGAATTGATTAATACTCCAACTCGTACTCGACCGGAACAAACATACGCAATTTTTAGACAGGCAATTATTGATGGTAATTTAGAGAAGGCACTCGAATGTTTTATTGAAGAAAAAAGGGGAGAATTTCGTGAGGGGCTAAAAGGCATTTTAAGCGATGAAAAACTAAAAACTCAGATGTTGACTGACTTACCTGAAAAATTAGAGGATACTTATTTTTATACTGACGATGCTACTGGTAGAGACACAAAGAATAGAGATTTAGATCATACAGCAACTTCTTCATACTATTATGTTTTAAAGAATGATCCGAAAAGAGAAGCGCATACGATTTCCTTTGTTAAAAATTGGGATGGCGATTGGAAAATAGAGCGTTTATAAATTTATGAAAATAAGGAGGATAATTTTTATAGTTATTTTTTTATTTGTTTTTATTATCAGCTTTGTTTTTTATGCAAACAAAGCTTTTTTGTATTCAGGCATTCCTACGCATTATAATCTAACCCAAGAAATAATTAAATTTTATAATCTTGCTTATGATCCGGATATAACCTTGAACCAGGCAGGATTAATTTTAAAAGGCAGTTTAGATGAAGATACCTTACCCAGACCAGCTTTTCATTTATATGATCCAGTTTATAATCGCGCGCCATTCGGGGTTTACACTGCCAAAGAATGGGCGATAAATTCAGATATCCAGAGTTCGGCAATTCATAAATTTGCCAATTTATTTCTTAATTTATTTGGTAAAAGTGAATTTAAACAGCACGGAGATTATTCTTGGACAGCAAGTATCAATTCTTATACTCAAGGAAATTCAGACCAAGCTTTCTATGGCTTAGGCCATATTTTACATTTAATTGAGGATATGAGCGTGCCTGCTCATTCCAGAAATGACCATCACATTATGGGCGATCCTTATGAGCAGTGGGCAGGACAAAATACTAAAGTAGAAGATTATAATTGGGCAGAGAAATTATATAATCAAGGTTATAGACCAAGGGAATTTTATTTAATAGAAGATTATTTTAATGAGTTAGCCAAATACAGCAATAAATATTTTTTCAGCAAAGATACAATTTTATCTGACGATTATCCCTGGCCGAGAGTTATTGAAGAAAAAGAAGAAGATTTTGGGAAGTATCTCCAAAGGACCTATGCCATGGGTCGAGATGAAAATGGAAATTTGTTTCGGTTAGCATACAAAGATGTGACTAAAACAGATTGGCTTAAGAGACTTTATAGTGGAATTGAGGGCGAGGAAAATATTTATTCCCTTGATGAATACGATATAAAAACTCACTCCGACTACTGGACACGCCTCGCGCCTAAAGCAGTGATGTATGGAGCAGGCGTAATTAAATTATTTTTAGAACAAACTGCGGAAAATCAACCTATTTCTCAAAAAGCCCAGGTTCTTCCTTCTTCTCCTGAAATCCTGCCCAAATCCGAACCCGTAGCAGTTCATCTTCCCCCTAGTAAGCCCCTTGAAGTCCCTTTGATAAAAGAAGTTAAAAAAGAAGGACCCATTGCAAGTCCAGAAGTGATAGAACAAGAGGAAAATCAAGGGGAAGATAAGGGGATATCCA
>Ga0172362_10005741_pt1 | contig 10738 bp, 4 predicted proteins | sample LakKivs1_kivu2a2_FD_114534 | JGI IMG/M metagenome (GOLD analysis project Ga0172362, IMG submission 114534) | Sediment microbial communities from Lake Kivu, Rwanda - Sediment s1_kivu2a2 | ecosystem: Environmental > Aquatic > Freshwater > Lake > Sediment | place: Rwanda: Western Province, Lake...
AAATTATAACACAACGAGCGAGACAAGACACCGAGCGAACAAGCGAGCTCGCTGGGCGAGCGTGAGCGTCTCGATGGACAATAAGGTTTGCGGAGATTTTATCGCGAGGACACAGAGCAAGAAATAGGAGTAGTTAGCGAGCGGCTACTCTGCTGGGGTCTCTACTTTGGCTACCGCTTCGTATCCCGTCCCTGCCGGAATCAGTCGGCCGATGATGACATTTTCTTTAAGGCCGCGCAGAGCGTCTTCTTTCCCGGAAACAGCCGCATCAATCAGAACCCTTGCCGTTTCTTGGAATGAAGCAGCGGAAAGGAAACTTTCCGTTGAAAGTGCGACCTTGGTTATGCCTAGCAGCAACTGGCTGAATGTCGCCGGCTTTCCGCCTGCTTCTTTAGCTTTTTCGTTGGCCTCAAGCAGGGTGCGTTTTTCAATTATATCGCCGGGCAAAAGCTCGGTATCGCCCGGACTATCAACTCTGACCCGAGAAAACATCTGTCTGACAATCAATTCAACATGTTTATCGTTGATTCCTTCTCCGGTTGAAAAGTAAATACTCTGGACTTCGCGGACAATGTAGCGGGCCACGGCTTCAATGCTTCCTGATGTATGAAACAGTTCTTTCAGGTCAATATGGCCGTCGGAGAGCTGCTGGCCGACAGTAACTAAATCCCCGGCGGCTACGCGCGGAACGCTTCCTGGCAGGGTTAGGTATTCTCTCTCCTCTCCGTCTCCGGATTTTATTTTGATTGAATATTGCCTGCCCTTTTCCTCAATGGCGGCGACTTGCCCGTCGATGTCTGATATTATTGCCCGTACAGTTGGCGGGCGGGCCTCAAAGATTTCCTGGACGCGCGGCAAGCCCATCGTAATATCGCCAACGGAAGCAACGCCGCCCGTGTGAAAGGTGCGCAAGGTCAGCTGAGTTCCCGGCTCGCCGATGGCCTGTGCCGTTACGATGCCCACCGCCTCTCCGATTTCGATTAATTTGTTCTTGGAGAGGTCGTGGCCGTAGCACAAACGGCATACCCCATCCCTTGCCCCGCAAGTTATAAGCGACCTGACTCGCACCGTTTCCGGATTAATCCGGTCGATTTTTTGGGAGAGCTCTTTATCCACCAATTGGTTTTTCTTGGCAACAATATTTCCTTCCTGGTCCTTGATGTCTTCAAGCAATACGCGTCCATGCACACGTTTGCCTATGCTTTCACCGGTAAATTTACCGTCAGACGAATAAAGCTTAAGGCCGGTTTTGTCTTTGCAATCTTCTTCTCTGACAACAATATCCTGGGCGACATCAACGAGACGGCGCGTAAGGTAACCAGCGCTCGCGGTTTTTAACGCCGTGTCCACAAGTCCTTTTCGCCCTCCGTGAGTGGAAATGAAGTATTCCAGTACACTTAACCCTAACTTTAGGGAACTTTTTACGGGTATTTCAATTAGCGTGCCGTCTGGCTTGACCATCAATCCTCTCATACCGGCTAGCTGATTGACCGTCCCCCAGTTCCCTCTAGCCTTGGAATCTACCATCATGAACACCGGGTCGTTTTCCGAATATTGCCGGCTCACCAAATTTTCAAGTTTGGACTTAGTGACGGTCCATATTTCAATGGCTTTTGATTTTCTCTCGTATTCAGTGAGTAGCCCTTGTTCGTACAAGGATTTGTTTTCCTCGATTGTCTTTTCGGCCTTAATAAGTAATTCCCCTTTTTCCGCCGGTACCTTAAGATCATCCATACCCCAAGAAACTCCTGAAACGGTAGCGTAATGGAAACCATATTCCTTGATTTCATCAAGGAACTCTACGGTGCGAGCCTCGCCGTATCGATGTAGAATATCTGCTTCAATATTGCGCAGGTCCGTTTGGTTCAATGTTTTGTTCACAAAGGGGTAATCCTCGGGCAGGGCCATGTTGAATATTATTCTGCCAATGGAAGTTTCGATTACCTTACCATAAGAACCCTCTATGCTCTTAGGCAATTTGACTTTTATCTTAGCCCGCAAATCAACCAAGTCATGGTCGTAAGCAAGCATTGCTTCCGATTCCGAGGAAAAAATTTTTACTTCGCCATTCGTCCCATCCGGGACACTTGTCAAGTAATAGCAGCCGAAAGTGACATCTCTAGTAGCTATGGCCACTGGCTCACCGGTTGCCGGTTTTAAAATGCCGTGGGTTGAAAGCATCAGTTCGCGGGCTTCTTTTTGGGCTTCTTCGGTAAGGGGAAGATGAACAGCCATCTGGTCGCCGTCAAAGTCCGCATTGAACGCCCGCGTCGGTAGAGCCGGGATTTTAATTGCCTTTCCTTCAATAAGTACGGGCTTGAATGCTTGTACCGACAGTCTATGTAATGTGGGAGCCCGGTTCAGAAGCACCAGTTTGTCCTTGATGGTGAACTCAAGGGCCTCCCAGACTTCGGGAATTTCTTGTTCTATCAAATGATTGGCGGAGCGAATATTGTGGGCGAGGCCCTTATTTTTCAGATAATTGATTATGAACGGCTTGAAGAGTTCCAGTGCCATATATTTGGGCAGGCCGCATTCCCCGAGTTTTAAACCCGGTCCGATTACAATGACACTCCGACCGGAGTAGTCTACCCGTTTGCCCAGTAAATTCTGTCTGAAGCGGCCCTGTTTCCCTTTTAACATATCGGCCAGCGATTTTAGTGCACGCTTTTGGCCGGTTGACGCCGAAATCAGGGTTTGACCACGGCGCATAGTATTATCAATTAGTGCATCTACGGCCTCTTGGAGCATTCTTTTTTCATTTTTGGTAATGACCTCGGGCGCATGCAGTTCGATCAAATGTTTTAAACGATTATTCCTGTTGATTACACGGCGGTACAGATCGTTCAGATCAGAAGTGGCGAAACGGCCTCCGTCTAATTGGACCATGGGACGCAGGAGCGGGGGAATGATGGGGAGTACCGTCAGAATCATCCATTCAGGCCTGATTTTATTACGCAGCATTCTCTTTAAGATTTTCAAACGGCGCAGGATTCTTTTTTGATTGACGGGGTTTTCCGTGTCTTTAAGGTCATCTTCCCCGCTTTTTATTTGCTCATCCAAATCCATTTCTTCCATTAGTCCCCTGACTGCTTCTGCTCCTATGCCTGCCTCAAAAACTTCGCCGTATTTAAGGGAGAGGTCTCGGAATTCAAGCTCAGAAAGTATCTGGTATTTTCTAAGGTTTTTCAGATTCTCTTTTTCTTTCTCGCGTTGTTCTCTTATTCTTTCCCGCTCGGTTTCTTGGGCCGCGCTCTTAAGGAGCGAGCGGAGTTCTGCCTCCATTTTTTTCATCGCCTCGGCTTTCAGGTCCTCGTTTACCTTAGTAACGATGTAAGCGGCGAAGTATACCACCCTTTCGAGATCCGGCAATGAAACATCTAAGATCGTGGCAATGCGGGAGGGCATGCCGCGCAAGAACCAGATGTGGGCAACCGGACTTGCCAGTTTAATGTGGCCCATCCGCTCGCGGCGGACGATTGACCTGGTTACTTCTACACCGCAGCGGTCGCAGATGATGCCTTTGTACCGAATTCTCTTATATTTGCCGCAATAGCATTCCCAATCTTTTGTCGGCCCGAAAATTGACTCGGAAAAGAGCCCCTCTTTTTCCGGCTTCTGGGTGCGATAGTTTATCGTTTCCGGTTTGGTTACTTCTCCATAGGACCATTCGAGTATTTCGTCAGGAGAAGCAACCCTGAGTTTTAGTGAAGAAAAATCCATGGTAAAGATTTAAGGCGCGGCTATAGTTCTTTTAATTCTATGTTCAGACCCAATCCCTTTATTTCCGACAGCAGAACCTTAAATGATTCCGGTAAGTGCGGCGCTTTTATTCCCTCGCCTTCTACTATTGATTCGTATGTTTGTGCCCGGCCCGGGACATCGTCGGATTTAATTGTCAGCATTTCCTGAAGCGTATGGGCGGCTCCATAGCCCTCCAGAGCCCAGACCTCCATCTCTCCGAACCTTTGACCACCGAACTGAGCCTTCCCTCCCAAGGGTTGCTGGGTGATAAGCGAATAGGGGCCGATGGAGCGCATATGGATTTTGTCTTCAACCATATGCACCAGTTTCATGAAATAAATTACGCCGACGGTGGTTTTTTGTTCAAATTTTTTCCCGTTCCTGCCGTCGTAAATGTAAATTTTCCCGTCTTCCGGCAGTCCTGCCTTGCGCAGTTCTTCCTTTATCATTTCTTCCGTTGCGCCAGCCATTGCCGGCACGGCAAGGCGGAGCCCCAGTTTTGATGCCGCCCAGCCGAGATGCGTTTCCAGAACCTGGCCGATATTCATGCGGGAAATTATGCCCAGCGGGCTTAAGATCATATCCACCGGCCGCCCATCGGGCAAAAACGGCATATCTTCTTCGGGCAAAATTGCGGATATTACACCCTTATTCCCATGCCTCCCCGCCAATTTGTCTCCCACCTGTACCTTTCTCATCTGGGCCACTGAGACCTGAATCGTCTTGATAACACCCGCCGGGAGCTTGTCGCCCTGCTCTCTGGAAAATATGCGAATACCCACGACTCTTCCCGTCCGGCCGTAAGGAAGAGTCAAGGAAGTATCCTTAACGTCCAACGACTTTTCCCCAAAGATGGCTCTTAACAATCTTTCTTCGGCCGTTAAGTCGACTTCGCCCTTAGGGGAGATTTTGCCCACGAGGATATCCTGCGAACGCACCTCGGCGCCGATTCTAATGATACCGTCAGGGTCCAGGTCTTTTAATTTTTCCTCGGAACGGTTGGGGATGTCATAGGTCGTGGTTTCGGGCCCGAGTTTGGTTTCGCGGACATCAATGGAATAGTCCTCAATGTGTACGGATGTAAAGAGGTCCTCTTTAACCAATCTTTCGGACAAAACGACTGCGTCCTCAAAATTGGCCCCTTCAAAAGACATGAAAGCGACAACAAGATTTCTCCCCAATGACAACTCTCCTCCGAAAGTAGCCGGGCCGTCGGCTAAAACGTCACCCTTCTTAACTTTTTGGCCCGGTTTGACGATCGGCTTTTGATTTATTGCGGTGAAGCTGTTAGACTTGGCGAACTTAAGAAGATTGTGCTTTGTTTCTTCGCCTTGATTGTTTTGGATTATTATCTGCGTGCTATCGACTTTTTTGATAGTTCCCGAGTCATTGGCAATGACCATCATACCCGAGTCCCTTGCAACTTTTTCTTCCAAGCCTGTGCCGATGAGAGGAGCTTCAGGAGAAATTATGGGGACGGCCTGTCTTTGCATGTTTGAACCCATCAAAGCCCGGTTGGCATCGTCGTTCTCTAGGAAGGGGATCAAAGATGTGGCGACGGAAAAGGGTTGCTTGGGCGAAACATCCACGTAGCCTATCTCTTTGGGCTCCACCAAGCTTAATTCACCGTGAGTCCGGCAAACAATCTCGGGCTCGATGAATCTTCCCTGCTCATCAAATTTTACACCGGCATTTGCGATGAGATACCGCTCCTCTTCTGTGGCATCCAGATAATCTACCTGGTCGGTAACGCGCCCATTCACCACTTTGCGGTAAGGAGTGAGTATGAAGCCGAGGGGCGAGACCTTGGCAAACAACGAAAGATGTCCCACCAGGCCGATATTTGGACCCTCGGGGGTCTGGATAGGGCATATTCTTCCATAGTGCGAAGGGTGAACATCGCGAACCTCAAAGCTGGCCCTTTCGCGGCTTAATCCTCCGGGGCCAAGGGCCGATAGCCTCCGCTTGTGCTCAAGCTCGGCCAGAGGATTTACCTGATCCATGAATTGTGAGAGCTGGCCCGAAGAGAAGAATTCTTTAGTTGCTGCAATAAAGGGTCTGGAATTGATGAGTTGCGCCGGGACAAGGGTATTAATATCAAGGGTACTCATGCGGTCTTTTATAATACGTTCCATTTTGGTAAACGCCGTTCTCAATTTGTCCTGAAGCAGTTCTCCCAGCGTTTTTACCCGCCGGTTGCCCAAGTGGTCAATATTATCCGGCTGCGCGGATAGGTCATTGTTCAGGCGGATTATTTCTCTGACCGTATCTATAATATCTTCCGGCTTGAGAACGCGATTTTTTTCGTCTAGGGGGTAGTTTTTTTGAAAACGCTGATTCATGCGGTGGCGGCCGACTCGGGAAAGGTCATATCTGGAGAAATTGAAGAACATGTTGTTTATCATCTGGCGCGCATTGTCGGGGGTTGCCGGGTCGCCCGGACGAATCCTCTTATACATTTCAATTAACCCCTCCTCTTCAGATGAAGCCGCATCGGCGACGATGGTCGGAACGATATATTGCATATCGGGATTGTTGTCTATGTCTTCAAAAAGTTTTTTTATGTCCTCATCTTTTCCTATCCCGAATGCACGCAGAACCGAAGTAACCGGGATTTTTCTTTTGCGATCGATTCTGACCGAGATAACACCGCTCAATTCAGTTTCAAATTCCAGCCAGGCGCCGCGTGAGGGGATGATTTTGGCGCCAAAAAGCCGTTTATAACGGCTTGAACGAGACAGTGAGAAGAATGCGCCCGGGCTTCGAATGAGTTGTGAAATGACAACTCTTTCTACGCCATTGATTACAAATGTCCCCCTCGGCGTTATAAGGGGAAAATCGGCGAGGTAAATTTCCTGCTCCTGAACCTTGCCGGTCTTTTTATTCGTCAGCGATATCTTGACCCGTAACGGCGCTTCATAGGTTATGTTTTTCTCCCGAGCAATCCGCTCGTCATATTTTGGCTCCTCGAGCTTAAAATCCAAAAACCTCAACTCAAGCTCATTGCCGGTCCAGTCCTCAATCGGCGAGATGCTGTCTAGCAGCTCTTTCAATCCAATGTCCAGAAACCACTGATAGGAATCAAGCTGGACCTGAACCAAATTAGGCGCCTCAAACTGCTCCGGAAGATATTTGGAAAATATTCTGCGCATTAAAATGTGATAAGCCGAACAAAAAACACCTCAACCCCGCGTGGCGGGGTAAGTTAAAAACGGCTCTATTTAATTTTGCGAGATATCGGGCAACAAAATTTAATTTGTCTACGCGAATCTTGCTAAGCAGAACTCGGGCAGAAAAACTAAGCTCCAGCTCTCAGCCCCTCGACGAACGCCGCTGCTATCTTGTAGGAAGTGCTGTTTTTGCCGGTATTTCCTCCTATTTTAAACGATTTTAGGGCAGTTGCGTCAATACTATTCCTTTTTAGCAACTTGTCAAGGGCGGTTATCAACCCCGTTAGAAGTTCGCCGTAGATTGCTTGGCCACCCTTTATTATAACTCCCTTCTTTCTTATAGCAGAAACTTCTAACGGGGTCAACACATTATCAAGATTATGATAGTACAAAGCGGTTTCCGAGTCAATAACTACGCCATCTTGGATAAACGACATTTTTATTTTTGTCTCATCAAGAACGACTTTTAGTATTGGTCTGAGCGCCATCCTTTGATAATACGGATATTCCCAAATTTAGTCAACCGGCCAAATAGACCGATAACCTGGCCCGTATCGCATATGTGGGTGGTTTAACCCTACTTGCTTTTTGGCCGCGTCTTTTTTAAAATTTAACTTATGAGACGCCGAGTGAAAAGGGCCAAAAGGGCGGCCAAGACAGCATCTGAGCCAAGGCCGGTTTTGGGGTTGTCGCAGGAGACGAAAAACGGCATCTGGGGAATTGTCGCTTTGGGGCTGGCGGTTTTGAGCATGCTTGCCTTTTTCCATAAGGCGGGTGGGGCGGGGGAGTTTTTTGCAGCCATTTCAAAATCGCTTTTCGGCTGGGGGATATTCTTAGTACCTGTGGGCCTTTTAATGCTGGCCGTTGCCCTCTTCAAATCCATCTCTCGCAAAATCTATTCAAGCGCCGTGATCGGGACCGTGCTTTTTGTTCTCGGTTTTTTGGCGATTTTCCACATAGTCGGCAACGGAGATTTTGCGATGCGGGTGCATCAGGGCGGATATTTGGGCTTGGCTCTCGGTCTCCCGTTGTTCAAGGCAGTCGGTTTTACGTCTTCCTTCGTGATTTTAGTCGTTCTGCTTTTGGTTTCGGTGCTCATCGCCCTTAACATCCCGGTTCACAAACTGTTTTTGCGAGGCGGTGAAGAAGAGGGGCTGGAGGAGGAAGAACAGCTAAGGGACAACGTGGTTATCAAACGGGGCTCGCAGATTATAACCCCTGAGGCGCAGAAGGCCGAGGAGGCCCAACAGAAAAGGCAAGCAGTAGCAGGCGAGAGACAACATATGGCGATGGCAGCCAAGAGTGATGAGGACAAAGAATTTGTAATCAAGATGTCCAAGTCAAGGAAATGGATTTTGCCGCCGATTGAAATATTACATTCAGATAGGGATCAGCCGCGCTCCGGGGATATTAATGCCAATGTGGGGATTATAAAGCGAACACTTGCCAATTTCGGCATTGACGTCGAAATGGGCGAGGTTTCAATCGGACCGACCGTGACCCAGTTTACCCTGCGCCCGGCTATGGGTGTAAAACTCTCTAAGATCACCGCCCTTTCCAACGATTTAGCCCTAGCCCTGGCGGCCCATCCTATCAGGATCGAGGCGCCGATTCCGGGCAAACCGCTGGTCGGCATTGAGGTTCCGAATAAAAAATCGGCCATCGTTGGTTTGCGCGACCTTATTGACTCCGGTGATTACAAGGGAAGTAAGTACTTCTTGCCAATTATTTTGGGGAGAGATGTCGCCGGCTTTCCGGTTTATTCCGGTCTGGAGAAAATGCCCCATCTGCTTATAGCTGGTGCAACTGGTACTGGGAAGTCGGTTGCTATCAACACAATTTTGCTTTCCCTGCTTTATCGCCACTCTCCCGATGTTTTGAAAATGATTTTGGTTGACCCGAAAAGGGTTGAGCTATCTTTGTATAACGGTATTCCGCATTTGATTACGCCGGTAATTGTTGACACCAAGAAAGTGGTGAATGCTCTGCGGTGGACGGTGCGGGAAATGGAGAAGCGTTACGAAAGATTGTCGGAATCGGCTTCGCGCGACATCTTTTCATACAACGCGAAACAAGCACCCGCTCAGAAGGAAATCATGCCGTTTATAATTATTGTCATTGATGAACTGGCAGATTTGATGGCCGCGCACGGCCGCGATGTTGAGGCGGCGATAGTACGATTGGCACAGATGGCTCGGGCTGTCGGGATACACCTTATTGTTTCCACCCAGCGGCCGTCGGTTGAGGTTATCACCGGTTTGATTAAAGCGAATATTACCACCAGGATGGCGTTTCAAGTCGCCTCCCAGGTGGATTCGCGGACTATTCTTGATATGTCGGGAGCCGAGAAGCTTCTTGGAAATGGCGATATGTTGTATCAGGCGGGCGATACCTCGAAGCCCAGGCGGTTGCAGGGGGCATTCGTCAGCGAAAAGGAGGTGAAGGACGTAGTCAGGTTTGTAAAACAGCAGGCAGAGCAGCTAGAGGGGTCAGCCGAGGAGAAGAGTGAGGGCTTGAACGTGCAGTTGGATGAGATAGTATCCGGTGGCGCGGAGCTGGCCGAAGCTGATGGGATGGGCGATTCACTTTTCTTTGACGCAAAAGAAGTTGTAGCCCAAGCGGGCAAAGCGTCGGCTTCCTTGCTCCAGCGTCGGTTAAAAGTTGGCTATGCCCGAGCGGCACGCCTGCTTGATTTGCTTGAGGAAAGAGGAATAATTGGACCGGGTGAGGGTGCCAAGCCGAGAGAGGTCTATATAGGGAGGGAGCATGACGACGGGACGGTTGCTAGAACCACTTCTGCAGACTCGGATTTAGATGATAAAATAGCCACTGAGGAGTAATTAATTTTATCATCCGGAGGGGATGTTAGATAGGAACTATGCTAAAGGAAAAAAGGGAAAATAAAAAAGCCGAAGCACAAAATACCGGGGTGGACTTAGCGGTGAAGGAAATCCAGCAGAAGTACGGGGATGGGTCAATTATGAAATTGGGGGATGCGAAGAAGGTTGATGTTGATGTAATCCCGACCGGTTCGATTTCGCTGGACTTGGCGCTTGGCGTCGGTGGGATTCCGCGGGGGCGCGTTGTTGAAGTTTATGGGCCGGAAAGTTCCGGCAAGACCACGCTTGCATTGCATCTCGTTTCCGAAGTCCAGAGCCGGGGTGGAATTGCCGCTTATGTTGATGCCGAACACGCGCTGGACCCGGACTACGCCAAAAAAATCGGGGTGAAGGTAAATGATTTGTTGATTTCCCAGCCGGATACGGGTGAGCAGGCACTGGAAATAGTTGAAACGCTTGTTCGTTCAGGCGGAGTACAGCTTGTCGTTATTGATTCTGTCGCCGCATTGACTCCTCGAGCCGAAATTGAAGGCGAGATGGACCAGCAGCATATGGGGCTTCAAGCGCGGCTCATGTCTCATGCTCTCCGCAAACTTACAGCGGTTGTCGCCAAAACCAACACGACAGTTTTGTTTATAAATCAGATCAGACAAAAAATCGGAATAATGTTCGGGAACCCTGAAACGACGACTGGCGGGCTGGCTCTGAAATTTTATTCTTCGGTGAGAATTGAAGTCCGCCGTGCGGCTCAGATTCAGTCGGGTGAAAAAATCATCGGCAATCGTGTGAAGGCAAAAGTCGTCAAAAACAAGGTTGCCGCGCCGTTTCGGAGCGCTGAGTTTGACATATTATATAATGAAGGAATTTCGCGGCACGCCGACTTGATAAATACCGGCGTAACTTTGGGCGTGGTCGCGAAATCCGGAAGCTGGTACAATTTTGGCGAACAAAAACTCGGCCAAGGAATGGATGGCGCCCGCCAGT
>Ga0172362_10005742_pt1 | contig 10738 bp, 9 predicted proteins | sample LakKivs1_kivu2a2_FD_114534 | JGI IMG/M metagenome (GOLD analysis project Ga0172362, IMG submission 114534) | Sediment microbial communities from Lake Kivu, Rwanda - Sediment s1_kivu2a2 | ecosystem: Environmental > Aquatic > Freshwater > Lake > Sediment | place: Rwanda: Western Province, Lake...
CCGTACCGCGATCTCGGTCTTGATGTTCACGGCCCCGGTCAGATACTGCACCTTGAGCCGGCCCATGTCCAGAACGGCCTCCTCGAGGCCCTTGTACGCCTGAGCCAGAGCGGCGTCCACCCGCGTCTGGTGCTCCACCGTCTGGTCCACCAGCGACAGGAGCTCGACGACGAGAATGTTCCGCTTCTGGTCCAGGAGTTCGTAGCCCTGCTCGGCGAATTTCAAGTCGCTCCTGAGCTTGAGCAGGTTCGTCTTCGTCGGTGCATAATTGGATAGCGGCATCGCAATCCCCTGCTACGCCCCGTAATACTTCTCGATCTCCTCTTCGGTGATCCGGTGCAGCTCGCTGGCGGGCAGCAGCCTGAGGACCTCCCAGCCCAGGTCCAGCGTCTGTTCGATGCTGCGGTCTTCGTCCTTGCGCTGCGAGACGAATTTCTGCTCGAAGGCCTTCCCGAATTCGAGATAGTTGTGGTCGAGCGGCGTCAGCTCCTCCTCGCCGATGACCGACGCCAGGTTGCGCACGTCCTTCACATGGCTGTAGGCGGCGAAGAGCTGGCTCGCCAGGTGCGGATGGTCCTCCCGCGTCATACCTGCGCCGATGCCGTCTTTCATCAGGCGAGAAAGCGAGGGCAACCCCGCCACGGGCGGGTAGATCCCGCGCCCGTCCATCTCCCGCTCGAAGACGATCTGGCCTTCCGTGATGTAGCCGGACAAATCGGGGATCGGGTGCGAGATATCGTCGTTCGGCATCGTCAGGATGGGCAGCGAGGTGATCGAGCCGCTGTGCCCTTTGATCATGCCCGAACGCTCGTAGAGCTCCGCCAGGTCGGAGTAGAGATAGCCCGGGTAGCCCTTGCGGGAGGGGATCTCGCCGCGGATCGTGGAGATCTCGCGCAGGGACTCGCAGTAGTTCGTCATGTCGGTCATGATCACCAGGACGTGCATGCCTTCGCTGAAGGCCAGATACTCGGCCAGAGTCAGGGCCGTCCTGGGCGTGATCAGCCGCTCGATGGAGGGGTCGTCGGCCAGGGAGAGAAACAGCGCCACGTTCTCCGACACGCCGCTCTCTTCGAACGAGCGGGCGAAGAACCGGGCCACATCGTGCTTGACCCCCATCGCCGCGAAGACGACCGCGAACTCCGTGTCCGATCCGCGGACCCGCGCCTGGCGGGCGATCTGGGCGGCCAGCTCATTGTGCGGCAGCCCGTTGCCCGAGAAGATGGGCAGCTTCTGGCCCCGGATCAACGTGTTCATGCCGTCGATGACGGAGATGCCGGTCTGGATGAAGTCCCTGGGGTACTGCCGGGCGGTCGGGTTGATGGCCATGCCGTTGACGTCCCGTTCCACGTCGCCCCGCGGCGGTGGTCCCCCGTCGATCGGCAGGCCCAGGCCGTTGAAGACCCGTCCCAGCATTTCCCGCGAGACGGAGATCGTCAGCGGCTCGCCGCGGAACCGCACGCGGGTATCGGGGAGCGTGAGGCCGGCGGTTCCTTCGAAGATCTGGGCGATGACCGCCTCGGCCGAGGATTCCAGCACGATCCCCAGGTGGACGTTGCCCTGCCGGTCGACACACTCCACGAGCTCGCGGTATCCCACGGCGTGGGTTCGCCCGACGAACACGAGCGGGCCGTCGATCTTGTCGACGCCGATATACTCACGTCCGGACAGCAGACGTCGGTTTTTCGTCTCGGGCATGCAGGGCCTCCAGTTGGTCCATGGCTCGTTCGAGGTGGGTTTCGATCTTGTCGAAGCCGGAGAGGTCGTCGTTGGGGATGGCGAACTTCATTCGCACGATGTCGTGATAGACTTTCATCTTCTTGAGCTCGATCAGCGTCGCGCCGTTCTTGATGAGCGCCGCGCCGCGCCTCCAGTACATGGCGATGATGTGCAGCATTCTCGCCTGCTTCCGGATGACGGAGAAGGCGTCGATCTTGTCGTAGGCATTCTGCTGGAGAAAGGCGTTCTTGAACAGGGAGCACACTTCGAGGATGAAACGCTGCGTGTCGGGCAGAGCATCGGGTCCGACCAGCTTCACGACCTGCTGCAAGCGCACCTCGCGATGCAGCAGGTCCAGGATCTCGGTTCGCTCGGCGGCCCATTCGGCGCCGACCTGCTGCTCCCACCAGGGGGTGATGTCGCTCAGATACTCGCTGTAGCTTTCGAGCCAGGAGATGGCGGGATAGTGCCGGGCGTTGGCCAAGCCGCGATCCAGCGCCCAGAAACAGCGGATGAACCGTTTCGTATGCTGTGTCACCGGCTCCGAGAAATCGCCGCCGGGCGGCGAGACGGCGCCGATGATGCTCACCGAACCGCGACGGCCGCTCAGGGTCTCCATCGAGCCCGCCCGCTCGTAGAACTCCGCGATCCGGGTCGGCAGATAGGCGGGGAAGCCCTCTTCCGCGGGCATCTCCTCCATGCGACCCGAGAGCTCGCGCAGCGCCTCGGCCCAGCGTGAGGTCGAGTCCGCCATCACGGCGACATCATAGCCCTGGTCCCGGAAGTACTCGGCCATGGTGATGCCCGTATAGATGCTCGCCTCCCGCGCCGACACGGGCATGTTGGACGTATTGGCGATCAGGATGGTCCGCTCCATGAGGGACCGGCCGGTCCGCGGGTCGATCAGCTTGGGGAACTCCGTCAGCACGTCGGTGATCTCGTTGCCCCGCTCGCCGCAGCCAATGTAGACGATGAGGTCCGCGTCGCACCACTTGGCGATGGCCTGCTGGGTCATCGTCTTGCCGGTCCCGAATCCACCCGGGATAGCGATGGTCCCGCCTTTGGCTACGGGAAAGAGCGTATCGACCACCCGCTGGCCCGTGATGAGCGGGAGATCGAGGGCCAGACGCGCCCGGACCGGGCGCTGCACGCGGATGGGCCAGCGGTGCATCAGAGACAGCTCCCTCGTACGACCGTCGGCGGCCCGCAACGCGGCGACCGTTTCCTCCACCGTGTACTCCCCTTCCGCAACGAGGGATTCCAGCACGCCTTCCATCCCGGGTGGGACGAGGATCCTGTGGAGGACGTTTCCCGTCTCCTGAACCGTCCCGAGGATCGCGCCGGCGCCGAGGTGGTCTCCAGCCTTTGCGGAAGGGACGAAATGCCATTTCTTTTCGCGGTTCAACGAAGGCACCGAGATTCCCCGGCGGATATAGATCCCCGACGCTTCGCGGATCGCTTCGAGGGGCCTCTGAATCCCGTCATAGATCGTGCCCACCATGCCGGGACCCAGCTCCACCGACAGCGGCATGCCCGTCCCGTAGACGGGATCGAACGGGGCGATGCCCGTCGTGTCCTCGTAGACCTGGATGACGGCGCTGTCGGTCTCGAGCTTGATCAGCTCGCCGACGAGCCCCTCCTCTCCGACCCGGACCAATTCGAACATCTCGGCGTCACGAATCCCCATCACCTCGATGACCGGGCCGTTCACCCGCTTCACGCGCCCTATGATCCTTTGCGCCATAGCTACCTATCTCGGTTGTCGACAAACAAGCAATCGTGGATCAAGGCCTGGATCCTGCGACGGCGCCGCAAGATCCGTGTCTTCACCTGGTTATTGAAGGCGGTGCGCCCGTCGGCGGCCGTCAGGGCGATTCCCTGCTCCGGCAAAGGCGGGGCACTGGACAGCGTCAGAGCAATCCGCCCGCCCGCGGCTCCGCGAACCTTCTCTACCGCCTCCGAGAGCAGCCGCTCGTCGATCACGGCACGCTCCTCCTGGGACGCATTGACCTCCGCGGACTCGGCGCCCAAGCCGATCGCGGCCTCCGCGATCCACTGGACGAGGGCAGACCGGTACTCGGGCTCGCGAACCATAGCGGCCAGCCGCTGCTCGACTCGGTCCATGACCTCCTGCACGACCGCGGCTCTGCGCTGCATCGACCGTCGCCTCATTTCGCGCTCTGCGGCGGAACGGGCCTTATCCCGGATGATCCGGCTCTGCTCCTCGGCCTTGATGCGGGCCTCGTTCAGGACGGACTCGACCTGCCGCTCCGTATAGGCTTTCTTCTCCGCCATCCGGGCCTCGGCCTCTTGGATGATCCCCTCCGCCTCCACACGGGCGTCGGCCTCGAGATCGAGGATCAGAGCGGCTTTTTCCTGTTCTGCCGGTTCCATGCCGTAACTCACCTTCACAATCGTATCCCAATGGCTGCGTTGACCAATTCCCGAATCCCCGGCCGGCCCGGCTCCCTGCCCTTGCGGTCCGGAATCTCCACGATGAGCGGGAAGCTCTCCGTGAAGAGAAACCGATCCACGAGCGGCCGGATCATGTCGGCCACGCGCTCGGTGATGATGATGATGCCGGTTTCCGAGTCCTCCAGGACGGCCTGAAAGGCACGGCGCGCTTCTTCCGGATCCCGCGCCGTCCGGCCCGATACCCCCACCATCTCGAAGCCGAGGACCGCATCCTCATCGCCTATGATCGCGTAGTTCATGCGCCGCTATACCTTGCCAAGAATCATCAGGGCCGTGATGAAGCCGAACACGACGAGGCCCTCCGCCAGCGCCACGAAGATCAGGGCCTGACCGGCGATCTGCGGCTTCTCCGCCACGGCCCCCATCGCGGCGGCGCCGACGTGGGAAATCGCGATTCCGGCCCCGATCGCCCCCAGACCGAAGGCGATGGACGCGGCGAGCAGGCCATACTTCAGGTTGTCGGACGAGGCCGCGACCGCCGAAACCACCTCCTCCGGCGGCGAGGCCGCTCCCAACGAGCTACTGCAGAACAGTGTCGTGACAATGGCCATCACCGTCGCGAGCATGACCATGCTCTGGGTGATCTGCGCTCTGAGCCTTTTTCGAGCATCATCCATAGGCCTCATCCTTTCCCTACCACTCGCTATCCAGCGAGATCGGCGTGTACAGCTTTCCGGTTCCGTGAAAGAACTTCGTGAAGAATTCGTAGTAGCTGAGCCTCAACGCCTGGATGCCCGCGGACAGGCCCTCCAGGGCGATGACCAGGACGTTGCCGAGGACCACGATGAGAATGGAGGCGATTCCCGAGGTCATCTCGGCCAGGGTGAAGATGCTGATCATCAGGCAGACGTGGGCGATGCCCAGCCCGGCGACGCGCAGGAATGACAGCGTGTTGGAGAGATAGCCACTGAAGATCTCGAGCAGCTCAACCACCCAGGTCATCACCACGTTGAGTGCGGCGAAAGCAGGGTTCGTCTTCGGACCTGCTTGTTCCTTCTCGTGTCTGAAATGGTGATACGGCTCCTTGAGGAACAGCAGAAGCGCCGGCAGTCCGACGAGCAGGAACAGGCGTCCGTCCGACGGGAATTCCCGGTACTCGTGAGAGACCAAGTACGAGGCGACGTAGATGCCGCCCGCGTAGATCCAGCCGCCGAGGACGCCCCCTTTGTCGAAGACCAGCTCTGCCCATCGGCCCGTCCGCACGATGTTCACCCAATTGAAGAGCAGGCCGATGCCAATGACGGAGATGCCGAAGTAGATCGTGATGGCCAGGATGTCGAACACATCGTTCATCACCGAGCCCTCGGGCCGATGGCCGGCGATGATGCCGTGAAAATCGAACCAGAGCGGCCGGAAGAGAACCACGCCGAAAAACGACCCGAACAGAGCCCCGAAGAGCACGGACGACAGCCCGCACCAGACAATCAGCCAGGAGAGCTGGTACCATCCCCTCCGGGTCTTCGGTGTCCTGAAAGCAACGACCCCCAGCACGCCGAGGATTACCAGAACAAGCCCCTGCCCGATGTCGGCAAACATGAGCCCGAACATGGCCAGGTACAGGGGCATGACGATGGGCGTCGGATCGATCGTGCCGTAGCGCGGGATGCCGAAATTGCTGACCAGCATCTGAAACGGCGCGAGCACCCGCGGGTTATCGAAACGCACGGGGACCTCGTCCCCGCCGGCGTCCCGGCTGTCGGCCTCGTTCCATTCCAGGTAGCAGCGTCCCTCGCTCGCCCGGCGGATCGCCTCCGTCAGCGCCTCGCGTTTCTCCGCAGGCACCCAGCCGGTGAAGACGATCGTTCGGGCGAGAGACGCGAAATGGGTCTGAATCCGCTGAAGCAGCTCGCTGACCCGCAGGTTGCCCCAGAGCTCCCGGAGGCGCTTCGTCTCCCGCTTCACCAGCTCGCTCGCCTGGGCCTCCAGCCCCTTCTGTTCCCCCGCCAGGCCATCGAGCCGCGCGGAGAGCTCCTTGAACGCATCTTCCTTGACGGTCTTCAGCTCATCAGGCAGCTCGACGGCCGTCCATCCCGCGCTCTCCAGGACCCTCTGCACCTGCTCGTCATCCCGCGTCATGAAGATCAGCAGGTAATGGATCGCGTCGCGCTCCTGACCCACCGGGAGGCTCACCGAAGGCAAGTCCTTCAGCCCCTCCTCGAATCGGGCCACGTGGGAGGCCGGGATCTTGCCGGTCTGCATCGCGATGAAGGAATGCGGTGCCGACGCCGCGACATCGGCCAGGCCCGCACCGTAAAGCCCCACCCGCCGGCGGAGGTCCTCAAGCTTCAGGATCTCCTGCTGGATCGCGCGCTGCTTGTCCCGAATGGCCGCCCGCTCGTTGTCGAGGCGATTCAGCCAGCTCTTCTCCTTTTCGAGATCGACGGCGACTCGGTTCTTCAGTTCCGTCCGGGTCGGCGGCGAGGGGATGATGCCCACCGTATGCAGAAGCCCTTCGGTTCGCTTCCTCAGATCCGAGAGCTCGGTGACAGACGCCTGCGAACCGGGCGGAGCGGACGTGACGGCCAGGGCGTCAGCACCGATCTCCGACGTGCTGATGAACTGCATCACGCCCTCGCGCAGGAGGGCTTCCGTAACCCGCTCGCCATCCTTTCGCAGGACCACGGCAAAGAGCTGTGCCATCCGGCTGGTAAATATCATATCATGCTCTCGATCCGCTGTGCCTGTAGGCCTTGTTGCTGTGCGTTGAGGATGATCCTGATCTTCTCAAGCTCGTTTCTCTTCAGCAGGAAGTACGCCAGGAGGATGCCGACGGTGAAAGGATACCCGGCGAGGATCCGCTGGACCTCCTGGCGCAGGATCTCCTCCATGATCCTGCGGATCAGCAGCAGTCGTGAGACGCTGTCCGCCACCTGCGTGGACAGCAGCGCCGCCAGTCCCGGGTACTTCGTCCGGACGAAGTCCTGCAGGACCGCCGTGACATTCTGGGCGCCGTACAACTCCCGGATCGTGGCCTCGCTCAGGTGGAAACCGCCGGGCACGATCGCCGCCAGGACCGTCTCCAAGGGAAGATCGTAGAAGCTGCGCAGGCGAATGATCCAGTCCACGTTCTGCAGGTCGATCCGCACGCCCACCAGCCTCAGGGCAATGGCACGATCTTCCGGGTCCAGTCCCTCGATGGCCGCCAAGAGATTCTGGTAGTAGAAGTGATCGAGGGCAATCTCCAGGCGGAATAGCGAGCCCTCTGATTCCACCGTGGGGCCGTACTTCCGGATGATCGGGTTGTAGGGGGTCCCCTCGCAAACACCGGCGATCTCATCGAAACTCCGCGCGTTCACGATGATGTCGATCGGGAGGTCGTGCAGAATGCGATCATAGAGAATGTAATGGACGCTGGTCTCCGCCGGCCGATGACGGAAAGTGCGGTCGAAAAAGACGCGGATCGCGTTCTTGAGATTTTCGATTTCGAACTGGCACAGCAAGGCGTCCACGAGTTCAACGGAGTCCGGGTGCAGGTGCGGCCTGAGGTTCTTGTAGAGGCCGATTTCGTCTTTGAGCAGCTCCAGCTCCGCCTGGCGGAGGTCCCCGGTGGCCGAGTAAACCTGCTCCAGGCGGGCAAAAGGGGTCTCCCGCAATAGCGCCAATGCCGCTTCCAGGGACGGGGCCCGGGCCAACTGCTGGAATGTGCGGTCGGGCAGAATCTGACTGATCCGAGCGCGCAGCTTGGCGTTGAGGAACGAGTATTTGGACAGGGCGCCCGGCATCACGGACCTTCCATTTCATCTTCCGTGCTCAGGATGACGGTACAAATCCTCGACACGAGGTCCTCGATCGCCTCCGCCTTGCCGTCGAGCAGGACATTCTCCTCTTGGTCGGCCCGCCGGAGGGTCTCTTCCCGGATCTGTTCCGCCTCCTTCCTCGCCCGTTCCACCGCCGCCTGCACGACTCCCTGGGCCTGCCGTCGGGCGTCGCTGACCTTCTCGGACATCTCCCTCTCCACGGAACGTCTCATCTCGGAGGCCTGCTCCCGCGCCTCCTGCAGGGTGGCGCTGACCCGTGATTCAGCTTCGAGGATTTCCTTGACGATCTTTCTCATAGGTCACATCCCAAGCAGAATGACCCGGACGGGGTCCAGGGCGACACCAGCGCGACAGTCAGCCAATTCATTATAGGAGAAACCCGGACGAACGGTCAAGCCTCGGCAAATCTGTTCCTCGTCGGGGCTTGCCAGCAGGGCGACGACGGGCTATAGTGACGCTCATGAAAGAATACATGAGATTTCTCCTGATTGCCGTCACGACGCTCGTGGCTCCCCTGTGGGCCCAGTCGTGGGAAGGGCCCCCCAACGCCGAATTCCGCGTTGGGGACCCCGAACCCCTGCCCTCCGACCCGTACTTCGCGACCTATAAGCCGGTCAGGTCGCCCGGGACGCAGGAGCTGCTCCTCAAACCCGGCGACCGGCTGGCCCTCTGCGGCGACTCCATCACCGAGCAGAAGATGTACTCGCGGATCATCGAGACCTACCTGACGGTGTGCGTGCCGCAGCTCAAGGTCACGGTCCGCCAGTTCGGCTGGAGCGGCGAGCGGGCGCCGGGGTTCCTGGCACGCATGGAAAACGACGTGCTGCGGTTCGACCCGACGGCCGCGACCACCTGTTACGGGATGAACGACCACGGCTACCAGCCCTACCAGGAACAGCTCGCCCAGACATACCGAGAGGCGTCTTGCGCCGTGGTCCGCAAGTTCAAGGACCGCGGCGTGCGCGTGATCCAGGGCTCGGCGGGCACGGTAGGCAAGATGCCCGCCTGGGTCAAGCAGGCCCAGGGCACGGTCGAGGACCTCAACCACAGCCTGCTGGAGTTCCGCAATATCGGACTGTCGCTCGCAGGCCAGGAGCAGGTCGTGTTTGCCGATGTCTTTTGCCCCATGCTGGTGGGCGGGTTCGAGGGCAAGAAGCGTTTCGGCGAGGACTACATGATCGCCGGCAAAGACGGCGTTCACCCCGGCTGGGCGGGCCACCTCGTCATGGCCTACGCCTTCCTCAGAGCGATGGGTCTCGACGGTCGGATCGGCACGATCACGTTCGATATGAATGCCGGCGCAGCAACCGCCTCGGAAGGCCATCGCGTCCTCGCGGCGGGGCCCGGCCGGATCGAGATCGAGAGCAGCCGGTACCCGTTCTGCGCCGCCGGTCCCGTCGATGACGATGGCAGCATCCGCTCGGGCATGGCTCTCGTCCCCTTCAATGCCGAGTTGAACCGCCTTACGCTGGTGGTCCGCAACGCCCCCGCCGGACGTTACAGCGTAACGTGGGGGGATGCCTCCAAGAGTTACACCGCCGAGCAGTTGGCCGCAGGAATCAACCTGGCGGCGGACTTCGAAACGAACCCATTCAGCGAGGCGTTCAAGCAGGTCGACGATGCGGTCGCGAAGAAGCAGGCCTATGAAACGCGCCAGATCAAGGACCTCTTCCACGGCCCTGAAGGACGCGCCGACATGGAGATGACCGCCACCCTGACCGAGAAAGTCCGCGCCCCGCTGGCCGATGCCATCCGCAAGGCCTTCGTTCCGGTCCGCCACACGATTGTCGTCAAGCCCGAAGCCGGACGATAGCCGTCACGGCCTGACAAGCTCGTAATGCATACAGGCGTTCGAAGGGCCCATCTCGAAGGTCGCGCCCTCGGACGTTGTTCCTGCAACGACCTTGCCGAGCCGTCGGCCGGAGGAGGAGAGCCGGTGCACGGTCGCAGACGGGCCGTGCCGGATCGTGACGGTCCCGACCACCGGCTCCATGAGAAACGGCGGCCGGCCCGGCTTTGTGATGATGCCCCGCTGTTCGTCGAACTCCATGCCCGACCACTGCGCCCGGGCGGACGTTGAGATCAGCAGCCTCTTCGCATCGCGTATCGATAGGCCGTCGAGAGCGCTGACCACCACTACCGCGAAGTCGTTCTCGAGGGCGACGGTGGCGTCCGTCAAAGCGACCGGCTGACCCTGGGTAAAGCCGACCACCCCCTGCGTACGCGGGGAGTCGATCTTGAGCAGGCCCCGGTCAAGATCCCAGGAGATCTCGCCTGTGACGGACTCGAAGACCCGCTTCGTCCTGTCCGATGCCTGCTGCAAGAGCCTGCGGTCGGCAGCATTCGGATCGACGGCGACGTCGTCGAACATCAGGCCGTATTTGCCGAGCAGAGCAACCCGACTGTTCTTTCGCACGCTGAATCCCTGGTCCATCAACTCTCCCGTCGTGATCCGCTCGAAGTATCCGGTTGGGGCCTCCTGGAAATCCCGGCGGTGGAACAGCAACGCCGCAGCGGGCAGCACATTCATATGGGCGGGATCGAAAAAGACCATAAACGAATTGATAATCTCAGGCTCGTAGTCCATGAACGCCAGGTACGCGTACTGCATCGGGTGCCAATCCTGCAGGCAGGCGTAGACCGACATGAAGATCGGGCCCTCCGCCCGGTACGGATTCGGCAGACAGTTGTGCCACTCGGAGACGGTGTACGGCCGGCCGAAGATCCGCCGCTCCGCCAGGCCGCCGATGGTTCCGAGCGAGTCGGACTGCACCATGGGTGTGGCCGGA
>Ga0172362_10005743_pt1 | contig 10738 bp, 9 predicted proteins | sample LakKivs1_kivu2a2_FD_114534 | JGI IMG/M metagenome (GOLD analysis project Ga0172362, IMG submission 114534) | Sediment microbial communities from Lake Kivu, Rwanda - Sediment s1_kivu2a2 | ecosystem: Environmental > Aquatic > Freshwater > Lake > Sediment | place: Rwanda: Western Province, Lake...
ACCCTGGTAAGCGAACACAGCAAGATAACGACATCCGAAAGCGGCGGTGTCTGGACAATCGATGCCACCGACCCGGCACCCGACGGCACCAAGCTGACCATAAGACCGAAGAGTGTGGAGCTGGTCCAGATGGTCCAGGCCGGAGGAATCGATTATGCCTGGGAGTACCGTAGTGTCTCGGTGCAGAACGATCTGAAGTATGTCGAGCTTCCCGAGGCTATCGACCTTTCATCGGTCGATTACGCTGATACGTATGCAACGGTCCAGACCAAGGCAGTAAAAGGGAACGGGACCACCCTGTACGTGGGAGCGCCTATTGTCTATGGTGTCACGGTGCCAAAGATTGCCGAGCACCCGGACTATGGGCTCCTGTTTGTACAAATGTTGATCGGCCCCGATGGGCAGGCAATTCTCACCGCCGATGGGCAGCCCCCGATCGTGCCTGCTGGTGGGTACGGGACTGTCCCCGCAGCGTTTTCCAGCATGGTAACCATGAAATCCTGACCCCTCCTCCCTTTTCTTAACCAGAAAAAGGAATGGAAACAGGTATTTCTCGGTGAATTGTTCTTCTTGACCGGCTGATGCATACTTGATTCTCACAGATGAGGCTGGAAATGGCGGATAAGGAGAAAGGACACGTATGGATACGCTTTAAACGGCCCGATTCCTGCCTCCTCGCGTTCACAGTTATCGGTTCAAGCCTGGTCATTTTTGCATTCCTGGCCCTTGCGACAATAACAGTAACACAGCTTGCAGACCTTCCGTTTCTCATACAGGTGGCGCTCGATTCCCGGGTGATCGATTCTATACTTCTCACATTCGGCGCCGGTTTCGCCGTGGTGGGTATCCTTGTCCTGCTGGGAACTCCTCTGGCGTATGTTCTTGCCCGGACCCATTTTCGGGTGAACAGTCTGGTCGAAGCCCTTATCGATATCCCTCTCATTCTCCCCCATACCGTGGCAGGGATCATGGTCTACCTGCTCTTCATGCAACGGGGCCTTCTGGGAGCACCATTCAAAGAGATCGGGATTGTGTTCGAGGATGCGTTCCCTGGCATCGTGGTGGCCATGCTCTTTGTCGCCATGCCCTTTTACATCAACACGGTCAGGGAGGGATTCCAGAAAGTACCCCTCCACATCGAGAACGTTGCCCGGACGCTGGGGGCCACCCGCTTTCGCGCCTTTGCCATGGTCGTGCTCCCGCTCTCCAAACGGCACATCATGAACGGCTGTGTCCTTGCGTGGGGCCGAGCAATCAGCGAGTTTGCGGCCGTCATCATGATCGCCTACTACCCGATGATCGTCTCCACGCTCATATACTACCGTTTCACGACGGGAGGGCTCAAAGAGAGCAGTGCGATTGCATTCCTGATGATCCTCGCCAGTTTCTCCGTATTCCTGGTCTTACGGGTCGCAACAAGGTACCTGGGGAGCTATGATGATCGCGTTTGATCGCGTCAGCCTTGCACTTGGTGATTTCGCACTCCATGAAATCTCTTTTACCGTGGACAAGGGGGAGTATTTCTTCATTATCGGGCCTTCGGGGGCAGGGAAGACCATCATTCTCGAGGCAATTGCAGGGCTCCATGTCCCCGACCAGGGGTGCATCCTCCTCTCGGGAAGAGATGTGAGCCAGATTCCCCCCGAACAGCGGGGCGTGGGGCTTGTGTATCAGGACTACTCGCTCTTTCCGCACATGAACGTGGAAAAGAACATCTCATTCGGCCTGAAGATGCACAAACTTCCCTCCAATGAGATAAAACAGACAGTGGAAGCACTCCTCTCCAGGTTCGGGGTTGGACACCTCCGTTCACGGGCACCACTGACCCTTTCAGGCGGAGAGATGCAGCGGGTCGCCCTGGCGCGTGCATTGGCTATCAGTCCCGACGTCCTCCTCCTTGATGAGCCCCTCTCGGCGCTCGACCCGACCATGAAGGAATACTTCATCCATGAACTGCGGACCATTCACCAGGAGACCGGTCTCACCATCATTCAGGTGAGTCATGATCGGCACGAGATCCTCTCGCTCGGCACCCGAATGGCGCTCATTATGGACGGATGCCTCGAACAGGAAGGATCGGTAGGAAGGGTATATGAATCGCCGGTTTCCCGGAGGGTTGCCGAATTCATAGGATACGAGAACGTGATTGATGGGGTGGTGGTCTCATCAGAAGGCGGGGAGTGCCTGATCAATGCCGAAGGGATGCAACTGCATGCACTCTATTCTATCCCGGAAGGAAGGCCGGTCACTTTCTGCATCGGCGCCGATGAAGTCATCGTGCATCCGCACGGAGCACCTGCTGCTGTCCATGAGAATGAAATTGCGGGGATCGTGACATCACTCACACAGGCCGGATACCTTACACGGGTGCGAATTGATGCCGGGGCAGTGTTGTCAGCGGTGATGATAAGGGAAATGGCAGAGGAAATGGCCCTTAAAGCAGGCTCTCTTGTTAGTGTCTCCATCAGGAAGAAAGCCATACGCATAATCGGACAAAAATAGAAGGAATATCAGTCTCATCACGCAGGAAGATTTTATTCTGCCGGTTTAAATTTCCTGAACCGGAGACTTGCTGATGCTCAATACAAAATGACATAAAATTCAACTGGTTGTACTGGAAGATGGGCGTAGCATGTCCGGTTTACCAGGAATTCGATATCCTTATTAGCGATTACCTCATATTGTGTAAAGCAAAATTTGCGCCGATAGTGTAGTGGTTATCACTAGGCGTTGCCAACGCCTAAACCCGGGTTCGAGTCCCGGTCGGCGCATCCCCTTTCTGAAGTCCGATTCCCTGCAACACATGGCAGGATGAGAATAATTGGTAAATGAAACGTTCTGTTCTGGCGAAAAACACTGCAATATGTTTAACAGACTGGTTCAGGTAATATATCGTATGTCCTCTCATCGGATAGGGTTATTGTCCTGCTGTTTTCGTGCACATGGCGATCCCTTCGGATGACAGATACGTCTCCGGCACACAATCTCACATCGATCCCTGTCACGGAGGTCCCGCTGGGAGGCCCATTGTAGCAGTGGGAGTATTGCCTCCCACAGGCTAATCCCATCTGGAGTCAGGAAATATTCTACTCGGGGCGGTGTTTCTGCAAAGGATTCCCTGCCGACCAACCCTTCCTCCTGAAGTACTTTAAGGGTTTCTGAGAGTGCCTGAGGATTAATACCCTCTGGATCAGCGATAAGATCGCTGAATCGCAACCTGTCGTTACTTCCCAGTCGGTTGATTATGAGCAGCGCCCATTTTTTTGAGATAATCGTCAGGATACCCCCCGTAGCACACAGGCAAAGAGCCCCTCTCTCCTTACACATGGATACCAAATACTATGATGATCATAGTTTTAATACTATTTGGATCATACTATTATTCAACCCATAGAGGTGAACTCAATGTGTGCTCCACAAAAGAACGGAAAAATGGTCTGTGCATGCAGCACCCTGGCAAGGACCGGATCTGTTGAGACGTTCTGTTCCTGTGCCGAAATGAATGCATCTTTTGAAGAGAGACTCGCCGCGATCGAGAGAAAACTCGAGAAAAGCAAGTAGACCTACCTGTGGGTGATCTCCTGAGAGTTGAGGAATTCTCGTGCCAAAACCCCGTAAGGTATCAGCAATAACATTGAATGAGGGTTCCCTATGCACAATGCAATTGAGGTCAAAGACCTGACAAAAGCGTTTGGCACCACCATTGCGGTGGACCGCATCTCTTTTTCAGTCCAGGTCGGAGAAATCTTTGGTTTCCTTGGCCCGAACGGAGCGGGAAAGACCACTACCACTCGAATGCTGACCGGGGTTATTCCACCGGATGGAGGTACTGCAACCATCCTTTCCCATGATATCGGCCGGGAGCCGGTGCTTGTCAAGCAGGGATTCGGTGTTGTGCCGGAGACCTCGAACGCCTATGCCGATTTAACCGCCTGGCAAAACCTGATGCTGATGGGGGAGCTGTACGGTCTCGAACATACCCGGGCAGCGCAGCGTGCCTCTGTTCTCCTCGCAACGCTGGGCCTTCTTGAGCGGAAAGACCAGAAGGTGCAGGCATACTCCAAAGGCATGAAGCAGCGGCTTATACTTGCTATGGCACTCCTCCACAAACCTCCCCTCCTCTTCCTTGATGAGCCAACAAGCGGCCTCGATGTGCAGAGCGCCCAGATGATATTATCCCTGCTCGGTGACCTGAACAGAAATGGGACCACTATCTTCCTGACCACGCACAACATGGAGGAGGCGAACCGGCTCTGCCACCGGGTGGGCATCATCCGGAGCGGAAAGATCGTCGCGATTGATGCCCCGGAAAAGCTGAAGGCCGCGATTGACCGGGTGCATCGGATCGAAGTGAGTTTTGACCGTGAGATGCCCGGGGAGGCCCTTGGCAGACTCCCCGGTGTGGCCAGTGCACACCGGACAGGCGACAAGTGGCAGATTACGGCAGAAAACAGTGATGCCGTAATCAGGTCCCTGGTGAAGTTCAGCCAGGAGCACAGCGCAACCATCGTCACCCTCAATACTCTTGCACCCTCGCTTGACGATGTGTTTCTCCGGTTGACGCAGGATGTATCGCCATGAACCCGGCAGGAATCTCCGAACAGGTGCAGCGGGCATGGGCGATTGCCAAAAAAGACATCAGAATCTATTACTTCAAGGCTCCGGTGCTCATTTTCGGGGTCTTCATGCCGGTCTTCCTGTTCCTGGCCTTTCTCATGGGGAGCAGGCAGCTCCCGCTGGCGTTCCTCGTCTCCGGGCTCGTTGGGATGACCCTCTTTTTCACTGCAACTGCCGTCTCTCCTGCCATTTTTCCCTGGGAGGGGCAGGCAAAGACCCTTGAACGGCTGGCATCGTGCCCGGTCACGGTCGAGGCTATTGTTTTAGGTGACATGATTGCTTCGACCCTCTTTGGCATCGCGATAACACTTATCACTGTCATTATCGGGCTGGCACTCGGGCTCTCGCTCCTGCATATCACCACATTGCTTGCTGCAATCCTCTTCGCTGCGTGCTGCTTTTCGGCGATCGGGATGCTCCTTGCCGTACCGCCTACGAACGCACCATCAAACATCATGATACTCTCGTCGCTGGTCAAGTTCCCGCTTGTCTTCATATCGGGCATCTTCGTCCCGCTGGAACAGATGCCGTCCTGGGGACTGGCGCTCGCGGTCTGCTCCCCGCTCACCTATTTCACGGACCTCGTGCGATACTCGTTCACCGGTGTGCACTATTTCCCCGTGATCGTTGATTTCGTAGTGCTGGGAGTGTGTACGGTGATAATTTCGGCCGGAACGATGTGCTTGCACCAGCGGACAATGCCGAGGAGGATGTAGTCGGAGGTCTCTTTTCAGTGGGCCCGGGCGCTCCTATCGGGAACCTCTCCGGTTGAATAATTTAATCCATTTTTGTCACGAGAAGACAGAAAACGAATTGCAAATGCTGGGGCACTCACCAGAGGCTCATATCACCTTTTACACAATATCCCAGGGAAGAGGAATCCCAAGAAAGGGTGGAAATGTCCTCAGGCATGGATTGCCTCTTGAAATCTGTCCTTGTATCGGGCTGGAAACCTCCCTAACCCATGGTTTTTCGGAGGAGGGAATTACCTCATTCTCCATAAGGGGGGGATTGGAAGACCAGGAGGGACTCTCCCCTGCCATCCACAAGGGTACAATTCTCTGTAGTACCAACATACGCTGCAACGTGCTGGAGATTTTTAAAGAACGCTTCTTCCACTCCCTTAACAGTCGCGTTCCTGCAATTCATATCTGTCACAACCGGTTCTCCGATTGTCATGGCTCCGCCGTCTTCCCGGTATGGGCCCTGGTAACAGTTGCATCCTGCAAAACCCGAGATGGTCCCGTCCAGGAACCTGGCGGTCATGACCATGTCGCCAGGAGGCTGGAGAATCGAACCCGAGTCATCCCGGTAAGAGACGAGGTGCCATGTTTTCCAGGAGATTTGCGTCGCATCGGGTGGGGCCTGGCCCTTCCTGAAGAGAAGCGTCACCTTGCCGGGTTCGTCCATGAGTTTGAGAATATCCCCATCGATTGTGAAGGTTCTCACCTTCTCCAGATCGATAAGGTATATCTTTTCCTGGGATTCCACTCCTGCCGGGGTGTGGCAACTCTCGCGGGTGTATTGCGGGGCCGCAATAAGGAGCCGGGTATCGGTTGATTCGTAGCGGGCGCAATACTGGTTGCACCCTGAGGACCCGTGAACTATACCCCCCGTCTCGAACCGTGCGGAAATGGTGGTCCCCGGTACTACACTCTCCTGTGCAAACCTCCCGCTGTCATAGGATACAAGTTCCCAGGTCACCCCTTTCAGCGATAAGGCGGGTGCATGAACCGGAGTTGTTGGGAGGGGTGATACCGGTTCGGTCATGTTTTCAATACCCGGCTGTGCTGACGGAGTGATGCAGCCCGTAGCGGCGATGAACGCTGCCAGAATAAAGAAGGCAGGCACGATTATCAGGAACGATCTCCTCGTGTTCATGTTCTCATGTGCTCCCCGATCCCCGAAAGATACCTTGCAAAATGATCGGCATTATCCTCTTCCTGTCTTGACCTCTTAATGATAGAGGCGGGAACGGTTGCAGGATAAGACAGGGCCCGATAGCGTTGTTCATACCCTCTTCTCCCTCATCTTCTGAATATAATCATCAAGAGACACCCTGGTGTCCTTTATAAGGTTTTCGTGCGCTGTTCCCGGGATCCCATCAGGATTTCTCAGTGCGTCGCGGGCGGATTCTGCGTAATTCTGGGCAAGACCGAACTCTCCGTTCATCTCCGCATCTCCTGCCCCTGCAATATCCCCGGCAACTTTCCTGATGGTGGAGAGGTATTTGAGGTATTCGTTCCTCTGCAGTTCATTCTCCTTTTTTTCGAAGGACTCGATCCTGATCATTGATGCATGATAGGTATCTGCCGCAGTCTTCAAATCAAGCGCCGTTGAGCGGAGCTCCGAGGGCAGGTACGGGACATTCCTCATGGCAGCGCCGACCGGGAAGTGACGGTTCATGCGCTCCAGCCTGGTAGCGATATCCTCCTGGGAATTTTCATACAGGGATAGAAATTCCGCATCGCCGGATTCCAGGCTCTGGGTGATTCCATTGGTTCCCGGGGGGCTGCTGGTGGAGGAGGACGGGACCAGGCAACCGGCAGCCAGGACGAGGAGCACGGCACAGATTGGCAGGAGCAACCTGAAATCAGCGCAAAATTTCATATGATATACCTTTTTTATATTGGACCTGATAGCAATTTTGATTGTCTTGTTGGGAGAGATGATATAGGAACTCAAATTTCTGATTACTGATTGATCTCCTGGTATAAAACCAGCTACGATCTGCTCACACTCCATCGGACGCCATCAAACAATTCACCGGGAGCGGCATATAAAATGCTGATACGCAAAAAAGTTGTATTCGCCATCATCGCGCTCATCATTGCGCTGGGCTTTGCCATATTAGGCGGCATGCAGATGATCGTGATACCGGCAGTGGAACATATCGAGTCGAGGGAAGCATCAGAACAAGTCCTCAACGCGGTGCAGGTAGTAAAATATGAACTAAATACCATGCAAGGCACGGCACTTGACTGGGCAAGGTGGGATGAAAGCTACTTTTTTGCACAGGAGCGCGGGCATGAATATATCGATAATAATCTGGTGGAAGGAACCTTCACTACGCTGAAACTGGATCTTATGCTGTATTATGATACAAACGGTACTCTCTTTTATGGAAAGGGATACGATTTTAATGAATTACAGCCCTTAAAAATCCCCGAATCACTGAATACAAACCCTGCCGGGTCCATCCTGAATGCGATGCCGGTGGAACCCGGAGAGGAGAATCCCGGCGTGCAAGGAGTCCTCACTCTTCCCGAGGGGATGCTCCTTATCTCCATCAACCCCATCTTAAAGAGCGATTCAACCGGCCCGATAACCGGCTATCTCGGTATTGCCCGTTACCTGGATGATGCGGAAGTCCAGAATATCGCACGTCTGACCTCAACGAACCTCACCATCCGCAAGGCGGGAGATGCCACGTTCTCCCCTACTGCAATCCCTGTCTCCTTTGGTGAACAGGAAAGATACGCCTCTGTTGTAATTTCTAGGGATTCGGACAGTATCACTTCTTCTGCCATGATGGAGGATATCTATGGGATGCCAGGGGCGGTATTTTCGGTGACCAGCCCGAGGGAAACATACAAGATTGCCCAGGATAGCGTACTTTTCTTTCTCGTCATCATTGTCGGAATCGGGTGTATCAGCGTACTGTCTATTCTCTATATCCTCGATCAGAGCTTTCTCTCAAGGCTTACAAACCTGGAGAAGAGAATGAAAGAGATCGCAGACAGCCGGGACTTCTCCAGGAGAATTGAGGTCTCCGGTGATGATGAGATTACCAGCCTTTCTTCGCGTATCGATCTCACCCTGGATGCCCTCGAGGACCATATTAATACCGAACGTGACGCAGTCCAGAGTGCCAGGATAGCCAACGAGAAACTTACACTCCTCTCAAAGATTACAAGCCACGATATACTCAACCAGGTCACGGTGATCCGGGGTTTTACGGACCTTTCCAGGGAATCGCTGCAACCGGACTCCCCTGCCATTCCATATCTCGATCGTATCAGTGAAGCCTCCACATCCATCGAGGATCAACTGGCATTTACCTGGGAGTATCAGATGGGGGGAGAACAATCAGCCCCTGTCTGGTTCAACATCCACGATCTCGTCCAGAGAGTAGTATGGAAGATGCCGCTTGGTACTGTGAAGGTTCTGATAAATACCGGTGAACTGGAGGTCTTCTCCGATCCGTTGCTTGAGAAGATCATCTACAACCTGATTGAAAATGCTATCATTCATGGAGAGAAGGCGACCCGTATCTGGTTCTCGTTCTGCGAGGAGGGAGATGATGGAGTCCTTAAGTGCGAGGATGACGGGGTGGGTATTCCCTATGATGAGAAAGAGCGCATTTTTGAAAAGGGATTCGGGAAGCACAGGGGACTTGGACTCTTCCTATCGAGGGGGATCCTCTCCGTGACCGGTATCACAATCCAGGAGAAAGGCATTCCCGGAGAGGGGGCGAAGTTCGAGTTACGTATCCCGAAAGGATTGTTCCGGACAAAAAGGCCAGGTGGAGATCAGGCCCCGTAATTGTATCTCCCATCTCATATGACCCCGTCTTTCTTCTACAATCAAAAAAACAGATAAAAGACAAGAGGGGACAGCTCCCCCTGCAGTTTGGGAAGTAATCAGATCTTCATAAGTAATTACTATCGGTATTGTAAGAATTGCCCGTTGATGAATCCAATTTTTCCGGTAAAAGGCGTAGTGTATGAAAACCGGGAATGAAATTTTTAAAAACGGTACCCTGATGAGAATCACTCATCAGGCGGTCGGTCCCGACACGTACCAATCGGGGAGCACGAAATCGGTCTCCTTCATGTGATCAGGCCATACGATCACGGGGCGGAGTTCTCCCGCGGTCTCGTTCCACACAAGCTGTTCCATGTAGAGGTCGAATTTGGCTTCACGGTAATCATCGGTGAATGTTATCACTCCGTTTTTCATGGCCTCGATCATCTGTGGCATGGAGATCGCATCGAGGGCCTCGGTGACTTTCACCTTGTCCCTGGTCCCTGCATTCTCTACTGCCTGGGCGGCAACATAGATCCCCTCATAGGTGGATGCTCCCATCATCCCGGGGTACGAGCCCCAGCGTTTCTGGAAGTTCTCGCGGAACGCTGTCATGTCATCGGCAATCGTGCCCCTTGGAATTGCGTAGGGGCTGAAACGGGTCTCGATTACTGAGTATTCCCCGTACTTGCCGAGCCCTTCGTAGTAATCGGGGTCATCGTTGCACTCCACTGCCAGGAAGATGGTGTCCAGGCCAACATCCCGCCGTGCCTGGGTGACCATAGGTATCTGCTCGTTGAGGAATGCTGCAGGATAGACAACGTCCGGCTGGGAGGACTTGATGGATGTGAGGGATGTCCTGAAATCGGTCTCTCCCATCTTGAAAGTCTCTTCAGCAACGATCTCCACGTTGAGGCCCCGCTTCTCGATGGTATCCTTCACTGCCTTCTGCACCCCCTTCCCATAGGGACTATCCTGGATCAGGAGGGCCATGCGCAGCGGGCGGGTTTCGGGGTAGCCGAACCGTGCATTCACTGCTTTCCTGATGATATCGTCAGCAAACAGGGTTGTCTGCTCCCCGTAATCATCGGTAGTCGGGCAGTAGTGGAACATGGTTTTGGTGTCGAGATCGGTCCTCTGTGTAATGGTGGGGGTCGATGCCCCGGTGATGATGTAGGGAATTCCATGCTCGGACACGATGGACTGGTGCGCCGAGACCACTGCACTCGAGAAACCACCAACCAGAATATCCACCTTGTCCTGTGTGATCATCCTGGAGACGGCTTTCTGCCCGCCTTCCCTCGTCGATTCGTCATCTCCCTGGACGAGGGTGATGGGAATCTTCGCGTTCAGGTCTTTTACCATCACACCGCCTTTCTCGTTGATCTCATCGGCAGCAAGGACAGCTGACTGCCAGATATCTTTTCCGGTTGTGCTGGCCGGTCCTGTCATGGAGGCCACCACGCCGATCTTCAGTGTCTCCTGGGACGCAGGCTGCTGCTGCGTTGTACATGCGGAGAAGAGTACAAGGGCAACCAGGAGAGCCGCAACCAGATAATAAGATTTCATTGCTTTTCGTCACCCCAAAGGATAT
>Ga0172362_10005746_pt1 | contig 10733 bp, 12 predicted proteins | sample LakKivs1_kivu2a2_FD_114534 | JGI IMG/M metagenome (GOLD analysis project Ga0172362, IMG submission 114534) | Sediment microbial communities from Lake Kivu, Rwanda - Sediment s1_kivu2a2 | ecosystem: Environmental > Aquatic > Freshwater > Lake > Sediment | place: Rwanda: Western Province, Lake...
GATTGAAGGCAGGCCTTTTGTTTTCTTTGGCTCTTTCACTTTTTTCTCCTTGGCTTCTTTAAACTCTTCAACAACTTCTTTTGATTTTATATTGTCTTTTTTTATTCCGACATTATAACCATTTTCTAATTTAAGAACTGTAATATCCTTTTTTTCTGTAGGCATGACTATTCCTTCGATTATTTCACCGTCTTTTTTCTCAATCCTTACATTGTCTCCTGTCTTCATTTTATAATTTAGTAGGTATATCAATAAATATTGTCTCTATATTAAATTTTTGTTTTAATGCAGGCATAAGAGCCTTAACCCCAAATGTCTCTGTAGCGTAATGTCCTGCTGATATAACATTTGTCTTAAGCTCTTTTGCTGTATGATAGTTTGAATGTTTTATCTCTCCTGTAAGAAGACAGTCTGCTTTTTTTGATGCTTCTGGTATTGCATCCGCCCCTCCGCCTGAGACCACACCTATCCTCTTGATTATATTTTTTCCGAAGTTCAGATTCTTTGATCTGACTTTGAATTCTTTGTTTATTAGATTTATAAGGTCATAAAATTCTATCTCCTTCTGGGTATCTCCGCTGTATCCTATATTGATTCCGTGATAGTTCCCAAACTTTTTTATGTTCTTTAATTTGAGTATCCCGCATATCTCTATATTGTTTCCGTATTTATTATGTAAATCCAGCGGAAGATGCGCAGCATAAAGGCTGATCTTATTTTTTCTAAGGAAATCTATCCTTCTGTCAAGAAGTTCTGTTCTTTTCATCCCTTTCCACAAAAGTCCGTGATGGACGATGATTATATCACATCTTTCTTTTTTCGCCTTGACAAACAGCTCCATGCATGCGTCAACACCAAACGCTATCCTCTTAATATCATCCCTTCCTCTGGTCTGAAGTCCATTCCTGGATGAATCTTTTATTTTCCTTATTTTCAGCTCTTTGTTCAGAAATCTGACTACTGTGTTTAGGTTAACCATCTATCCGAAGTATGTTGGCTTCTTCTCCTTCATCTCTTTTCCGCGTGCTGCTCTTATGCTGTCTTTTATCTCATCGTATGCTTTTTCCACTTCTTCTGTTGTCGAAGGCCCAACTTCTTTCATAGCTTCCTGGAAATCCTTCATTGTTATCTCCTTTGCTTTCATGTCTTTTCTTAATGCCATTATTGCAGCTTCTCTGCAGACAGCTTCTAAATCTGCTCCTACATATCCATTAGTCATCTCTGCCAATTTGCTTATATCAACACCTTTCAACGGCATTCCTTTTGTATGCACTTCAAAGATTTTTTTCCTTGTCTGCTCATCTGGCACAGGTGTCAATATTATTCTGTCAAATCTTCCTGGCCTTAGTAATGCAGTATCTATTAGATCAGGCCTGTTTGTCGCTGCTATTACTACAACATCATTAAGCTCCTCAAGCCCATCCATCTCAGTAAGCAGCTGGTTAACCACCCTTTCTGTCACATGAGCATCTGCGCTCATATCTCTTCTTGGTGTCAATGAATCTATCTCATCAAAGAATATTATTGAAGGAGCTGTCTGTCTTGCTTTCTTGAATACTTCTCTTACAGCTTTCTCGCTCTCGCCGACCCATTTAGACAACAGCTCAGGTCCTTTCACCAGTATAAAGTTTGCTTTGCTCTCATTCGCAACAGCTTTGGCCATAAGTGTTTTTCCTGTTCCTGGGGCGCCATATAAGAGTATTCCGCGCGGAGGCCTTACACCCATCCTCTTGAATGAATCAGGATATTTCAAAGGCCATTCGACTGCTTCTTTTAGCTCCTGTTTTACAATATCCAGTCCGCCTATATCATCCCATTTTATGTTTGGTATCTCGACTAAGACTTCTCTTAATGCAGATGGCCTTACAACTCTCAAAGCCTCTTTAAAATCTTTCTTTGTGACCTTTAATTTCTCCAGTAATTCTCCTGGTATCTTCTCTTCTTCTTCTAGCCTAAGCTCAGGCAGCACCCTTCTCAGGACATTCATCGCAGCTTCCTTGCATAAAGATGATAAGTCAGCTCCTACAAAACCATAAGTTATATCAGCCAGCTCAGAAAGATTGACATTTTTTGCCAGGGGCATATTTCTTGTATGTATTTTTAGTACACCCTCTCTCCCCTCTCTTGAAGGCACCCCTATTTCTATCTCCCTGTCAAACCTTCCTGGCCTGCGGAGAGCAGGATCCAATATATTTGGCACATTTGTAGCAGCGATGACAACAACCTTTCCTCTTGATTTTAATCCATCCATGATCGATAAGAGCTGTGCAACAACCCTTCTCTCAACTTCTCCTCTTACTTCTTCCCTCTTTGGCGCTATTGCATCTATCTCATCGATGAATATTATTGAAGGAGCATTCTGCTCTGCCTCCTCAAATTTCTTGCGCAGGTTCTCTTCGCTCTGGCCGTAATACTTGCTCATGATTTCCGGACCATTGATTACAATAAAATGGGAGTTTGTCTCATTAGCAACAGCTTTAGCTAGCAGCGTTTTTCCTGTTCCAGGCGGCCCGTGCAATAAAACACCTTTAGGAGCTTCTATCCCTAATCTCTCAAATATCTCAGGATGTTTCAAAGGCAGCTCTACCATCTCTCTTATCTTTTTTATCTCATCAGACAATCCGCCTATATCCTCATATGTTACTTCTGGCGCAGCCTCTTCCTCAACCTCAACAGCCTCTGGATTCAAGACAATCTCAGTAGCTTCTGTTATTATGACTGCATCTTTTGGATTTGTCTCAGCTACTACAAACTTGATATCCCCGAATCCGAATCCGCCCATCCCTTCCTCAAGAACATTAAAAATATCCTCAAAGAATGGAGAGCTTTCCATTGTAGTCCTTCTCTGTCTTGCCCCGCCTAATGAGACTATATCTCCCTTCAGCACAGCCCTTCCTAAAAGCCCTTGCCTGAATGTCGCTGTAGAAGCTCGCACAATTACCCCTTTTCTTGCAGGAGCGATAACAACCTTCTTTGCCTCTTTTATCTCTGATTCTTTTGCTTTTACTATCTCCCCTATTCCAGTCTTTGCATTCCTTCTGGTTATACCATCCATCCTTATGATATTAAGGCCTATATCTCCAGGGTATGCCCTGTCAACTATAGCCACTGTTTTCCTTTCTCCTTCTATGGCTATTATATCTCCGGGTTTTACCCCTATCCTGTGCATATATCCTGTATCTATCCTGACTATCCCTTTATTTACATCATCCTGCACAGCTTCAGCTACCTTAAGGCTTACTTCTTCATTTTTTGGCGTTGTTTTTTCAGGCATTTCCCTGGTCTTTTTTTACCTGCAGCTTTGGCAGCTGTACTGGAGAAGGAAGATTCACTGATTGGCTTATGAACAATGCCTGTATGTTTGCCTTGTTCAGTGCAGCATTCATAACCTGCTCAAATATCTCTTTAGGGATATTCTTGTTTTTCTTCCATCCGTCAACTGCTTGCTTTATCTTTGCTGCAGCATCCAGATAGATAACATCCCCCAATATCAGTATCTCAGCAAATTTAGGCTCATAATTTGCTTTAAGCTCAAACTTAAATTTGAGCCCTTCTTGCTTCCCTACCCCTGCAGGCAGGTCTATCTTCTCTATATCTTTCAATGTTATGTTGTTGTTTATAGAGATCTTTCCGCTTGGAGCCTCTCCTCTCTCCGCGCTTATTTTACTGAAATTCACGCTTATAACTGTCATTAATACCACCTCATAAGTTTGCTCTCTAAAAATCCTATATATTTATATAGTTTTCCCCTTCTCTTTCTGGCAGATGGATTCAGTAAGATGCGAAGGAAGCTAAGAAAAATACAATTTCTATATAGTCAAAAATCTGTTTTATTTTTGTTTATCTGAAGATAATCAACCAGGAGGTTCATCAAAATGGATAAAAAATTATATTATCAAGTAAAAAAACCAGTGGATTTAAGCAATCTGCCTGAGATAAAAGGCTATGATTTTGAAAAGGGTTTTGATTTTAATAAGTTTACAGAATCGCTCTCAACATCAGGTATACAGGCAGCTAATCTTGGAAAAGCGATTGATATTGTTAATATGATGATCAGGGAAAAGACTCAGATCTTCCTTTCTTTTACCTCAAACATGATATCCAGCGGTTTAAGGGAGATAATCGCTTACCTAGCTAAGAATAATAGGATTGCATTGCTGTGCACTTCTGCAGGAGGAGTCGAAGAGGATGCTATCAAGGCAGATATGCCTTTCAGGCTTGGGGATTTTCATGTCAGAGGAGGAGTGCTTTTTGACGCTGGTGTAGGAAGGATAGGAAACATATACACGACAAATGAGCACTATTCAAGATTCGAGTTTTTTATGAGAGATGTATTTGAAGAGCTGCTTAAGGAGCAGAAGAAAGACAGACAGCCTATTACTCCTTCAAAGATCTGCAGGATGATGGGAAGATTTATCGGAGAAAGAGAAGAGTATGATGAAAAGAACTCTTATTTATACTGGGCTTATAAGAACAACATCCCGGTCTTCTGTCCAGGCATAGTTGATGGAGCTATCGGAGATATGGGTTATTTTTTCAAGAAGTCCCATCCTGAATTCCAGATAGACACGCTTGCAGACCATGTTAAGATTGTTGATTATACCCTTAACTGCGAAAAGACTTCTGCAATAGTCCTTGGCGGGGGAATAGCAAAACACTACATCCTGAATGCAAATATATTCAGGGAAGGATTTGACTATGCAGTCTATATCTCAACCTCAAACTATTATGATGCTTCTGACTCAGGAGGCAATCAGGAGGAAGCTATAACCTGGGCAAAGATCAGGCCTAATGCTCCAAGGGTAAAAGTTCATTGCGAAGCTAGCATAGCTTTTCCGTTGCTGGTTGCAGCTACTTTTGCAAAGAAATAAATAGTATCAATCTCCTATTTTTATTATGCAGAAGCTAAAACTGATCAGGGACATAAGCAAGTTGGAATACACTGCTAGAGAACAGATTAAAAATGTGTTTAGCAAAGGAGACAGAATTGTTGTAAAAGTTCATATGGGTGAAACCAGCAATAAGTATTATATTAAGGCTCCGATCATAAAAAGAATCATAAACCTGCTTAATGGACTGGGATTAAAGCCATTTCTGTTTGATTCCCCTGCAAGATATGAAGGTGGAAGAAGCAGCATTGAAGACTATTATAAGACAGCTGCTAGTCATGGTTTCACAGAAGAGAATATAGGGTGCCCGATAATAATCTCAGATGAGTCTGTAGATGTAAAGACTAAGAATCTTAAGATCCATGTATGCAGATCAGTAGCAGAAGCAGAGGGGGTGCTGGTTGTAAGCCATGTTAAAGGTCATGTCTGTTGTGGAGTAGGGGGAGCAATAAAAAATTTAGGCATGGGTTGTGTATCAAAAGATAGCAAAGGTGATATTCATGAAGGGGCTATGCCTAAGGTTATAGGTATATGCAGGGGTTGTGGTTTATGTAAAGAGAATTGCCCTGCAGATTCGATAGAGATTATTGATGGAAAAGCATCATTTGATTTAGATGGCTGTTGGGGTTGTTCGACTTGTATTTTAAGTTGTCCTTATGGGGCATTGGAGCCGAGAACCGCTTTATTTGATGATCTGTTGGCCCAGGGAGCTCAAGCAGTTTTAAGCAGGGTTAAAAAAGTATTTTTCATAAATTTTTTAATAGACATAGCAAAAAAGTGTGACTGTGCTAATGATGCAGGCCCGATAGTTGTAAAAGATATCGGTGCTTTATTTGGAAAAGATGCTGTTGCAATTGACAAAGCATCGATTGATTTGATCAACAAACAAAAGAAAGATATATTCAAAGATATACATCATCATGATCCATATCTGCAGATAAAGTATGCAAAAGGATTGAAGATAGGTGAAGAAGGATATGATATTAGCTGATGTTCATGCACATCTGGATTTTCCTGAGATGGAAAAGGATCTTGATGTGATAATTGAAAATGCAAAAAAAGCAGGAGTAAGGCTGATAATAGCAAATGGAGTCAGTCCTGGATCCAACAGGAACGTCCTGAAGATTGCAAAAAGATATGATATTGTAAAAGCTGCACTTGGCATCTACCCCCCTGATGCACTTTCAAAAGAAACAAATTCAGAAATAAAAGTTGATATCGAAAAAGAGCTAAGATTCTATGAAGAAAACATAAAGGATATTATAGCGATAGGAGAGATCGGTTTGGACTATCAGAACGGAAAAAATAAAGAGCTGCAGAAGGATGTATTCATAAAACAGCTTGAGTTTGCAAAAAAACATGATCTGCCTGCGATAATCCATTCAAGAAAAGCTGAATCAGATGTAATAGAAATCTTGGAAAGACTTGGCTACAAAAAGATAATATTACACTGCTTCTGCGGAAAGAAAAATCTTATAGAAAAAGCAAAAGAGCTTGGTTTTTACTTTTCTATACCCACAAATGTTGTCAGGTCTGAAAATATACAGAATATTGTCAAGACAGTCAATATAAGCAAGCTTTTGACAGAGACAGACTCCCCTTTCCTCTCTCCGTTTAAAGAAAAGATGAATGAGCCCGCATTTGTTATAGAATCTGTAAAAAAGATTGCTGAGATTAAGGGTTTTACTGCAGAAGATACTGCAAACAGCATATGGCTGAACTGCCAAAGGTTGTTCTTATGATCAAAGATACAAAATTTTACTCAAAGAAGATAGGCTCTCTTGCAAAAGGCTGCCAGCTGTGCACGCAGGGAAGGAAATCTGTCTTGTTTGTGACTGGTGTCTGCTCAAATAGATGCTATTTCTGCCCTATATCCGACAAGAAGAAAAACAGGGATGTTGTCTACATAAATGAATGGCCGACAAAAAATATCAAAGATATAGTCAAAGAGATCAGGCTATGTGAATCTTATGGTGTTGGGATAACAGGAGGAGATCCCTTAGCTAGAATTGACAGAACAGCAAGATTCATAAAAATATTAAAGAGAACTTTTGGAAAAAATTTCCATACCCACCTATACACCCCTTTGGTTTTGGTCAATGAATGTAATCTAAATAAGTTATATAGTTCAGGACTTGATGAGATAAGGTTCCATCCTGACCTGGATGATCAAAAATTATGGGACAGGATAAAACTTGCAGAAAGATTTGACTGGAAGATTGGAGTAGAGATTCCTTCTATCCCTAAAAAATATAATGAGACAAAAAAACTTATTGATTTTATCAAAGACAAGGTCAACTTCTTAAACATCAATGAGCTTGAAGTTGCAGACAATAAATCATCAAGACTTGAAGAGCTTGGATTCAAGACAAAAGATAGGTTATCGTATGCGATAAAAGGAAGTGAAGCTATTGCGCTAAGTCTTTTAAGCTACTGTGAAAAAAACACAAAGCTGGATGTGCACTACTGCACTGCAAAACTAAAAGACAGAGTACAATTGTCCAAAAGGATCAGAAGAAGGGCAAAGAGCATAGCTAAGCCTTATGATATAATCACAGAAGACGGAACTCTTTTCAGAGGAGCTGTCTATACTACCAAAAACCTGAACAATGTTATTAATAAACTGAAAAAGGATTTTAGGATTCCTTCAGATTTGATAGAAAAAGACAAAGATAGAATTTTAGTTGCTCCTTGGATTGCTGAAGAGCTGAAAGAAGAGCTTAAAAATCTGGATTTAAAAGTTGCATTGGTTGAAGAATATCCAACATGGGATAGGTTAGAGATTAGCAAAAATTATCTGTAAAAACAAAAAATTTATATTCTTTAGGGATAAATGATATTGCATGCAGATTACAATAGACACTCAGAAAGATTCTCCTGAAGATATAAGGAAGGTTGTGGCATTGCTGTCAAGCATGGCTGACAAGAACTACAGCAGGGTAAGAAAGCCTTCCAAGAACATATTTGACGACCCTACGCTCGAGATTAGCTCAGAGTCATCGCAGAAAGCTCAGCAGACAGGCTCATCAGAAAGCTCAAGCAACGCTTTTGCAAACATGTTCGGAAGTTCAGCCAGCTCTTCTGCAAGCCAGTCAGCAAGTGACTACGAACCTAAGGTAGAAGAAGAAAAAGCTGAAGAAGGTATAGAAATAATTCCTTACTAAAATGAGATTTTCTTTGAATGATATTATTATACTAAGCGTCAATAATGCATCTTCACTGGCAAATATCTATAAGGTTTATGGTTTTGATATAAAGATAAAAACAGAGCTTTCAGAAGAGTGCAATAAGAAGATATTCTCAAGCTTTGATGCTGATGAGCTGAAGAACAGTGTATTTGACAACATCCTGTTCAACTCTGTCTGGGCGATAACTGGTGTCTCAAGCTTTGAGGAGTTTGAGAAATTGAAGAAAAAGAAGAAAGGCATCGTAAAGATAACGACAAAAAGACAGGATGATTGGTTTATTGCTGAGATATATGATTCTGGCATAGGAATCCCGAAAAAAGATATAAATAACATCTTCAAGAAAGGCTTCACAACAAGGAAAAGCCAGGGATTGGGCTTATATTTCGCTGATCAGACAATAAAAAAGTTCAAAGGAAAGATTAAAGTTGAATCAGAAAAGGATAGATATACAATATTTAGGGTTTATTTAAGATGAATATTAAAAAAGAAGTAAAAAATATCATAGAAAAAAATCCTGTTGCTTTGGCTACTGTCGACAATGATAAGCCTAATGTTATAGCTGTCGCATTTGTCAAAGTAAAGGAAGATAAGATAATCATAACTGACAATTATATGTCAAAAACAAAAGAAAACATCCAGAAAAATCCTTCTGTTTGTCTGGCTGTATGGGATAAAAGTTGGAAGGGATTTAAATTGATAGGGGATGCAAAATACTGTCATTCGGGTAGGTGGCTTGATTTTGTCAGATCTTTAAAAGAGAACAAAGGAGAACCTTCAAAAGGAGTTATTGTTATATCTCCTAAAAAGATTTTAAGGTTAGGTTAAGATGAAATACAGATTTATAGATAATATAACATCAGATGTGCTTTTTGAAGCATACGGAAAAAGTCTAAATGAGCTTTTTGAAAACTCAGCTGAAGCTCTTGCCAGTGTCCAGTGCAGGATTGATATGGTGGAGCCGAAAGAACCAAGGTTGGTGGAATTGGAAGCAGATAATATTGATGAGCTTATGATAAGATGGCTTCAGGAGATAATCGCCCTGGTTGATGTTGAAGAGATGTTCTTCTCAAAGTTTGATGTGAAAGAGATATCGGAAAAAAAGCTTACTGCAGAGATATGGGGAGAGCCTATGACCCGTGAAAAAGGAGAGACTGTGGTCAAGGCTGTGACATATCACAAATTCAAACTTGAAAAGATAAAAGATAGTTTCAAAGCCACTGTCAGCCTTGATATTTAGGTTATCTTAAATTTGCTCTCTTCTGAAACTAAAGTATCTCCTGTATCTTTGTCCTTGACAACCACCTTACACACTACATTTTCATCCAGATCTGGGAACTGCTGGCTTGATATTTCAAGCTCCTGGATGGTTGATTTCCCAAGCTTTACTGTTGAATATATTCTCTCCACCCTAGGTATCTTGGCAAATACGCTGCTTGTGTCACCATCTTCATAAGTATAGACCTCAACCTTAGGCATAAAATCATCTTTGCCATTGTCGATTGTAAACCTGACCCCTGTTATTTTTCCGTACTGAACTTCATCTCCCTTGATCTCGCTCATCACTTCATTTATTGTCAGTTCAACTCTTCCTGAATATTCTATTATCTCTTCCTCTTCTGTCTCATTTATCTCTGCTGTTTCATTCGCTTCTGCTGTCAGATTGATGGTTTCATTTATTGCCGGCTCTTCTATCTCTTCGACAGCTGCGCTTTCGTTCTGCTCTCCTGCTGAGGATGCAGCAGCTTCAGCTGTTCCGCCTGTTGCCTGTTTTGTTGTTTCTTCTGCATCATCTCCGCATTTTCCACAGAATGTTCCCATAATCACAAAGAATGCCAGGACAATTATTACAGTAAGATAGAATATTCTCTCAATATGCTTTGGTTTTATTTTTATCTTCAGGGTTATTCCTTCACTATCTTTCTGAAAAACATCAGCCATGATTTCCCTCCGATAAATATTTCTGTCAGCTAAAAGAAATATATTTAAATATGTTTTGAATTTTTTTGTATGATGAAAGAAAAACTAGAGAAAATCAATGATTATGAGTGGCTTCTTCCGAAATCTTTCAGAGAAAAGATGAATGTATCTGGAAAGATAGTGGCAAATAATGCCATCTTGGATGCCATGGAAGATGAAGCTATAACTCAGCTTTCTAATGTTTGCACTATGCCAGGAGTTATAGAGCCTGTCTGCGCTCTGCCTGATGCCCATGTAGGCTATGGCCTGCCCATGGGTGCTGTAGCTGCTTTTGACGCTGAAAATGGTGTTATATCCTCAGGATTATGCGGCTTTGACATCAACTGCGGTGTTAATAGTATAAGGACTAACCTTACTTTCAAAGAGGTAAAAGAAAAGCTCAATGAGCTGGTTCCTTTGCTTTTCAAAAATATCCCTTGCGGTGTTGGCGGCAAAGGTAGGCTTAGGCTGTCTAATGAAGAGCTTGATGAGGTTCTGACTGAAGGAGTTAACTGGGCTGTTAAGAAAGGTTATGGTGTAAAGCAGGATATTGAGCATATGGAGGAAAGAGGCCATATGGAAGGAGCAGACCCTTCAAAAGTTTCTGACATGGCTAAAAAAAGAGGCGGCCCTCAGCTAGGAACACTTGGAGCAGGAAATCATTTCTTGGAGATCCAGAGAGTCGATGATGTCTATGATA
>Ga0172362_10005748_pt1 | contig 10732 bp, 9 predicted proteins | sample LakKivs1_kivu2a2_FD_114534 | JGI IMG/M metagenome (GOLD analysis project Ga0172362, IMG submission 114534) | Sediment microbial communities from Lake Kivu, Rwanda - Sediment s1_kivu2a2 | ecosystem: Environmental > Aquatic > Freshwater > Lake > Sediment | place: Rwanda: Western Province, Lake...
GCTTCACAGCAGCTCTATCGAAGATTTCTCTCCTCTCAAGCGGAAGCAACATGCATGACACGCAGAACATTGTGAGGAAGAACGCGTCGAAGATGTCGGTTCCTACAACTCCTGCAAAACCGAAGTATGGCGCCAAATCAGCAACATTTGATTCAGCGATGCATCCGAATATTCCAGCGACGGCTGTAATTATGATTGACCAAACGGGAGCATGCCACCTTTCGCTGACATAGGCGAAGCTTTCAGGCAACATTCTGTCAAACGACATGGCGAAGAAGGTTCTAGACGCAACCAGCAAGAATGGCGGTATGTCATTTGCAAGCCAAAGCACACCAGCCAACGCAATTATCCATGAAAGCCATCCCATTCCCATGCCTCTGGCGATTATAGAAGCAATGCCAGTGCTCCATGCATTTTGGAAGTTAATTCCTAAAGCTCCCCAATCCACGTCAACGCCGCCATAACTCAGCCAAGAGTATCCTTGGAAGAAGCTCCATTGATGCCCATTAACATCCGTGATGTATGTATTTCCAGCCGCATCTATAGGAACATTCATGATGGATATTGCTGAAAGCGAAGAAGCAGCTAAGTAAACTAGCATTATTATCAATCCCGCTGACACAACGACCAGTGGAAGCTTCTTGTTTGCCTCTTTCACTTCGCCAGCTACGAAAGTGGTTGCATACCATCCCATGTACGCCCAAAACGCGCCAGCAAGCGCAAACGAAAAAGCACCGTAGAAGTCTGACATATTGTCAATCATACCAGTGCTTACAGCCAAGTTCATCAATGTTTGCGGTGTTGTATTCATAACATCTTGAACGCCTGTTACAACAGTGTTCGGGTCCATTACACCGCCAATCCACATGGCGAAAAAGGCTATTGTAACTACGGCTGGAATGTAGAATATCACTTCCATCAATCGACCATAAAGTTTCGTTCCGAGCAAGGCAAGAATTGCAAAAACCCAGACAACCACTAATCCACCTACGAAGAGTATTACTGGATCCGAAGCCCACGATATTACTTCTGGTGCAAGAGCAATGTTATAGAATATCCCAATTGCTTCAAAGACCGCTACTCCAATAAGTCCGTAAGAGAATGCTTCTGCGAGGAACATTAGCCATCCAGACATGTACCCTAGTATAGGATGAGTAACTCTTGAAATTGTAACGTAACCACCGCCAGATCTAGGCATAGCAGCTGTAACGTAACCAGCTGCGTAACCTGTGATAAGCACTATTAGACCGCAAACTAGGAATGCCCAGAATATTGCTGGAAGACCCAGAGGAAGCATGTCTGTCGGAACAGGCCTTGGGCCTGTAAATTGGAATGCTCGTTTCTGCCAACCTAAGCCAATTACGTGTGAAAGTATAATGATTATTCCTAAGGTGAAGCCTATTTCTCTGACTAGTCCAGTAGCCTCTCTAGCAAATAATCCCGGTTTACTTGAAGGCATATTGATTAGCCATCCAAACGTTCAGTTTTAGCTCTATTCAAATTTAAGACTTTCCATTAACTCTAAGCTTAAATATTCCAAGACCATGATAAAATACAGAAAAATAACAAACTGAGAATGATTTAAGTGACATTCCTTTTAAAAAGGAAAAAAGAAAACTTAACAAGAATTCTCTTCGCCACAGACATGCATGGTTCTGAAGGAGTCTGGAGAAAATTCCTGAACGCTTCTGCAATGCTTAAAGTGAATATGGCTATCTGCGGCGGAGACTTAACAGGGAAAATGATCGTACCTGTTGTTGAGCGAAAGGATGGAAAATGCGCCTATTACCACATGGGTAAAACTTATGTGATAGATTCATGCGAAGTGGAGAAGGCAATCAAGGACATAAGGGGAATAGGATATTACCCATACTCAACAAACGAAAGCGAATATGAAGAAATGATAAACAATTCTGAAAAAGTAGATGAAGTTTTCCACAAAGTCATGATTTCAACCATCAAGAACTGGCTCGACCTCATACCAGAAAAAGTTCCAAGCGAAACGAGAGTTGTTGTTTGCCCTGGAAATGATGACAGAGCCCCCGTGGATAATATAGTTAACAGCCACAAACATGTGATCAATGGAGAAGGCAAGGTGATAGAAATCGACGATTCACATGAGATGATAAGTTGCGGTTGGGTAAATCCTAGCCCTTGGAATACAACCAGGGAAGAGGAAGACGAAAAACTTGAGGAAAGATTAGAAAGGTATATTTCTCAACTAAAGAACCCCGAGTCAGCTATATTCAACCTTCATGCTCCACCATACCAAACAAAGCTTGATGAAGCGCCTCTTCTTGACAAGGACTTAAACCCTATTATTCAAGGCGGAAGAGTGGTAATGGTTCCAGTCGGCTCAAAAGCTGTCAGGAAAATGATTGAAAAATATCAGCCTTTCTTAGGGCTCCATGGTCACATACATGAGGCATCTGGTTCAATGAAGATTGGCAAAACATACTGCGTCAACCCCGGAAGCGAATATGCTGAAGGAATATTGAGAGCATTCTTAATAGAATTTAAAGGCGACAAAATCACCAAACTTCAAAGAATAGAGGGTTGAGAAACGGGAAAATGGCTTGGCTTTTAGAGAAAGAGATCAAACGAGAACTGCCAAAAGAATGGAAGGGAATAGTTCCAACACAAGTTTTTCTCCGCGAAGCCCAAGAAACTGTTGAAAAAGCCAAAACAGAAGGCATAATCCTCAGGATTCTAGGCGGATTAAGCATAGCAATACACTGTCAAGAACATAAAGAATTTGCAAAACGGTTAGGCAGAATTGGAACGGGTGTTATTGAAGGTCAAGAATACAGCGACATAGACTATGTCTCTTACCGTAATCAAAGAGAAAAAATCAAAGAATTATTCGACAAACTTGGGTATGCAAAAAGGAGGGCAACCCTTTCCTCAGCTGCGTCTGAAAGACAGATATATTATCATCCAAAAGGATGGTTCTACGTGGATGTCTTCTTTGACAAATTGCTGGTTGCAAACCACCCAATAGATTTCAAAGGAAGACTGGAGCTTGATTATCCAACAATAACCGTAACGGACATGTTGCTTGAAAAAATACAGATGTGGGAAGCCTTCAGCACAAAAGATCTAAAGGACTGCCTACTTCTGTTGAAGACCCACAACATAAGAGAAAAGGGCGAAAAAGAAAGCATTGACGCCTCGTACATAGCAAAACTGCTAGCTCAAGACTGGGGATTCTGGTACACAGCCACAACCAATCTTAAAAAACTCAAAAAATTCACATCTGAAATAGATAAATTAGGCGCAGAGGCGGAGATAAACCCCAAACTGATTGAAAAAGAAGATAGGAAGGAAATAGCTGGAAAGATAGAGGCTCTTTTGGAAACAATAGACAGCGAACCTAAACCCTTCGGATGGAAAATGAGGGCTAAAATCGGAACCAAGAAAAGATGGTACAACCCCGTTGAACGCCCCGAAACAGTGGGCGGATTCGGAATATGGGAAGCCATACTAAAAGAAGAAGACTAAAAGCGAAAAGTTAATGAGTAGAAGCTTAACGTGTATTTTAGGGTTTGCCGGCCATAGGGCGCGGGACCCACCTGATCCCATTCCGAACTCAGAAGTTAAACCGCGCTCCGTTTCCGGTTGTAGTGTGGTCTTCGGCCACGCGAACCCGGGAAAGCTAGCAGCCCTAATAAATAAGTGAATACCTGTTTGGAGGAAAATTACCCAAAATTTATAACTAAGCGTTGATAGTTTTTCGAGAGGTGAATGAATCTATGAACATGTTAACGGCAATGACTGCTTTACAAAATAAATTATTGCAGTTTCCGGGAGGCGACATTTTCTCACAGATTCTAACTATAGTTTTTTACGCCTTTTTCTTCGTTTTCTTATTTTATGGACAAAGATTTCAAATGCAAATCATGCTCAGGGAAGTTGAAAGCTCGCTTCATAAGCTGAGATACATAAAGGATGAAGGTCGAAAAATCGCAATAGAAACAATTAAAGAGATTGGAAAGCCGCAAACAGACCCAACAGCTAGGGTTGACAGGTTTTTGGAATACTTCACAATAACGCCGCAAAGCCTTGACCCGGCAGGCGTAGTTTGGAAACTTGAACATATTCTTGATGTTAGAGATGTTCGTTTTAAGGATGAAGTAAAATTGATGGCTCCATCTGCAGACGAAACCCAAACATACAATTTAGAAAACACTCTTGAAGCGGCAATGGCACTTAACTACATTTACAAGGTAATAAGACACTTCTATTTGCTTGGCAAGAAAACACTAAGCCTCTACATCATAATGCAAATACAAATGACGTTACCACTTATTATGCGAGAAGCAGAAGCCTACGCCAACGCATTAAAAGCCTTCGCACACGGTCAACCGATAGGCGACGGAGGAGGCGCATTAGTAGCTGCAAAGCTTATGCATGGATATGAAACAAGGAAAATACCTAAAGATAACGTTGGTGCAACTGTACCGATAGAAGGACGCACAGCCTACGTTATTAAGGCTGAAGGACCAGGAGGAAATGTAGGCAAACCTGGAGATGCGATCAAGACAATCATTGAAGAAAATGAAGGAAAAATCGCAACGATAGTCATGGTTGACGCAGCTTTGAAGCTTGAAGGTGAAGAAGTCGGCGAAGTAGCTGAGGGTGTCGGAGCAGCCATAGGCGGACCCGGCGTTGACCAGTTCAAAATTGAAGAATCCATTCTAAAATATCGCATTCCGATAAACGCTGTAATAATCAAAGAAGACATCGGCGACGCAGTTTCGCCCATGCGTAAAGAAATCTTTGACGCAGCTGACAAGGCTGTCGAAAGAATAAAACAGGTTATTCTAGAAAGAACCAAGGAAGGAGACAAAGTGATAATTGTTGGGGTAGGCAATAGCATTGGTATTGGACAGTAGGAGATGAGTGAAATGGGTGAAACTCCATCATCTACAACAACTAGAACCTCGTCATTCGTGTTGATGATAATATTTATAACCCTAGCATTGTCATTGACAGCCCTAATATTAGCCACCACCGCTTTTAGCGGTGGCCAAGAAGTCACTGCAGGATACTTATTACTGTTAGGATTTTTAGGTGTAGCCGCGTCCACATACGTGCTGTTTCAAGCAAGACGGCGAATATTACGCTTAAGAATTGCAGCTCCATCAATAACAACCACTATTGAGTGCAAGAAATGCGGCTTTAAGAGTGTTAGAGACTTCCAGCGTGGCGATTATGTCTTTAAAGAAGTTGAACCGTGCCAAAAATGTAGCGACAAAATGTTGATAACAGCGATCTACAGAGAAGTTAAGGAAAAAGAGAAAGAAAGATCTTTTTCCTAGGTTAAGACAACGCATCCATCTTCAACTATTAAAACCGTGTGTTCTGCTTGAGCAACAGGTTTTCTGCTTACCTCAATGAATATGGGGTAGCCCATGAGAGCTTTAGAGGACAAGAGTTCCAGAAAGGCTTCTCGGTGATGCTTATCGGGCACTACACCTCGCAACCAACGTTCAGCAAAAGGCAGGGTTCTAAAGTTTTCTTCAATGTACTTTAACAGTTGCTTTGCGTATGGGTTTTTTATTGACTTGGACTTGAGAAAACGGAAAATTGTGACTTCTTTACCGTTTTCAACTCTGCCTACAGCGTTTGGAAGAGTAGCGAAGGGTTCGATGGCGTAGACTGCACCCAGCTTAATTTTTGAAAAAGACATTTGTGATACATTAGGTATGGAAGTGCCAGCGTGTACAAGATATCGCCCAACTTGGTGTCCAGTCAAGTTTGAAATCGGTTTGAAACCGCGAGATTTTATGGCTTTTTCAATAATTGCACCTAGTCTTGATGTGGACATTCCAGGATGAATGTTTTCTACGGCTGTTTTCAAGGCGCGTTCTGTTGCTTCTGCGAGGCTTTTGTACTCTGGGTTAAGGCATACAGTGACTGCTGTGTCAGTTACATATCCATCCACGTGAACACCAATGTCCACTTTAACTATGGATTTTTCTGGAATTCTTCTTTCATCACTTGGTGGAGACGTATAATGCGCCGCTATCTCATTTATCGAGACATTGCATGGAAACGCCGGTTTTCCACCCTTCTTTCTTATGAGCTTCTCCGCTTTTTCGCAGATTTCAATTATAGGCGTGTCTTCTCGAACAAAACGTTTTATCTCCTCACGTGTCTCACGGAGAATTTTTCCAGACAGCCTAAACTTTCCTAGGGCTTCCTCATCGTAACTGTTCATCGGTGTCACGCTTTCTTTTTATTAACCTAACCTATTATTATTTAAAAGGTTTAATGACGAGGTGGGATAAGTGGCTAAAATAACATGGTTTGGACACGCGGCATTCAAAATCGAAATTGCAGATAGAATTGTCTTAATAGACCCGTGGCTTGATGGAAATCCAGCTTCTCCTGTAAAGGCTTCGGAAATAACTAAAGCTGACATAGTGTATGTTACTCATGATCACGGCGACCATTTAGGTGATGCATTCGGCATATGCAAGAGAACCAACGCAACCTTTGTGGCTTCAGTTGAGCTTGGCGACTACGCAGAAGAAAACGGCGTTAAAAACGTTGCTGGATTAAACATCGGCGGAAGCGTGGAAATCAAGGGAGTAACGCTGTCGATGACTCAAGCACTTCACACCGCTGCCAAGGGGGCGCCAACAGGAGTCATAGTCGAAGGCGAAGGCAAAGCGGTTTATCATGCTGGGGACACAGGACTTTTTGGGGACATGCGCTTCTTCAGAGAGCTTTACAAGCTTGACTTGGCTTTAATTCCGATAGGCGGCTATTATACTATGGGTGCGAAAGAAGCGGCAGAAGCGGTTAAGCTGCTTAAACCGAAGGCTGTTATTCCAATGCATTACAAGACTTTCCCTGTTTTGGCGCAATCGGCAGACGAGTTTGCTAAGATTGTTAGAGAAAAGACGCCGAAAGTGAAAGTGGTTGTGCTGAATCCGGGCGAAAGTTACCAGTTTTAGCTCTGCAAACGCTTAAAGTTTAGGCGTGAAGACTTTGGGGTCAAGGGTTGCAAAATCGTTTCCGCCTAAGTGGAAAAGCATCTTCACTTTTTCTAAATTGTATTCTTCTGTAAAAGCTTCTTTGTCCGCGTAGGCTTCAACTATCTCGCCAACAAAGATTGTGTGGTCGCCAGTTGTGAATTGGCTATGAAGTTTGCATTCTAAATGGGCTACGCATTCCTTTATTATTGGCGGTTTCACCTTCTTGGCGGGTAATGGCGTTAGCCCAGTTTCTTTGAATTTGTCATGCTCTCTGCCGCTTCTTCTACCGCAAAACAGTGTTTCCCTTAATATGTTCATAGTCGGGATGTTAATAACAAACTCTTTTGTCTCCTCAATGAGGGGGTGAGAGTGTCTTTCAGGTCGGATGCTTAAGGCAACTAGCGGCGGGTTGATTGACGTAGGCATCGCCCACGCCAAAGTAATTATGTTGGGTTTCCCGCTTTTGCCACAGCAAGAAACAAGCACCGTGTGCATCGGATGAAGCAGTCTATAAACTGAAGAGGAACTGACATTAACTTTTTCTTTTTCCGACATTTACGACTCACGGCTCAACGTTTGATATGGAATTTTTCTACTGCGTTTTTTGCTTTTTCTCGTTTCTTCTGATGTTCAGCAAGGAATTTGTTGATTCTTTTTGTTAGGTCGGCTTTGCATTCACCACATAATATTTCGCCAGCTTTGCACAGTCTTTCTCTTTCAGCGAGTTTTTTGTCATCTTCTTCGAATAGGTAGAGATAGTATTGGAAGATGGTGCAAATGTTTGGGTCTGCGCCGGTTTTTCTTTGCTCTGCCGCTGTTCCCTTGCCGCCTGTGAAGGCATTCCAAACTTTGCGTTTCACCACTTCTGGCGGGTCTATTGTGAATATGGATGTTTCGGGTTCTGAAGCACTCATTTTTCCGCCTATCCCGAGACCGGGCAAGAAGCGGCAGTGGATTTGGGCTGGTTTGTAGTAGCCTAGTTTCTGAGCTATGTCGCGGGTTACTCGCCAATATGGGTCTTGGTCTATGGCTGCTGGGATGAGAGAGGGAACGTTTTCACCGGTCAGTTTTGCATGTATGAAGCATGGCACTGCTTGGATGGCTGGCCAGAAAATCCAGCCGATGTTTGTGCTATCTTGGAATCCGAAGGTCGCCTTTGCTGTTGAATAGGTTATGCGTTTCGCAACTTCCAAGGCAATGTCGTAGAGTAAGTCTATGTCTTGCACATCGAAAATTATGAAGGTGTTTTCTGGTTTAAAACCTAAGGCGATTAAGTCTAAGGCATTTTCGTAAGCAAAATTCATTGTTTCCTTAAGTTTCAGTTCTTCTTCTACCACGAATTTTTCGTCGTCAGTCATCTGGAAATAAAGTCTGGTGTCAAACTTGTCTTGTAGATGTTTCGTGAAAATCCATGGAACAAGATGCCCTATATGAACTGGACCAGAAGGGCCTCTGCCAGTGTATAAGACAAATTTTATTCCTTTTTCATAGAGGTCGAGGACGACATCTAAATCGCGGTGAGAAAAAAAGAGTTTCCTCCGCAATTGAAGGTGAAACTCGTCTGTGTGTTTCGCTATTTTCTGTAGCAACTCTTCTGTTAAGGGTTGAGTGCCAAACTCGCGTATTAAACGTTCATAGTCGACCTTGCCCCTAACTTCCCATGGAGTAACAACCATCTCGTTTTTGTCTTCATCAGTCAAACTTATGCCGCCTTTACAGCTTAGCTCCTTATACAATTCATGAAAAACGTATTAAATTTTGTGTGCGGAGAATCTCAAAACAGCCTCGCAGTGTTGAGTTGGAATAAGTTATAAATATTGTTTCTGTGTTTCTGATTGTGACGGTGAAGTGATGCCTCGCCAATTTACTTGAAAGGGCGCATTTTTTCTAGACGAAAGTTAGCGAGGGACCTGCATACTTTTATTGAGATTAACACAACTACATTAGGAAGTTTAAATTGCTATACTCATGAAGGGAAACCCAATGGTTGAGCTTAGAGCGCATGAGCGTAAAACGCTTTTAGCCATAGAGAAACTAGACGGAAAGGCTTCAGTGGAACAGGTAATAAACGAAAGCCGATTGCCCTATGCAGCTGTAATGCGTGCAGCGTTGACATTGCAAGAGAAAAAACTTGTGAAAATAAAAGAGACAAAACAAACTATTGCGAAGCTTAACAAAGAAGGAAAACTCTACGCTGAAAAACAACTACCTGAACGCAGAATTTTAGACATGCTCTACAAAAAAGGCGGCGAAACACTAATATCTAAAATTCCAAAGGAGGTAGACGTTCCTTCTAGCGCTATTCCTGTAGCATTAGGCTGGCTAGTGCAGAAAAATTGGGCTGTCATAAATCAAGAGAAGGGAACAGTAACTCTGACTCAATACTCGCTAACTCAGAAACCCCCAAAAAGCTCTGACGAAAAACTTCTAGAAATTTTAGCAGAAAAAGACACTTTGATCGTTGAAGAACTAGGTAAAAGCCTACGACAAGTTGTCGCCACATTGAAACGACGCAAACTCATAGAGACCAAAAAAAGATCGCTGTATGACTTGGAACTTACAAAAGAAGGCTGGAAGCAGGTTAAAAAAGGGCTAGAAGTTGCAGAAGGAATAACTCAGCTAACGCCGGAACTTATCATAACAAAGAAATGGCGTGAAACAAAACTGAGAAAATTCGACGTTACCGCACCTGGACCCGTTGCTTACCCAGGTAAAATTCACCCATTGCAACAAATTATACAACGTGCCCGCGAAATCTTTCTGGAATTGGGATTCACGGAAATTCGCGGACCTCTAGTGGAAACTGCGTTCTGGAACTTTGACGCTTTATTCCAGCCTCAAGATCATCCTGCACGGGAGATGATGGATACTTTTTATTTGGCTAATCCTAAAGCTGGAAAACTGCCGTCTAAAAATGTAGTGAATGCGGTTGCTAAGGTGCATGAGAACGGTTGGGTAACAGGCTCCAGGGGTTGGGGTTACGAGTGGAGTTCTGAAGAGGCGAAGAGGCTTGTTTTGCGGACACACACAACCGCTGAAACGATAAAATACCTTTCCAAGCACAAGAAGCCGCCTATAAAAGTGTTCTCTGTAGATAGAGTTTACCGAAATGAGCAGCTCACGTACAAGAACATTGCAGAGTTCCACCAAATCGAAGGCATAGTCCTCGGCAAAGACGTAACGCTTGAAGATTTAATGGGAACTTTGAAAACTTTCTACACAAAGTTTGGATTAAAGAAAATAGAGTTTTGGCCATGCTACTTCCCCTACACAGAACCTTCGGCTCAAGCTATGGTTTACCATCCGAAAATCAAGCGTTGGATTGAACTGTGCGGAATGGGCATTTTCAGACCAGAAGTTTTAGCTCCAATGGGCATTAAGTATCCAGTACTAGCTTGGGGAGGCGGATTGGAGCGCCTAGCCATGATTGAACTTGGATTGGAAGACATTAGAATGCTTTACGGTAACCGTCTAGAATGGCTCAGGAGGACACCGTTATGCCAGTGATTACGCTTTACAGAGAAAGATTTTCCAAGTTTATGGGTAGGAAAATCTCGGTTGAAGACATGACTAAGCAGTTGCCTTGGATTGGCTTTGACTTGGAAGATATAGGCGAAGATTACGTGAAGGTTGAGTATAATCCGAACCGCATCGACTTTTGCAGCTATGCGGGTGTTGCTAGGGCACTAAAAGGTTTCATGGAGCTGGAAATAGGATTGCCAGAATACCTAGCTAAGGAGCCGAAA
>Ga0172362_10005749_pt1 | contig 10731 bp, 9 predicted proteins | sample LakKivs1_kivu2a2_FD_114534 | JGI IMG/M metagenome (GOLD analysis project Ga0172362, IMG submission 114534) | Sediment microbial communities from Lake Kivu, Rwanda - Sediment s1_kivu2a2 | ecosystem: Environmental > Aquatic > Freshwater > Lake > Sediment | place: Rwanda: Western Province, Lake...
TTACATTTCCTTTATGGAAATATTGATAAAATGGTGTATTTACCTAGTGAAGTTATTGAGAATATTTTTTCTTTTTTGGGTGGTGAAAAGTATAACATTAAATTAAACAAGAAAAAAATGATGAAACTCGTGATTAAAAGAACCCTGGACATTAGAAGAATTATGGTAAATGATGTCATAAAAACAATGACCGGGAAAATGCACTATCACTTATCAAAAAAAATACATGAAATAAACACGTTGGATGCTTTTACTTGTGCAAAAGAAATGAAGTTTAAAATAGATATATATTTACCTACTCATCAAACTGTACATAGAGAACCTTTAACGCTTTATACTTTTACTATACTTTTTGATAGTGTAAAAACAACACCAATAAGAGGAGTGACTGACGATTTGTATGAATTTTTTGTAGAAATAACAAAAAACGAAGGTAAGAGATTTAGTTTTAACAAGAAAATCGTAAACAACAAACTAATATTAAACAAGTTAAAGTCTTATGAAAACAACATATGCACTTTTTCAAAAATTACAAACCAAATATCAATAAATGATAAAAATTTGAACGTTGGAGATAGTCAATTTTTAGATGAGCTTTATACTGTTGTTTATTATTATATTTACGCTTTCTATATTAATATGTTGTAATTTTTTTTTAAATCAAGATATCTTGATTTAAAAATGATTTTTTTACATTTCCTTTATGGAAATATTGATAAAATGGTGTATTTACCTAGTGAAGTTATTGAGAATATTTTTTCTTTTTTGGGTGGGGAAAAGTATCTTCTTGATACAGAAGCAGAGAGTACAACGACCAAGATTTTGAGACAAACAGATTTTACATTGAGAGAAATGATGATCTATGATGTTGTTACCTTGTTGGCGAAAAAGATTCAAAAGTTCATTTGTGAACAACATGAAGAAAATTATAAAAAATTCAAAGGGGCGAGAGAAGAACAACGTTCTGTTGCATTTGAATCAAAAACATTGAGTTTTTTTGTTGTGTTAAGAGGTAAAAGATACACAATTTATATTGGATTTTCACCTGTAACTTTTAATCCTTTTCTCCAATTTAAAATTTATTCATATGCTGAACCGCGAATTTTTGATACTAAAATTTTATACAATGTTAATGTTGAAAAAGAGAATACTTTTATATATTCTGATGAATTTTTGACTAATTTAAGTTTTAACGTTTATGATGATTTGTGCGAGATTTTGAAGATAAAGTAAAGGTAGAGATAAGTGATTTTTTTTACAATCAAGATAACTTGATTGTAAAATTTGTATTTCCTAAATTTAAAGTATAAGAATTTCATATGTTGAACCAATATTTTTCAAACCAGAGATTTATATAACATTAGAATTAATGAGAAAATATTTTCATATACTAATGATTTCTTAAATCAATTGACTTTATAATTTTCTAATGATTTTTGTGAAATCCTAAAAAATATTTATCTTTTTTGTATTTCCTTTATTGAAATATTCATAAAATGGTGTATTTATCAAGTGAAATCATTATGAATATTCTTTTTTTGGGTGGTGAAAAGTATAATATCAAGTTTGAAAAAAGAAAGTACAGTCTCTAAAATTTTAAAACAAAAGAATGATAGAATTAGAGATATAATGATTAGTGACATAGCAAAAATACTCGCACAAAAAACACATATTTTTATGAATAAAATTACAAAAAGGTTCAAAGTGGAATTAAAAAGTTACCAGTTGAAACAACTTCATTTCGTCTTTATCATCCGATTGAACAATATTATACATTTGAAATATCAATAGAACCTAAACGTACGACTAAAATACAAAATCTTCATACATCTTTTTACATAAAACAAAAATCAGATTTAACGCGTTGTGTTTGTGATAATCAACTATAAATTTTTTAGATGAATTAGAATTTATATTTTCAAGATATATTACTGATAATATATTAGATTTGTGTAGTTAACAAGGTAAATATTCTAGCTAAGTAATTTTTTCAATCAAATTACACTGATTGAAAAAAAATGATTTTTTTGTATTTCCCTTATAGAAAAATTCATAAAATGGTGTATTTGCCTAGTGATGTTATTATGAATATTATTTCTTTTTTGGGTGGTGAAAAGTATAACATTTCAGTTGAATCAGAAAGCACAATGACCAAAATTTCAAGACAAAGTGACGCACGTTTGAAAAAGATGATGATTGATGATGTTGCTTTTTTATTTGGAAAAATGGCACAAGAGGTAATTTGTGAACAACATGAAGAAATCTATCAAAAAATAATACAAAGGAGATATATATGTTTTACCCCAAAAAGACTAATTTTTTCTGTATTGGATTATAAATTTACGATTGGAATCTGTATTTCAGATTTAGTTAGACGTAGAAATGTTTTTGAACGTGACTTTTTTTTAGACAAACAAAAAATCTCTACTTATTCTTTTTTTAGACAAAAAAATTTATGTACTGTTAGACTTGACGAAGAAAATACATTTATATGGTCAGATGATTTTTTGAGTGAGCTAACAGTTTCGTTGTCTAATGATTTGTGTGAAATTTTCTTTAGGTAAGTTTAAAAGGTAAAGGTTTAAAAAGGTAGGTTTAAAGATAAGTTTATTTTTACAATCAAGATAACTTGATTGTAAAAACTGATTTTTTTGTATTTCCCTTATAGAAAAATTGATAAAATGGTGTATTTGCCTAGAGAAATCATTATGAATATTATTTCTTTTTTAGGTGGCGCCAAATATATTAACGTGAGTGATAAAAAAATGATGAAACGTATTTTGTCTCAAGGAAACTTGAAGTTGAGAAAGATGATGGTTAAAGATGTGTTAAAGACAATTACAAGTAAAATTCATCTTGAGATAATCAAAAAAGCAATGGGTAAAACTGGAATGATGCGTGTAATGCACTCATTTTGTGAACTTTACTTATATCTTCCAACACATAAAGTTGACTCAAAAGGTGTATCTTCATATTTTTTTAATTTGATATATACTCCAATACCAAGGACTAATACATATCTATTTAAAATTGTTATTGCTAAGAACCACGATCATAAGTTTTATTTCAATAAAAAGGTAGTAAAAAACGATGAGATTTTTTCAAAAGTAGAAATGAGTAATTTACCATTTGAGTACTCGCAAGAGCTGTGTATTTTTACCCCAGGACCAAATACGTTTTTAATGAACGGTAAGACATTTTCCTTAACTGATGATGGGTTTTTAAATGAGCTTTACTGCAAAATGTATTACTACGTGTATGCAAGTTTTGTAATTTTTTTACAATCAAAAATTTGATTGTAAAATTTAATAGTTCATATTAAACTGCATTGGGTCAGGACGATTTTTCCTTAGTTTAATTTTTGAGTGTGGCATCAACCCTTTTCTATTAAAATCACCGCGTATAGAATCCCATACTGACAAGTCAAAATTAGCCTTAATTACATCATATTCATTACGAACACTTTGTACTATGAAATTAATGGTTCTGTCAATGACATCCCTTGCATAAAAAACAATAGGTTCATCACCTACAACGTAACGACTGCTATGGATAGCACCAATATTAGGAACATAATCTTGTATTACACTATCTAATGCAGCAATGATTACTTTTTCAGTGACTATAATAGCTTTGCCTTCATGATGAACACCACGTAATAATTCTGTAGTTTTTCTTTGAATAAGTTGAATATTATCTTTTGTAAAAACATATTCTAAAACACCTTGTCCAAGTACGTTACGATACTGATTATAACTTTGAACTTTATCCATTTATTTAATAAATAAATAAAAATGTTTAAGTTTAATTAATTTAAACCTTTATGTATTTTAGTAAAATGGAATCGCCGCAAAATATTATTTTTTTGTATTCTAAATATTCAACAGGATGTACTAAATTATTAGGGGATATTTCAAAATATTCTTTAAAATTTATAACACCTTTATGCATTGATAATAAACTTATAAGAAGTCGAATTAAAAAAAGCATGTATCAAATAAAACAAGTTCCTTGTGTACTTATAACATATCCACAAGGAAATATAGAAAAATTTGAAGGTGAACAATCTATCAAATGGTTTGATGAAATTGTTAAAAATGTACAAAACCAAGAAGATGAGAGAAATAAACAAGAAGAAGCAAAAAGACTAGAGAATGAAAATATGCGTTTAAAACAACAATTAGCATCTCAAGAATCAATGAAAAAACAGGTGGATAATTATGTACCTCAATCAGTTGAAAATCAGTCTAACAAAGATGGTTTTACTTCAATTGGAGATTTATTGGGAGAAGATGATGATGGCGGTATAACAAGCGCTAAAAGTATAAAAATGAGTGATAGGAGTAATCCAAACCTTTTAGATTTAGATGATTTAGATATGAATAAATATGAAGAATCCGCAAAGAAAAAAGTTACAACAAATAGTATATTAACAAAAGCAGCAGAATTGCAAAAAGCAAGAGATATAGAAGACACAAGAAAAAAACCGGTTTAAATTAATAAAGAATAGATTTCTTTATTAATTATAAAAATGAATAATCAAATATTTACAGTTTTCATGGAATCTAATAAATTTGCTGGGGATATATTAAAAATAATTTTTAATATACGTAAAAATAATCCAATATCTAGCACGACAAAGCTTCAATTATTAAAAGCAATAAATAAATTTAATGATAATTCAAAGGAATTTTGTGATTACTTTAAAGATGATACTTTATCTATAACTGATATTGATAATTTTAAAAAAGGATATTCTGCCAAGAATTTAGGATCATTAAATTATAAACGTTATAACGTTTATATATTAGATGTCTCAAGATATAATAACACATTCGAACCTATATATTCAAAGATAGTAATAAAAAGAACAAAAAACAGAGGATTTACTCGCCCTTTTTTAATCGAAGGAAGTAATAAACGATTTAAAAACAAATCAGGAAAAATAATTGATTTAGGAGATCCATATAACGAAATATTTATAAATACATATTTAAACATAGCATATGATTCTGGAAATTTTATTCATATTCCAAAGTTTTATGGTAGTTATTGGTGTGGTCAAGATTCGTATATGATTAATGAACATCTTGATTTTACCATATCCGATTTACTTGAAAATAAAAAACATACAGACGACTATACACTTTTAAATATACTTTTTCAAGTAGTATATGCAATGACATATTTAAAAAAATGTTTTGGAATGCGTCATTTTGATTTACATTTAAGAAATGTAATGATAAAAAATGTAAAAAATAATAAAACAATATATCAAGGAAAAAATTTAGGAAAAGTAAATTACTTAGTGTATAAATGTGGTAATAAAATAATTACATTAGAAAATACAGGGATGATTGTAAAAATAATAGATGTTGCACAAGCAGGTGTAATAGTAGATAGTTTAGAAATATTAGATAATGGATACTCAAATTTTCATTCTGGAGAAGATGCAGAGTTTGGAACAAGCGAAAGTATTAGTGAATTTTTTACAATGGAAATTGTATTTTTTTTACTTAATTTTTTAAGAAAATATATTGAAAATATATCATCAAACCAAACTATTGTAAGTGATTGCATATTATATTTGCTTAAAAACCTTAGAGATTTTGAAAATGATGAGAAAATCACAGATAATATAATTAATAACCTAATAAAAGTAGAAAACTCAAATATAGGTGCAATAAATCATAAAAAACGAGTAGTATTTAAAGACGTTAAAACCACCACAGGATATTCTATTGCATATCCTGATATTAATGCAAATACAAAACTAATTGACGGTGAAAAATATACTATATACACATGGTTTATGAATCGCAGAAATATGGGCGTAAGAAATGTAAAAAACCCAGAAACTTACTTTTTAAACCGTTTTTTCAAATATTTAGAAAAAATAAATTTAAGTGATAAAAATATTTATTGGATTACAAATAACGGAAAATTGCCAAAAGTATCAAAAATCAATGATAATACGATTCTACACTTTGAATATGATATTAAAAAAGGTGTAGATAACGAATTAATAAAATATTACAAAAATTATTCTTATTATGCTGATATTTGTAAAGATATATCAGATATAAACTACGACTCAATATTTAATAATATAATAACAGAGGATGATGGCACGTATAACAATATCATTCAAAAAGCAACAAATCAACAAAAATGTATTGAATATAAACGTAAAATAGTTGATAGATATGACCCAAATTCTACATTAAAATCTTCACCATTTAACAATATTATTACAAATAAGAATAATATTTCAAAAGCAAATGGATTTTATTTATTAAATAGACATATATTATATAAATTGATTCAATTAAATCCAGGAATTTTAGATATGGATTATTTAAAATTCAAAAAACGTCAACGATGGATAGATTATAAATATGTATCTAAAGATTTAATGGGAAGTAATATTTGGAATGTACGTGTACATCAATTTGTTAAATTAAAACGTATGAATATAGATTTACCAATTGGTAAATCACTTTGGGAAACAGCGATTGAATCAAAAAATGATGGTTTGTTTATAAACGGAGGTTTCTTTATAGTTAATAAAAATATAAAAAATCCATTGGGATTAAAAGTTGGATTTTTAAAACCGCCAAGTAAAAATGACTTGTATAAACACATAGGATATTATAAAAGTAAAGATGGTTCGAATACAGTTTTAAATGTACCATTTGGTTATGAAAAAGATTATGGTGTTATTATAGTAGATAATAATAATTTTAAATTAATGAAATATGAAGATTTCATGAACAAACATAAGTTAATAAAATCGAAACAATTGATACAGTTAGGTAATAATAAAATAATTGAAGTATTATCAGATGTTATAGAAACTGTAAATAATGAACCTGTAATAATAGATAAAAAATTTAAATATGATAAAGCATTTGTTTCTGGGCCTGTATTAATATGGAATGGAAAAGTAGTATTTGATGATAAAAAACTGAATGAATTATTAAAATATAATGGAAAAGAGTATAAAATTGTTGAAGTCGCAAAAAATTCTAATAAATATATTGCTGAAGAATTTGAGAAAGATTTTCCATATGGACAACGACATTCTAATACATATGTAAATCATACAATCATTGCACAAGATAAAAAAGGTAATACAAACTTCTTTTTAATAGAAGGAAGAGGATATTACTCGCCTGGATTAGTTAGAACTCAAGTTGCAAAATTATTAAAAGAATTTGATATTCAATATGCTATATCACTTGATGGAGGTTTTTCAACACAAGCAGTAATAAAACAAGATGATAAATGTAAGTTTGTATTAAATGACCCTGAAAAACGAAACGTGGGATTATCTATAGCATTAACAATTTAATTATTCCATATTTTTGAAAAACACTCTTTAATGGATTGTTTTTCTACATCAGACAATCGTTTGTAAGGACAATTTACTTTTACATTTAATATAAGGTCCCCATGTTCACTTGTATTTAATTTTGGTAATCCTTTATTTCTTATGATATATTCTTTTGTTTGTAATATACCATAATCAGACGTATCAATACGAATATTTCCAGCAAAATGCGGTATATCTAATATGGTACCAATTATAGAATCCAAGAATGATATATTTACATTATATATTAGATCATCATTACGTATTTTAAATTTAGAATGTGATTTATACTTAAATCCTATTACTAAATCTCCAGGTTTTTCATTAGGGGTTTTAGCTTGCTCTCCAAGTCCTTCTTTTATGATATTATGTTTTTCAGTAATACCAGGAGGTATAGTTATATTTATTGTACATTGTTCGTTTATGATAGATGTTCCTTTACAAAATCCACAATCTTTGCTATTTTTAGAAAACCCTGTTCCATTACACGTTTGACATGGTTGTTGTACAATTTGTATAAATGGTCCTAATGATATTCTCATTTCTTGTGTACCTTTTCCAAAACATACATTACAAGATTTTAGACAATTTTTACATTGTTTTTTAAGATTTAAATCAAGTGTTTTTGTTATTCCATTATATACTTCTTCTAATGTTAATTCAATTGTAATATGTTCATTTTTCTGTTTCCCCATATTTTTAAACATTGTAGTAAATACATTTCCAAAAAAGTTTGGCATTCCACCTTGCATCCCTTGACCTATATTGTCTTGGTATCCATCTCCAAATCGATCATACATTTGACGTTTTTCAGGATCTGATAGAGTTTCATATGCTTCAGCAATTTTTTTAAATTCATTTGTGTCTCCGCCCTTATCTGGATGCAACTCTACAGCAAGACGTTTGTACGCTTTTTTGATTTCTGTATCAGACGCGGTTTTTGGGACTTTTAAGTAATCGTAAAATTTAAAGGACATTCTTTAAATTTTAAAGGGATTTTTTTAAATTAACCATTTTTGATTTGGAATTCTTAATCCGTGTTTTACATATAAACTATATTTATTTATTAATACATCATCTATAATTAAATATTCAATATTTTCATTTATTTTTTCATTTACAGTTTCTAAAAATTTTGGTTTTAATATTGTATCTAACTCAATACACATTAACCATTCAGTTGTTACACACTTTTTAATTGCATAATTTAAACCTAAAGTTAAACTACTTTCGTATTGCAATAAATTATACCATCTTATATTATTTTCTATAATAGATTTATCTATTTTATCTAGTAAAGTATTCATATATTGTTCTAATTTTGGACATCTATTACCAATAATGAATAATTCCCAATTTTTATATGTTTGATTAATTAAGCTATCAATAATATTATCTAATTTGTAATCATCAAAATCATGAACAGATATAACAATTGAAAAACATCGTTCTAAATCATCCTTTGGCTTGTAGATATAATCCAACTGAGGATATTCAAAATTTAAATAATAATAATCAGGCTGTCTACTTTTAATAGTAGTATCAATTCCTAAATCCGTAAATTTATCATTTATTTCATTTTTGTAGAGTGAATATACTAAACCAGATAGGTATTGTATTAACTCATTTCTAAAAAAAGTAAAATTACCATCAGTATTTCTGTATTGAAGATAACAATTTTCTGATATTCTACACATTTTTGTATTTAAAAATGTTCTAATATATAATTCATAATCATCAACTACAGGTAAATTATAGTTATGACATCCAATTTTGTTATAAAGTTCAGTTTTCCATATTCTAACATGATTTGGTACACCTACTATATGTTGTAATACAATTGGGTTTGGACCATTTATTTGAAACACATTTTGATAAAATCCATTTTTATAAGCTTTAATATAACTTCCAAATCCAAATGCTGGCATTTCTCCATAATATACTGAATCGTTAATTCCTTCAAAAGGTTCACTACAATCACTATATATAAATCCAACATCAGGGTATTTATTTTCTATATTTATCATCCACTTAAATAAATCTGGAATAAACTCATCATCATGATCAACTTCAACAATCCATTTACCACGTGCTAATTTGGATGAGAGTTCTTTCATCTCTCCGATATACCCACTCTGTCTATATTGTTTATATACTCTAATTCTAATATCATTTTTTGCGAAATCTAGTAACATATTATACGTATTTTCATCTGGCGAATCATCCCATATTATCCATTCCCAGTTTGTATAAGTTTGATTCATTAAACTATTATAAGGTCTCATTATTTTACTACCTGAATTATATGTACTCGTTATCACAGATATTAGAGTCGAATTATCCGTTTTTAATATGAGATTTGAGTAAATATCTACAATATCTTGACTTTTATAATCAGATATATCATTATAATGTAACCATTTTTGTTTATACTGTGTTTGTTCAAATATTTTAAATAGTTCGTTTTTTCCAATAGTAATATAACATATTGCATTTAATTCAATTATAACATTATTAATTTTATTGTACACGTCTCCTAATTCGTATTTATGTATTTTAAAATACTTTTCAGGTGATTCTATAATATTAATAGTATCTTTAAATTCTTGAGTATAAACAAGGAAGCAGTTTAAATACATTTAATAAATAAAAAAATCCTTTTTAAATAAGTTGTATTAAAGAAAATGAAGCTAAAATTACTACTAGATTTAGACAACACATTAATATCGTCTATAGCAGTTGATGAAATAGAATGGACAAAAGAGAATAAAAATAAATCATTAAAATTTAATTTTCATGATATGGAAGATTATTATGTCGTATATGAACGACCAGGATTACAAGATTTTTTAGATTTTGTATTTGAAAATTTTGATGTGAGTATCTGGTCTGCTGCTACTAAAAATTACGTATTATTTGTAATTAAAAATATTATTTTGACAAAAAGCAATAGAAATTTAGAATATGTATTTTTTTCATACCATTGTGATTGGAGTAAAAAAATGTTTAGAGGTGTTAAAAATTTAAAACTACTATATAAATTAAAAGTGAAAGGGTTTAACTCTTCAAATACTATTATTTTAGATGATTTAGATAAAGTACAAAAACATAATCCATATAATTGTATTCCAGTAAAAGACTTTGAATATATGGATGAAAATAGTGAAAATGACAATGAATTATCCATAATTAAGAAAAAATTAGAAAAAATATTAGAAATGCATTCATTAGGAAAATTAAACGAAAAATATATATTACAAAATAAAATAGATGTCAAAAACGATTAAAGATACTCTACTTGGTTGCATGTTATTAAAAATCGCACAACATGGTAGGGAGTTAAATAAATTTATGAA
>Ga0172362_10005750_pt1 | contig 10729 bp, 10 predicted proteins | sample LakKivs1_kivu2a2_FD_114534 | JGI IMG/M metagenome (GOLD analysis project Ga0172362, IMG submission 114534) | Sediment microbial communities from Lake Kivu, Rwanda - Sediment s1_kivu2a2 | ecosystem: Environmental > Aquatic > Freshwater > Lake > Sediment | place: Rwanda: Western Province, Lake...
CTACCATATACAGGAATACATATCAAAGTCAATGGCGACATAATACCTTGTGTTGGACATCAGTATGTTGCCTTCGGTAATGTATTTGAAGGAGTTTTGTACAACATAGATGGTACTGTACAAGAAAATGGCGTATCTCTCAAAGAGATCTTAGAACATCCGTTAAAAAAGGCTTTTAGAGACCAAAGAAATCTAATACACGGTTATTGCAGAGATAAGTGTGAATATGCTGAACCATGCGCAGGGGGTTGTAGAGGAAGTACGTATGATATTACCGGATGCTATGTAGCGAGTTTTCCTTATTGTCCTAACATACCGAAAGAGATAAACATTCGAGACATCATTCCACCTAGTTGTGACGGGTGTTATTTTGAAGGGAACCCTAGTTGTAGTTTAGATGAAGGAAAGGTAATTCAAAATCTTAAGAAACTTGGGTATTCACTTTACTGAGTTGGAGGAAGTTGGAATGAAAAGTCAAGTAGATATAAAGTATGCAACAATGAAGAGTTTTCCACTATTAGTAACTTTAGTGAGTTGCGTCGATAAAAACGGTAACCCAAACATCATTACGATAACTTACATTACAGGTGTAAATGAGGAACCCCCTATGATTGGCATTGCAATGAGACCAGAAAAATATTCAAACCATATGATCAAAGAAACTGGCGATTTTACAGTTAACATACCGACAAATGAGTTGTTAGCAAAAATCGATTACTGTGGTACATATTCAGGACAAAATGTAGATAAATTCAAAAGAACAGGTTTAACGTCTCAAAAATCTGCCAGAATAAAGTCATCAATAATTGAGGAATGTCCAATCAATTTGGAATGTAAGCTTGTACAAACAGTTAAACTTCCTAGTCATGATTTGTTCATAGGAGAGGTGGTAGCTTTGCATATTGATAAAAAGTTCTTAAAGAAATGTACAGATTCTGACGAAATACCAGATTTTTCAAAACTGAATTTTATTTTTACAACTTTTCTGGATTATAGAAAAATCGGTAAGAAAATTGGTACAGCTTTTGAGGAAAATAAATTTATTACGAAAACAAGTTAAATAACTTAAAGATGAAAAATTAAATCAAGTGATAATATGACAAAAATAACGATAGATCCTTGGGGGTCTTTTTTAGTAAAAGACTATGAAAAACTAATTGGCCAGTATGGTTTAGAGCCTTTCTCAGACGCATTATTAGCAAAAATTCCTAAACCAAATAAATTGATGAGAAGAAAGGTTGTTTTTGCACACACTGATCTCGGTAAAGTCGTAGATGCAATTAACCAAAAAAAAGAATTCTACGCCTTGACAGGAATAATGCCTACTCTTGAGAAGATTCATTTAGGGACAAAACTTGTTATCGAAAACATGAGATATTTTCAAGATCATGGTGCTAAAACTTTTGTACTAGTAGCTGATTTAGAAGCTGCTGCAACTAGAGGAGTTTCTTTGGAAGAGGGTAGAGAAAGAGCTTTAGACTTCCACATTCCTGCTTACATCGCTTTAGGTTTAGACCCAAAAAAAACTGTGTTCTATTTCCAATCAACTAACGAAAAAGTAAAAAACCTTGGTTACATTTTTTCGAAGAAGATTACTTTGAATGAATTCAGAGCGATATACGGCAGTACTGAACCATCTAGAATAATGTCTTCTTTATTGCAAGCGGGTGATATCCTATTTCCTCAACTAGAAAAAAGAATGCCTGGTGTTATCCCGGTTGGACCAGACCAATCTCCACATGTTTTACTGTCAAGAGACATCGTCAACAGGACTAAGTCTACTTTTAACTTTATTCCGCCTTCTGGTCTTTATCATAAATTCACCCCTTCTTTGGATGGAGATTTGAAAATGAGTAAGTCAAAACCGCAGTCCTGCATTACAATCCCAGATAATATCGATGAAGCATGTAAAAAAATTAGAAGAGCTTTATCAGGTGCGAGAAAGACTCTAGCCGATCATAGGAAGTATGGTGCAACACCAGAGAGGGATATGTCATTCCAATTGTTAGCACAACATTTTATAGAAGATGATAAAGAATTGAAAAAAATCTATAATGAATATAAAGTAGGTAAAATGACTACTGGCGAAATTAAAGATATTACCTGCGGGAGATTGACTGAATTTATGAAAGATTTTGAGAAGAATTTTGAGAAAGCTAAGAATATTGTATCAAAATTAGAGTTTATCTGAATCATAGCTTTTTAGTCTTTGTATAACTTCTTTTTTATATATTAGATTGCCTATTTTTGCCATAATATTTAGGAAAAACCCTGGCCCGTTCACATCAATTTTTTTTGCGATTTTTACAAATGCTGTTTTTTTTATTGATTCAGAAATAAATTTTTTCATTTTTGGATGTTCTTGATAATATTTAAGTATCTCCTCAGAAAAGTCATTTGTTGAAAGTGCAATAGAACATACCTCTGCAAGTATAGTAGCGGCGAATGAAGAATTCGGCATGCCATGACCTGAGAATGGGTTGACCATGCCAACAGAATCACCTATCCAGAGTACATGATTAGTGTAAAGTTTTCTTTGAAGTTCGAAAGGAGCGATCCATGTTTTTATGTCAGCAGGGTTCCAATTCTTAAACCCTTTACTCTTAAGAAAATTTATTAACTTTGATCTAGTATCTATTTTTTTGTTATTGACAGTGAAACCATTACCTATGTTTGCAGTGTTGATCTTTTCATAGTAAAATGTCCAATTTAAACCTATCGGATCCTTAGAAAATAAATCATTTCTATTTGCTAGTTTATCGTTTTCAAGTAATTTTAAAAAAGTTTTTTTATCCTCACTTTTTAGTTTGAATTCTATAACACTGCAGAAGAATTTATCGAGTTCTGATATTTTTTTTCCACCTACGAGTTTATGATTAAGAGTTGACATTGCCCCACTAGCATCAACTACTATCTTTCCGTAATATTTTTTGTCTTTGCATAAAACAATAGCATACTCTTTTTTACTATTATCAATATCGACCACACGACTATCCGTAAGTATGGTTACGCCCATTTTTCTGATAAGTTTAGGAAAATAACAATCTAAAGTTATCTTATTTTTGCTTCGTGTGAAATAATAATTGACAGCATAAACTTCACTAAATTTTCTATTGTTATAGTATTTTGGATGACGATTTGCTTTTCCAACAATAATTTTTTTAAGTTCTGGCACTCTATTTAATGGAGATATATCTATTTCACCTCCACAAGGTTTCATTCTTTCAAGAGTTGATGAAGCTTCAAGAACAAGTATTTTGGGGTTTTTAATAATTTTACAAATCTCATAAGCAGAAAAACAACCAGCTGGTCCTGCCCCAATGATTATAACATCATAGATTTTCATAATAAACACTATTTAAGTGTTATATTCACATATTCGCCATATCCAATTGTATTTTTTGTATCTATATCCACTTCTTTTCCTCCTTCAAACAAATTAATTTTTTCTAGTTCAAGAATGAGTTGATGATAATTTTCATACAATAACCATTTACGATATTTATAAACATATTCATACTTGATTTTAGCTACGAGTTCTATTTTTTCTCTATTTTCATTTTCAGATTTTATTACTATGAATTCGCTCTTAGGACAAAATTTTAAATGTGAGTTTTTCATATTCTGATCAAGATAGAAATATCTAGTTTTATGCATGTCCTCAAAATAATATTTCTTATTCGTTGATGCGCAATCAAAAGTAAAGGTCAAATCATAATGTGTTTTAAAAATGTTTTTATAAGCAAAGAAAAATCTAAAACGTGATCCATCTTCAAAATCAAAAATTCCATATTTCCAAGGTATAGGTGGACCAAAACAGTTAGCTCTCTCAGCGTAAGTTATCCCACGAAATTTATCTCCTAAAAATTTACAATCTACGTTTGTGAATAAGTTTGTTGCTCTTGTTAAAACAGGCAATCTTATATTGTCAGACAAAAACCAATAAGATTTTTTATCGCTAGTCCAATAACTTTTTGTTCCATATTTCTTTTTATGTCTAACTGGCTCAACATCAAATTCTAAACTATTACTTTTACACTCGAGTATTCTATCTCCTTTATTTTCGAGAGTTAGTACATAGTTCGGATGTTTCCCATGTAATTTTAATTCAAAACCGCTTCTTGATTTACTCATTAAACTATTTTTATTTACAATAGTTAAACTTCGCTCGAGAAAAAAATCGGTTACTTTATTATTTTTAACAAACCATGAACCCATTAAAGTGTTTAAATTACCGTCATTGCGATAGCCATCATGAGTTGTAACTCCATTTACAGTATTTTTAACCCCTAAGAAGGATACTAATAGCCATATTTTTGGGTTTTCTTTAAAACCTTGTATTAGCCAGGACCAATAGGAACCTCTTAATGGATTTATTGGTAGTTTCGAATAGAAAGCATCATCTAACGATTGCCATTCCTTACCGAGAATCCAATTCCATATCATGGATATTATTATAATAGAACAAAATTTATTTCTAACGATTTAACTTTCGCAAAGATATTTATTGTTAATAACGAATTTTTACATATTTTAGTGTGATAATTGATGAGAAAACTTCCAATACAATTTTTTATTCCTATAAGCAGAAACCCGAAGCTTTTGAAGAGTCTTATGAGAGGTTCTTACAAAAAGTATGTTCAATCAAAACTAAACTATAAAAAAAAAGATGGAAGTAGTAGTTCTCTTTGGGTGATAAGCCCGAGAATTACACATCGCTGTAATCATAGATGCGCAATCTGCGGGCAATGGGGAAAGAAAGGATATAACGCTAGAGAAGATACGCCGAAAGTTATGGGAGAAGTTCCTGTTGAAGTTTACAAAAGAGTTATAGATGAAGTTGCGTCAAAAAAAGTTCATGTATACATAACAGGTGGAGAACCTTTTCTTTACGGAGATCTTGTCCCACTTGTGAATTACATTAAGCAAAAGGAATTGACTGTTCAAATAGTGACTAATGGTGTTGGGTTGGAAAAAAATGCAGATACAATAGTTGATAATGGATGGGATATGATTTGCGTGTCTCTTGATGGACCAAAGGAGATTCATGACAAGTGTCGAGGATTGGAGGGAGCATTTGATACGGCAATCAAAGGAATATCAAAGATCCAAGAATTAAAGAAAAGAAGAAGAAAGAAAAGACCTGCGTTTTTCATTATTACAACAATTTCAAAAAACAATGAATCTGTATTATTTGAAACTGTAAACGAAGCAGAAAAACTGAATCCTGATGGCGTAATAATTTATTATTCATGGTTCACAAGAGAATGGATAGGCCTAAATCATACAAAAATACTTAATGAATGTTTAGGAATTACTCCTTTTGCTTGGAAAGGTTATGTTCGTGATACCACTAATTTGGATATAGATAAAATCATCGAACAAATAAAAAAAATCAAATCTGGAAAATTCAAAACATCTATTATGTTCGTACCAGAACTAAGGATAAATGAAATTCGAAAATATTATCATGAACCAGAAAATTTCCTTGGATATAAAAAATGTGTTGCGCCATGGTTCCAATTAGATATAATGCCCAATGGGGATGTTGTAACCTGTAGAGATTTCCCAGATTTCGTCACAGGAAATATTAAAGAATCGAGTATTCTTGATATTTACAATGGAGAAAAACATCGATCGTTTAGAAGAGCTTTGAGAAAACAAAAAAATGGGGTTTTCCCTTTATGTTCTCGCTGTTGCGGTTTGATGGGATATTGAAGTGGTAAAAAAATAAAAATTTAAATTATGGATGATTTGATGATATCAGTAATTATACCAACTCTAAACGAAGAAAAATACATTGAATCGACTCTAAAAGCCCTCAGAAACCAAGACTATAAGAGAAAATATGAGATAATAGTGGCAGACGGTATGAGTAAAGACAACACAGTTAAAATTGCCAGAAAGTACGTTGATAAAGTTGTTCTAGTCAAAAAGAAAGGAATTGCAGAAGGTAGGAATGAAGGAGCAAAAGTTGCAAGGGGTAATATTTTGTTGTTCGTAGATGCAGATACAATACTTTTGTTCAACGGATTAAGTGAAATAATTAAACCTTTCAAAAAAAAGAATGTAGTTTGTGTTACTTGCCCAATTATTCCTTTAAGCCCGAATTTGAAAGATTTTGCACTTTACTGGGGATTTAATTTATTCATGAAAAAATCGATAAAATCAAAAAAAGTAAATATACCTTGTATATGTTGTGCTTATCGTAAAGAGGCATTTGAAAGGGTTGGTGGATTTAAAGAGGATTTAGATACATTAGAAGATTTTGACCTTTCTGAAAAGATTTCAAAGTTAGGAAAGATAGTCCTTGTCGATACTACTTTAGCCTTAACATCGCATCGCAGGATTGAGAAATGGGGGAGGATAAAATCAATAAAAAAATATCTTGAACTCTACTTTAATTACGTAACAAAAGGCAAAGTTATGAGTACAAAAGAATATGGACCGATAAGATAAAGAAGTTTTTATTATTTCAAATTCCAATTCTTAAAAGGATGGTATGGATAACGATAAACTATTAAAACAGTTGCATGAAAATGAAAAGAAGATTTTAAAGGCTTTAGAAGATGTTAAAGTAGCCTCTATCAAAGAATTGGAAAGTTTAACTGGTCTAGTTAAAGATTCTATTGAAAAAGCTTCAATGTGGGCAAAAGTTAAAGGCATCATTAGTATAAGAGAAGATGAGACTGAATTCGTAGAGTTAACAAAAGAAGGCTTAGAGTATGCTAAAGATGCATTACCAGAAAGAAAGTTGATAACGCTAGTGAATGAAGGCGAAAAGGAAATAGACGAACTCAGAAAAAAAGTGAACAGATTCTCTATCGGCTTAGTTTGGGTTAAGAGGAATGGTTGGGTTGAAATCAAGAATGGTCTCCTATCTATAACAGATCAAGGAAAAAGAATACTTGAAGGCAAGATTCCTGAAGAAAAAATACTTTCAGTGCTATCAACTGGAAAAAAACTTTCAAGCGAATTCGACCCTAAAGTTATCGTAAAATTAGAAAAGAGGGGATTGATTAGAAAGAGGGTAGAGACACATAGGTATATCTCCCTGACAGATGTGGGGAGAGAAATTTTGCCCAAGATAAAGTTGGAAGAAGAGATTGGACAGTTAAAACCAGAAACTATTATCTCAAAAGAGTGGGAAGAAAAGCCTATAAGAGGGTATGACATAACTCTTCCCGTCCCAAAAACATATCCTGGAAAAAAACACTACATGACTCAACTTCTAGAGTATATTCGCCAAATATGGTTAGAAATGGGTTTCAAAGAGATGACCGGTCCTATACTAGAAGTTTCTTTCTGGAATTTCGATGCTCTTTATCAGCCACAAGACCATCCTGCCCGAGATTTGGCTGACACATTCTACATTAAAAATCCAGAAGAGGGAAAATTACCTGACAAAGAAATAGTTGAAAACGTCCAGAAGACTCATGAATATGGTTGGACTTGTAATTCGACTGGTTGGCAGTACAAGTGGGACCCTGAATTTGCCAAAAAATGTGTTTTGAGAACGCATACGACATCTCTTTCAGCAAGGACTCTAGTTGCATTGAGGAATGCTGAACTGCCTGCAAAATTCTTCTCTGTTGGTCGCGTGTTTAGGAACGAAACTCTTGATTGGAAACATCTAGCTGAGTTCATCCAAACGGACGGTATAGTTGTCGGAGAAAACGTTACGTTCAGAAACTTGTTAGGTTACTTGAAGAATTATTACGCAAAATTAGGCTTCGAGAAAATAAGATTTAGACCGAGTTATTTCCCTTATACTGAATTATCGTTAGAAGTTGAATTTTGGGATGAAGAACATAAGAAATGGGTTGAGTTGGTTGGAGCTGGAATTTTCAGACCAGAAGTTGTCAAACCTTTGTTGGGAAAGGATATACCTGTTCTAGCATGGGGACCTAGTTTGGAAAGGATAGTGATGAGAAGGTATGGAATCAAAGACATTAGAGAATTATACTGGAATGATTTGAAACAGTTGAGAGAATCTAAGCTGTGGATTAAGTAAATTAACTATATTCTAACTTCTAATACAGGCCCTAATTTTACACAAAACCCATAACGAACTGAAGTTATTTTTCCTTTTCCAACGAGTTCTCTAAACGCTTTGCTATAAAATTTTTTCCCATCACTAGGTTGACTAATGACTAGCATATCGAAACTTTTTGCTATGAGTTGACCTAACAACTTATCTAACAAACTCAAACCAATACCATTTCCTCTCATCGATTTTTCTACTATTATGTCTGGCGGTGAATATTGGATCATTTTCATTAATGCATTGTTTAAACCATTGTAAGCATATTCGTATCGTTTCCAAGGAATGTAACCAGTTCTACCAACAACTCTATCATCTACTTTAGCTAAAATTAATTCGCCTTCAAGGCCGTTATAATTTTGTGGCTGAACTTCGTAATTGACTCTCATATTATCTTTACCAGGAATAGATAGTAATCTTTTTGAGGTTTTCGGTGTTCCATCTTTTAATATATTGGTTTAATAAAACTTAAATTTTTGTAAAAAGTAGTATTAAATCAGTCTGAACTTCAAACCATAGTTAATGATTCCTTCTTCTCCGTCAGTATAAATTCTTCTGAAACAGGCTTCGACTCTTCTCCCAATCTTCAAGTCCTCTTCTTTCCAGTCGACTATCTGTGATGTTAGTCTAGGCCCATCATCCAATTCTATTATTGCAACAGGATAAGGTGCTTCTTTATCGAATCCTGTGGGAGCTGAACGTACGATCGAAAAAGTCAGAATCTTTCCAGTCTTCTTCAATTTAATGTCTTCCAACTTTCCTTCTTTTCTACAAACAGGACATAGATACTTTGGCGGATAGAATACATTACCACAAGTAGTGCATTTAGTCCCGATCAACTGATACCTGGGCTTAATCAAACGCCAGAATAAAGGAACACTAGATTCATGACCCATCATCTCACCTTGAAAATATATGGACTACAGCAGTAGCACCAGAACCTCCAACATTATGTGTTAAACCGATTTTAGCATTTTTAATCTGTCTCTCGCCTGCCTTTTCTCTTAGTTGCAAAACGATTTCAACTGCTTGCTTGATGCCAGTTGCCCCGACAGGGTGTCCGACAGCCTTTAAACCACCAGAAGTATTGACAGGTATTCTTCCCCCTATTTCTGTTGCCTTTTCGTCTAAAAGTTTTCCGCCCTCACCTTTTTTACAGAATCCTAAATCTTCTGTCGCTACAATCTCAGCTATCGTAAAGCAATCATGGACTTCTGCAAAGTCAATATCTTTCGCAGTTATACCGGCCTGTTTGTATGCTTCTTGAGCAGCTTTAACTGTAGCATCTAAAGTCGTTAAAGATTTTCTGTCATGCAAGGCAAGAGTATCAGAGGCCTGACCAGAACCTACTATATATATGGGTTCACCAGTATACTTCTTAGCCAATTCATCTTTACATAGGATTAATGCAGCAGCACCATCAGTTATCGGTGAACAATCGAAAAGAGTCAACGGATCAGCAACCATGGGAGAGTTTAAAACTTGTTCGACCGTTATCTCGTTCCTGAACTGTGCTATCGGGTTCAAAGAACCGTTATGATGATTCTTTACAGCAACCTTAGCCATTTGTTCTCTCGTTGTTCCGAATTCATGCATGTGTCTTCTTGCAATCATTGCATAAAGGCTTGGGAACGTAACACCATAATAAGCTTCCCATTCTTGATCTGCAGCACCCATCAAAGAACTAGTGACGCCATCAGTCATTAAATCAGTCATTTTTTCTGCTCCACCGACTAAGACGATATCATGTTGGCCAGATAGAATTGAGAATATCCCTTGTCTTAATGCTAAACCGCCAGAAGCGCATGCGCCTTCAACACGGCTAGCCGGGATGGATAAGCCTAATTCCCCAGAAACCATAGCGGCTACATGTTCTTGGCCTATAAACCTTCCAGCAGACATGTTTCCTAAGTAGATGGCATCTATGTCTCTCCCCCTTATGTTAGCATCTGTTATAGCCTTAGTTCCAGCCTCTATCGCCAACTGTCTTAAATTCTGATCCCAATATTCGCCAAAATTCGTTGATCCGATACCGATGATAGCTACTTTCATATACCTCTCCTCAACCTCGTGTATTGAGCATATGTGACGTATTCTTTATTATCGATATAATCTTGAACCTTTCTCGCATTTTGTCTCTTTTCTTCTATTAAGTCTGTTACTTTTATGCTAAAGGAATCGCTTCCAGCTCCAGAACCATAAGATGTTATAAGGATTCTTTGTCCTGGCTTGGCTATGTCTAAAGTTGCGGCTAGACCTAGCAGGGATGAACCAGAATAAGTGTTTCCGATTTTTGTGACGATAAGGCCAGGAGTTAGTTTGCTTAAATCAAACCCTAACATTTTTGCAGCATTTATAGGGAATTTACCGTTTGGCATGTGAAAGATGATGTAATCAAAGTCATTGTTTTTTAAGTTGAGTTTCTCCATCAATCCTTTGGTTGCTGAGATGACGTGTTTAAAATAGGCTGGAATTCCAGTAAAACGACCGCCATGACTTGGATACTCGACAGTATCTCTCCTCCAGAAGTCTGGAGTATCTGAAGAACAGGAATAAGTACCTTCTATCTCTGCTACTATACCGTTCTTTCCTGTGATGAATGCCGCGCCTCCTGCTGCAGCTGTATATTCCAACGCATCCCCTGGCTTACTCTGAGCAGTATCTGAACCGATTGCCAAACCATAC
>Ga0172362_10005751_pt1 | contig 10728 bp, 3 predicted proteins | sample LakKivs1_kivu2a2_FD_114534 | JGI IMG/M metagenome (GOLD analysis project Ga0172362, IMG submission 114534) | Sediment microbial communities from Lake Kivu, Rwanda - Sediment s1_kivu2a2 | ecosystem: Environmental > Aquatic > Freshwater > Lake > Sediment | place: Rwanda: Western Province, Lake...
CAGGCACCTTTGCGCAGGTCTACCTGCAGCATTCGACCAACGGATTCGCCAATGAGGATTACACGGTCAACATCGTGACGCTGGCGGCAGGCGCTTCCGGCGTGCCGCAGAACTACGACTGGACCATACCCGACGCCATCACCGGCACGATGAAGGTGCGGGTGCGGCAGACGACGAACGCCGCGGTCAGCGACGTTTCGGACGCGACGTTCATCGTGCGCGGCAAGTTGACCATCCTGACGCCCAACGGCGGCCAGGAGTGGACGGTGGGCTCATCCCAGAACATCACCTGGTCGCGCGCGGGGTCAGTGACGCCGGTCAAGCTCGAGTACTCGACGAACAGCGGCACGACGTATCCGTTCACCATCATCGCCTCGACGAACGGCCTGACGGGCACGTATCCCTGGACCATCCCGGACGCCATCAGCAGCCAGGTCCGCGTCAAGATAACGGACGTCAATGACTCCCTCGTCACCGACGAATCGGACGCCGACTTCTCCATCAAGGGGTCCATCGACCTGACGGCCCCGAACGGCGGGGAGGCCTGGGGCGTGGGCACCACGCAGAACATCACCTGGCAGCGCAACGGCTCGAACATCACCTTCGTGAAGCTGGAGTATTCGGACAACGGCGGCGTCAGTTACGACACCGTCGTCGTCGGCTCGACGGACGCGGCCTCCGGCACCTACCCGTGGCCGATCCCGGACCACATCAACTCGACGATGAAGGTAAAGGTCACGAACACCGCCGACGGCACCATCTACGACACCTCGACGAGCAACTTCAAGATCGTGGGCGTCTTGACCGTCCAGGCGCCCAACGGCGGCGAGGAGTGGGGGGTCCAGACCCAGCACAACATCACGTGGACGATGTCGGGCTCCCTCTCGAACGTCAAGATCGACTACTCGACGAACAGCGGGGTGCAGTACCCGAACCCGGTCGTCGCCTCCACACCGGCAGGGGCCCTCGCGTACCTGTGGACCATCCCCGACGCGGTCTCCAACGCCGTGCGCGTGAAGGTCGCGGATGCCGACGACACCTCGGTCTTTGACACCTCCAATGCGGACTTCTCGATCGAGGCCCGCTTCGACGTCACCTCGCCAGACGGCGGCGAGGTCTGGGTCGTGGGCAGCTCGCACGACATCACGTGGACGAAGATAGGCTCCACCCCGAACGTCAAGATCGAGTATTCGACAGATTCGGGACTGAACTTCCCGAATACCATCATCGACCCCACGCCCAACACGGGGTCCTACCCCTGGACCGTCCCGGACGTCATCTCATCGTCCCTGCGCGTGCGCGTCTCGGACGCCGGCAATGCCAACGCCTACAATGATTCCGAGGCCAACTTCAAGATCCGCGGCAACATCACGGTCACGGCGCCCAACGGCACCGAGGCGTGGATCGTGGGCAACAAGTACAACATCACCTGGACCAAGACCGGCTCCATCGCCAACGTCAAACTGGATTACTCGACGGACGGCGGGGCGACATACCCGAACCTCATCCTGGCCTCCATCGGCGCCGCGGTCGGCACCTATGAGTGGACGATTCCGGACGACCGGTCTCAGACGTGCCGCGTCAAGGTGACGGACACGACGGATTCCTCCGTCTTCGACACCTCCAACGCGGACTTCAAGATCCGCGGCAACCTGGTCGTGGGCGCGCCCAACGGCGGCGAGCAGTGGGCGGTCGAGTCACTTCAGAACATTGCTTGGACACGCACCGGCAACATCCCCACGGTCAAACTCGAGTACTCCATCGACGGCGGCTCGACGTACCCGAACACCATCATCGCCTCGACGGACGCCTCGGCGCAGACGTATCCGTGGACCATGCCGGACACGATCACGAACCTTGGGCGCGTGCGCATCCTGGACACGACGGACGCGACGGTCAGTGACATCTCAGACGCCAATTTCAAGATCATGGGCGTCCTCGAGCTGACCTCGCCTGACGGCGCGGAGGCCTGGGAGGTCGCTTCCTCGCACGCCATCACGTGGAACCGGACCGGCTCCATCGCCAACGTGAAGCTCGAGTACTCGACGGACGGCGGAGGCACCTTCCCGAACACGATCGCGGCCTCGGTGGGGGCGGCGGGCGGCAGCTACACATGGACGCCGATCCCGGACAACATCACGAACCTGGGCCGGGTGCGGGTCTCGGCCACGACGGACGCGAGCGTCAACGACGTCTCGGCCGCTGACTTCAAGATCATCGGCAAGTTGGTCGTCACCGCGCCCAACGGCGGTGAGGTCTGGCCGGTGGGCACGACGCAGTCCATCAGCTGGACGCGCACCGGCACGTTGCTCATCAGCGTCAAGATCGACTACTCGCTCGACGGCGGGGTGACCTATCCGAACCCGGTCGTCGCATCGACCTCCGCTGCGGCTGGCAACTACCCGTGGCTCATCCCGGATGAGATCTCCTCGTCCGTGCGCATCAAGGTGACGAACGTGGCTGACGGCAACGTCTTTGACGTCTCGGACGGCAACTTCAAGATCCGCGGCAACCTGATCCTGACCGCGCCCAACGGCAACGAGGTTTGGCTCATCAACTCCAACCACGACATCACATGGATCAAGAGTGGTTCGATCACGAACGCGCGGCTTGACTATTCCACCGACAGCGGCGCGACGTATCCTTTTAACATCACGACGTCCATCAACGCGGGTCTGCAGACGCTCAACTGGGTCGTCCCGGACAACCCCTCGATCCAGGTGCGCGTGAAGATCGCCGACGCAGGCGACGCCACGGTCTTCGACGCCTCGGACGCCAACTTCACCATCCGCGGCGGCTTCACGCTCACGGCGCCCAACGGCGGGGAGAAGTGGCCGGTGGGCTCCTCCCAGAACATCATGTGGAATACCTTCGGCAGCATCTCCAACGTCAAGCTTGAGTACTCCAAGAACAACGGCGCGAACTGGGTCGTCATCACGAACTCGACGACCAACCTCGGCACGTATGGGTGGACGGTGGCGGACGCGATCTCAGCGCAGTGCCTCGTGCGCATCTATGACACGGGCGACCCGAACGCCGTGGACGTCTCGGACGCCGTCTTTAAGATCCACGGGACGGTGAATTTGACCGCGCCCAACGGCGGCGAGCAGTGGGGTGTCGCTTCGAGCCAGAACATCGTGTGGACGAAAAACGGAACCTTCACCAACGTGAAGCTCGAGTATTCCATCGACGGCGGCTCGACGTACCCGAACCTCATCGTCAACGCCACCCCGGCTACGGATCTGAGCTATCCGTGGACGATTCCGGATTCCATCTCGACGAGCGTCAAGGTCCGCATCAGCGACTCCACCGACATGGACGCCGTCGACGTCTCGGACGGCGTCTTCAAGATCAAGGGCGCGTTTCTCCTGTCGGCGCCCAACGGCGGGGAGGCCTGGATCGTGGGCACGTCCCAGAACATCACCTGGACGACCTTCGGCACGGTCAACAACGTCAAGATCGAGTACTCCACCGACGCCGGTTCCAACTGGAGCCAGATCGTGGGCTCGGCGGCCAACGGCGGGGTCTACCCCTGGACCGTCCCGGACGCCATCTCGCTGCAGTGCCGCGTGCGCGTCTCGGACGCCAACGACGCCTCGGCGGCAGACGCCTCGGACAACAACTTCAAGATCCGCGGCAACCTGACGGTCACCGCGCCCAATGGCGGGGAGAAGTGGAACGTGGGCTCGAACCAGGTCATCGCGTGGAACCGCGTGGGCTCCATCGCCAACGTGCGGCTCGAGTATTCGGACAACGGCGGGGCGACGTATGTGCCCATCATCAACCAGACGCCCAACGCCGGCACCTACGCCTGGACCATCCCGGACGCGATCACGGTACAGGCGCGTGTCCGCGTGACGGACTACACCGACTCCACCGTCGTGGACGCCTCGGACGCCAACTTCAAGATCCAGGGGACCTTCGTGATCAGCTCGCCCAACGGCGGCGAGGCGTGGATCGTGGGCTCCACCCACGACATCCTCTGGACGACGAGCGGCACCATCAACTTCGTGGACCTCTCGTATTCCACGGACGGCGGGGCGACGTACCCGAACAGCATCATCACCTCGCTGGGCAACATCGGCCTGCACGACTGGACTGTGCCGGACGACGTCTCGGGCAGCGTGCGCGTCAAGGTGGCGGACTCCGGCGACGCCGAGGCCTTTGACGTCTCCAACGCGAACTTCCGCATCCGGGCGACCGTGATCCTGACCGCGCCCATCGGCGGGGAGACCTACAAGGTCGGCTCCACCTACAACATCACCTGGACGACGATAGGCTCGATTCCCAACGTCAAGCTCGAGTATTCGCGGTTTAACTTCCTGACGGACATCAACACCATCGACGTGGCGGCCCCGAACAACGGCTCCTACGCCTGGACCGTGCCGGACCGCATCTCCAACACAGTCAAGGTGCGCGTCTCCGACCCCAATGACGCAGGCGCCAACGCCGTCTCAGGCTCGGACTTCCGCATCATCACGGGCCTGACTGTGACCAGCCCCAACGGCGGCGAGAAGTGGGACGTCGACTCTTCCCATGATATCACCTGGACGTGCACGAGCGCTCCGGCGAACGTGCCGGACGTGCGCCTCGAGTATTCCACCGACGGCGGGGCGACCTATCCTTATATCCTCGCCGCGACGGCGAACGACGGCTCCTGGACGTGGAACCCTCTCCCGGACACGATCAGCGCCAACGCCAAGGTGCGCGTCAGCGACCTGGCGGACTCAACGGCCAACGACGCCTCCGACAGCGCCTTCAAGATCCGCGCGAAGTTCACCGTCACGTCGCCGGACGGCGGGGAGATCTGGACCGTGGCCGACAGCCGCGACATCACCTGGACGACGGTGGGGACGGTCGCCAACGTCAGGCTCGACTACTCGCTCAATGACTTCGGCTCCGCCACCCCCATCACCGACTCCACACCCAACGACGGCAACTACTCCTGGGTCATCCCGGACGCCATCTCGACGAACGTCAAGGTGCGCGTGATGAGCACGCTGGACCCGGACGCCTACGACGCCTCCGACGCCGCCTTCAAGGTCCGCGGCGCCTTCGCGGTGACGGCGCCCAACGGCGGGGAGCTGTGGCTCATCAACCAGAACAGCGCCATCACCTGGAATACGACCGGCACCATCGCCAACGTCAAGCTGATGTACTCGACGGACAGCGGGGCGACGTTCCCCAACACCATCATCGCCTCCACGGCCAACAACAACAGCTACAACTGGCTCCTGCCCGATAATGCTTCCCCCAACGCGCGCGTGCGCGTGCAGAACGTTTCGGACAACACGGTCTACGACGACTCCGACGCGAACTTTCGCATCCGAGGGTTCTTCACCCTGACCCGGCCCAACGGCGGGGAGGAGTGGGTCGTCGGCACCCAGGAGAACGTGACCTGGGTCAAGGGCGGCACCATCGCCTACCGGCTGCTCTATTCGACGGACGGCGGGGCCACCTACCCGAACACGATTGTGACACAGCCCGACCCGGCGCAAAACACGGGCACCTACGCGTGGACCATCCCGGATACCATCAGCCAGACCGCGCGCGTGAGGATCGAGGACCCCAACGACACGATGACCAACGACGCCTCCAACGCGGACTTCACGATCCGCGGCGACTTCTCCATCACCGCGCCCAACGGCGGGGAGCGGTGGGTGACGAACGAGACCCGCGCGATCACGTGGAACACGCTCGCCGGCACGATCCCCAACGTCAAGCTCGAATACTCCAAGGACAACTTCGGCTCGGACGTGCACACCATCGTGGCCTCGACCCCCAACGCGGGCGTCCACAACTGGGTCATCCCGGACGACCGCTCGGCGACGGCACGGGTGCGCATCTCGGACGTCACGGACCCGTCGGTCTTTGACGTCTCCAACGCCAATTTCTCCATCGACTACTACAGGATCACGTGGACGCTGCGCGACCTGTTGACGAGCGAGCCGCTGACGAACCTGTCGGCGGTCACGAAGATCATCGGCACCGAGACGATCACTTGGCAGGCGGCAGGCTTGACCTCGCCCGTCGTCCAGCAGACGCCGTTCGGCGCCTTCACGACGTCGTGGATCACGACCGGCTACGGCGAAAAGGCCCAGAACTTTGACTTCCTGGGCGGCAAGACAGACCAGGCGTTCACGCTGTTCCTGGAGACGACGACCGTGCACATCTGGCGCGCGTACTCCGACTTCGCCTACACCCCGTCCAGCAATACGGCGCCGGACGCCCTGGGCATTACCTCGTGGCTGGAGCGCGACGGCTTTGTCGTCAGCGGCGCGGTGGACGTGACCATCGAGATCTACGACGGCGGCACGCTCTTCCACACGGAGTACAGCAACACGCCCAATGCCGCGGGCTTCTTCGACATCACGTGGAGCCCGACGACGCTGCAGGCCGGCAAGGTCTACGGCACGATCACCAAGATCACCAACGCGAGCGGCGCGGTCTTCAAGACGCCCAGCTCCTTCCAGGTGACCGAGGCCCAGCGCCTCCAGGAGACGCAGGACGCGGTCGAGGAGATGCGCGACGTGACCCTGCCTGCTTTCCAGAGCAGCGTCTCGGGCCTGATCATCACAAAGATGGATGACCAGGCGACGCTGATCACGGACAAAATGAGCGAGCAGAAAGACATCATTGTGGCCAGGACCAACGAGATGGTCGCGTCGGTCAACATAACGCTGGCCAGTTTCGAGTCGAAGTCCGACACCGCCATCAGGCAGTTGCAGTCCGGCGCGGACCAGGCGGTCGCGGCCGGCCAGGAACTGGAGGCCACGGCCAAGAAGTACTCCTGGAAGGTGACGGTGTCGCCCGACCCGTCGCTGCCGGGCGATTGGCTGACCTTCAGCTGCCAGGGGCCGCCGCGCCTGCAGCCGTTGATCAGCATCTATAACTACGATAACATAGCCATCCAGAGAGACCGGATGATGGTGGAGTCGAACGCGCAGGCAGGGTTGTATATCTTTGAGCTCAGGGCCGAGATGGGCATCTTCACGCCGGGCAAGCCGTATACCTATGTCATCACGGAGCAGACGACGGGCGGCCTGGTCTCCGGCTCAGGCATCATGGAGTCGACGTCCATCACGGCCATTGCAGGCCTTGCCGCGGCCGCGCCAGAGGCGGAGCGCGCCTCGAAGAAGGTCCTCGAGGCCGTGACGACCCTGCAGGACGTGCTCATCTCCGACAACGCCGTCAACATCGGCCTGGCGCTGACAAACCTGCAGGAGAGCGTCGAGGAGCTGCCGGGCCTGCTCGGCAAGCAGATGGACAAGGGCGGCCAGGCGAAACTCCTGAACCAGGTGGCCGACCGCCTGAAGTCGCTCATCGGCGACTCCGAGGGCATTGACCTCGAGGGGATGCTCGAGGAGGCGCTCGGCGAAGACCCGACAATCAAGGAGATACAGTCGAAGACCGAGGCCATCCAGGGCGTCATCAAGTTCCTGATGCAGTTGTTCGAGGCCAAGCTCGGCGGCATGGATACGCCGATCGTCTCCACGTCCCTGGCCCCCGGCAGCGTCAAGTTCCGCATCGCCGTGGCCAACCCGTCGAGCAGCCGGGTGCAGACGGTGCCGGTCCAAGTGTACCTGCCGGCCGAAGTCAAGCCCGGAGACATCATAGACCTGGCGGGCCTTACCCTCGAGTACGACTCGGACAAGTCCATCTACTACGTCCATTCGGACGTGGAGCTGGCGCCGCGCGAGTCGCGTCTCTTCGAGGTCGAGGTGGAGGACATCTGGTTTGTCGACCAGAAAGAGGTCGCCAGCCTCAAACAGCAAGCGAACATCGCCGTCGAGCGTCTGAAAGACACGGACTACTTCGAGTCGGCCCGTCTCATCGGCGCGCGCATCACCGAGCGCCTGGACGGGGTCCTGAAGAGCGAGACGAACGATGAGATGTTGAGCCGCGAACGGCACATCGGCCAGTACCGAACGAATATGCAGGAGATCAGCCTGGCCAAGGAGGACCTGCAACGGATCGAGAAGCTCCTGGTGCAGGCCGGCGCCAGGCCCGAACCGGCCATGCTCGAGAACGTGAGGGTGACAGGGGAGGTGCCCAACCGCCGCGTAACGTGGCTGGTCATCTTCGTCATCCTCATCTTCATCGCGCTCCTGGCGGCCGTCTTCTTTTTCACGTGGAACTCGCAGGTGCGCATGACGGAGCGCCTCATCGTCGGCGCGCGCAAGGAGGCTTTCGACAAGCCCAAGCCGTTCAAGATCGAGGAAGGTGAAAAGGAGGAAGGTGAAAAAAAGGAATAGAGAAAGGATACCGGCGAGTCCATCGGACCCATGAGCCCCGCGTTCTCTCCAACGCATCACAGCGACCGAGACGACGCGGGGCTCTTGCGTCTTTTTAAAGATGTTAAAGAACTCCTCCACTTTCCGGCGCGACCATTGTGTCTCTCGGCGCCTGGGGTCATTCTTGCCCCCCGGTCCCCCTTGGGGAACCCTCCCGTGGTTCCCCCCGGCCTCGTGAGAGCCAGGGTCCCCCTTCCGCTACGGGGGGCTGCGAACGACCCCAGGCACCTCGATAGGGAACGGTCGCACCGGACCCTAAAAAGAGATTGCTATGGCATCTGTTGACGTATTGATCGCGACGCCGCAGGGCGTCATTTTTGAGGGACGGGCCGCCAGCGCCCTGTTGCCCGGCGAGTGGGGGGTTTTTGAGGTCCTGCCGTACCACAAACCGCTGCTGAGCCGTCTGATTAGTGGTATAATAGTCGTCGACCAAAAACGCTTGGAGATCCTGAAGGGCGTCGTGCAGGTGCGGGGCAACAAGGTCACCGCCATCGTCGAGACGCCGTAAGGGGACTGTTTTATGTCGCGCAATGTCGCCCTCGTCCTTATATTCAGCCTGTGCATCTTGGGGCCTGTGGCCGTCCTGGTCGCCAGTTCCTTCGCCAGCATCATGGCCCTGGGTCGCAACCCGTCGGCCACGCCCAAGATCTTCACGGCCATGGTGATCGCCATGGTTTTTGCCCTGGCGGTCTCGGTGATCGCCATGATGATCGTCTTTCAGCTTTTCAGCGAAAAGCCGGTTTAAGCGCGCCGGCGGGAGACACGCCATGTTCTGGGTTCAGATCATCCTCATCCAGGCGCTCATCTTCGGCGCGCTCATCTACGCGCTGCGCACCGTCCTGACAAAGAACATCAGCCACGCCACGACGCACCTCGACGAGCTCAACGCCGACTTCATCCGCCGCGAGGAGGAGATCCGGCGCAAGCAGGAGGAGGCCGACCGTTACCACAAGGAGGTCATGGACAAGGCCTTGGCGGACGCCGACCGGGCGCGCCAGGAGATGAACCTGAAGGCCCAGGAGGAAAAGGACAAGATGCTGGCCGATGCCCGCGCCCAGAGCGAGGCGATCGTGGCCAAGGCCGAGCAGACGAAGGGCGTCATCACCGCGGAGCTGCAACGCAGTGTCGAGGCGAAGATGTCCGAACGCCTGGCCGGTTGTTTCGTGGCGGCCCTGCCGGCCCATGCCCGCGCGGCCCTCCATAACCTCTGGGTCGAGGACCTCCTGAGCGGGGCCCTGGGCGATTTTTCGACGATGCGCCTGCCCGAGGACGCGGCAGAGGTCCGGCTCGTGAGCGCCTACCCGTTGACCCAAGACCAGAAGGCGGCGCTCGAAAAGAAACTCAAGGACACGTTTCACAGAAAGCTCACCCTCCGCGAGGAGGCCGATCCTTCGCTCGTCGGCGGCGTCCTCCTCGAGATCGGCAGCCTCGTCCTGGACGGGAGCGTGCGCAACAGGATCCAGCAGGTCATCCATGATGCCGTCTGATCATCCGACGTCCGCCCCTTCCTCCGAGGCCTCCCGCGCGGGCTTTGACGTGCGCGAGGCCGGTGTCATCCAATCCGTGCGCGAGTTCATCGTCGTGGCCTCCGGCATGCCCTCCTGTGTCAACGGCCAGCTCGTCGATTTCGAGGGCGGCGCCAAGGGCATGGTGATGGGATTCAAGGAAGAGGAGGTGCAGATCCTGATTCTGGGGGCCGGCGCGAAGATGCAGGCCGGAGACCGCGTCTACAACAGGGGCGAGCAGCTGTGGCTGCCCGTCGGCGAGAAATTCGTGGGCCGGCTCGTCTCGGCGCTGGCGGCGCCGCTGGACGGCATGGGGCCCATCGAGCCCGACGACCACTTTTCGCTCTTCCGTGAGGCGCCGGGCGTCATGGACCGCGTTCCCGTGGACCAGACGCTTGAGACGGGGACGAAGATTTTGGACGCCGTCATCCCCATCGCCAAGGGCCAGAGGCAGCTTTTGATCGGCGACCGTCTGACGGGAAAGACGAGCGTGGCCCTGGACGTCATCCTGAACCAGAAGGGCAAGGGCGTCATCTGCATCTATTGCTGCATCGGCAAGACCTACTCGGGCCTCCTGAAGGTCGTCAACCTCTTGAAGGAGCGCGGGGCGATGGAGCACACCATCGTCGTCAGCGGCGCGGCGTCGATGCCGGCGGGCGAGCAGTACCTGGCGCCCTACGCCGCCTGCACCCTCGGGGAATACTTCATGCACAGCGGCCGCGACGTCTTCGTCGTCTTCGACGACATGACCAAGCACGCCTGGATCTACCGCCAGATCTCCCTCTTGTTGGAGCGCGCTCCCGGACGCGAGGCCTATCCCGGCGACATCTTCTACGTCCACTCCCAGCTCGTGGAGCGCGCCGGTTACCTCAAGAAAGAACTGGGCCGCGGCTCCATGACCTTCTTTCCGATCGTGGAGATCCTCCAGG
>Ga0172362_10005752_pt1 | contig 10727 bp, 12 predicted proteins | sample LakKivs1_kivu2a2_FD_114534 | JGI IMG/M metagenome (GOLD analysis project Ga0172362, IMG submission 114534) | Sediment microbial communities from Lake Kivu, Rwanda - Sediment s1_kivu2a2 | ecosystem: Environmental > Aquatic > Freshwater > Lake > Sediment | place: Rwanda: Western Province, Lake...
AGCTATAATTATACATATTCAGCCAGAAGCGGTCAGACTACTTCTGCCGGCCAGACTTCCTGGATAGAAAGGAGTTTCACCCCCGGCGACACCATCACTTTTTACTAGAAAATACTGGGGGTTACTTCCAATGATTGCCTCCAATTATTTGATGGCGGTCAGAAACAATTTGAAATTTGCGGTAATACAGATTGGGAAAAGAAAACTTACACCGTCAAAAACGGAACAATCAGATGGAATTTGAAAAAAAATTCAAGATATTATAGCCCTTCTGGTTTATTAGATTGGGTTGTTTGGCCGACCGGCAGTGATGATTTTGAAGTTCCTCCTACTGTTTTCTGGGAAGATAATTTCGAAGAAATTACTGCTTCTGGGATAAAATTTTTTGATGATTTTGAGATAAAAGAAAAAGCCGAGGCGACTATAATCTCTGAAGAAATTGTACCTGCTTTTGGAGCTTTATACATCGAAGAGCCAACTTTAAAATTTTTACAATGGAATCGTTTTGAGGTGAAAGAAAACATTCTTTCTTCGGCCACCGATATGATTTATTCTATTTTAGCCGGCAACGAAGATTTGTACTATCCGCTTTATGGTTATGAAAATATTAATTTTAGCGCCATAGGTCAAAACCAGGTTTCTTCTTATGATATTTCCGGGCTTGATTATTGTTGTTGGCCTTCGCTTAAACTGAAAGCCAATTTAAAAACGGAAATTGAGAATACTCCCTCTTTGGATTATTGGAAATTGACTTATTTGCTTGACCTTACCGATCCTTTTATTGAAATTAGCAGAGAGCCGGTTGGTAATGTTTACAATACCGACGAGGTTACTTTAATTGCTACTGCTTTTGACCAGGACCCGAATCAAAGCGGCATTGGGGGAGGAACAATTACACTTATGTCGAGTGATGGCCATGGGCAACAAGTTGGATGGTTCGGGGGAAATTATTCCCTTCCCATTGGTTCTTTTCAGCCCGGTACGACAGTTAAATATAGAGCTGAAGTTTATGATTACGTTTTAAATTACAGCGAAACACCAACATTTTCATTTACGGTTGCCAATCGTATTCCCAGAGCCGAAAATCCCAGCCATTCAATAGTAGCTCAATGCTCCAGTGCTTTTAGTTATATTTTCTCGTGGGATTTTGTCGATGATGATAAATTGGGGGTTGGAGGAGATGGTCAAGCCGCCTATCAGCTTCAATTAGATGACAACAGCGATTTTAGCTCTCCGGTTTGGGATAGTTGCAATAATGGTTTGGGCATCAATACTTGTCTTTCCGGCAATAGTTCTAATTCCCATGGTCTACCTGGCGGCGTCGATATCAATCTCAATACCAATTATTATTGGCGGGTTAAAGTTAAAGATAAATACGGAGCTTGGTCTGATTGGTCTTTGACTGATTCATTCAAGACTTTTCCGGCTTTTTCTCCCAATCCCAGCTTTACTTTTTCTCCTCTTCAACCAATGGTTAAGGCCAGGATTAATTTTACCGATACTTCTATTTGCTACACTCAAGGTGGTGATAGTTATCTTTGTAAAGATATCAATCCAGATACCGGAGTTTATAATACTTATTTATGGGATTTCGGCGACGGAATTACTAATTCTAACGTAGGAGACACTAATCATACATTTTTAAATGTCGGAAATTACACTGTCTCCTTGACAATCACTGATAGTATTGCTACTTGCAGTACCTCAACTGTATTAAAAGTTATTTTATCTTTGCCTCAGTGGCGAGAATCTTCTCCGGGCAGTTAATAAATTTTAAGACTTCAATATCTAACTGTCTTAATTAGTTCAGCCCTTTTAGGATTTGAGCTATTGCCAAAATTGCTTTTATTTGCTATCCTCTTTATATAAATTAAATTTTAATTAAGACTGAGTTTTTTTATTTATGGCCGTACCAAAAAAGAGAACAACTAAATCACGAAGAGACAAGAGAAGACTGCATATCTTTTTGAAAAAACCCACCCTATCCAAATGCGCCAAGTGTGGGCATTTAGTTTTGCCGCACACTGTTTGTCCCAATTGTGGTTACTACAAAGGAATGATGGTAATTAATGTCTTAGAAAAATTGAATAAAAAAGAAAAAAAACAGAGAGAAAAAGAGATAAAAAGTACAGAAAAAGAAGCCAAAAAAGAAAAATCATTAAACTGGCAAAGGCTTAGCCAAAAATGATTAATTTTTACTATGTCCAGCCGACATTTATCACGATCAATCGCTATGCAATCCCTTTACGAATGGGATTTTTTAGGAAAAAAGTCGGACTTAAAAAAAATCACTGAAAAAAATATTAAAGAATTTGGTCCGGGCTTGAAAGAAGAAAGTTTCGTTTTGGAGTTAATATCCGGTGTGACAAAACATATCGAAGAGATTGATGAGATAATTGAAAAAGCAGCTCCTCAGTGGCCGATTGACCAAATTGCCATTATCGACCGCAATATTTTGAGGATTGGAATTTATGAATTGTTATTTGAAGACAAAACCGCTGTTCCGCCGAAGGTAGCAATCAATAAAGCCATTGAGCTGGCAAAATCTTTTGGCGGAGAAAGCTCAAGAAGATTTATTAATGGTGTTTTGGGTACGGTTTTTAAAGAACTGGAACCTCAAGAATAAATGCGGATTTTTGTTCTAATCTTTTGAAGGCGTTCGCAAAAGGTGGGAAAGATTCGCTATTTCCGATGAAAGATTTTTCTCTTTTTGAAAAAAAATTAAATATATCTTTTAAAAACAAAGAACTTTTAATTCAAGCGTTTTGTCATCGCTCTTTTTTGAATGAAAAACCAGATTTTAATCTAACCAATAACGAAAGATTAGAATTTCTGGGAGACGCCGTATTAGAATTAGTAGTGACTGAGAATCTTTTTTTGAAATATCCGGCCAAATCAGAGGGAGAATTGACTGCTTTAAGAGCTGCTTTGGTCAATGCTAAAACTCTTTCAGCTTTAGCCCAAGAGCTTGATTTTAATGATTTTTTACTGCTTTCCAAAGGAGAATCAAAAGAATTAGGAAAAGCCCGTCAGTATATTTTAGCTAATACTTTTGAAGCTTTAATCGGTGCAATTTATCTCGACCAGGGTTACAAAGCCTGCCAGAAATTTTTAAACAAAAATTTAATAGAAAAGTTGCCATTAATTATTGAAAAAGGTCTTTTAAAAGATGCCAAATCTCGGTTTCAGGAAGAATCTCAAGAGAGAACGGGGATTACTCCAGTATATAAAGTTATTGAAGATTGGGGGCCTGACCATGCCAAACATTTTATTGTCGGAGTTTTTTTGGGAGATGAATTATATGCTAAAGGCGAAGGTTCTTCCAAGCAGGAAGCAGAAGAAGCGGCAGCTCAAAACGCCCTTGAGGCAAAAAATTGGTAAAAATATGTTAGTCATCAGACTATTTCGTATCGGCAAAAAAAATCAACCTTCTTTTAAGATAGTGGTTACCGACAAAAGAAATCCAGCCAAGGGAGGCAGATTTCGAGATGAGGTTGGTTTTTGGAATCCTTTGACCAAAGAGAAAATTCTGAAAAAAGAAAAAATTAATCATTGGTTATCAGTTGGAGCAAAACCTTCTCCTTCTGTTTATAATTTATTAATTTCCGAAAAATTAATAGAAGGAAAGAAGTTACCGGTTCACAAAAAAGCCAAAACGAAAGCGAAAGAAGAGGCGGTTCCAACCGAAAACAAGGCTCCGGTCAAAGAAGCAAAAGCCGAAGAGAAACCAAAAGAATAAAGAAACTTTTCTCTCTTGACAAAATAATATTAATATTATATAATTCCAGTATCAAGAGAGGAGAGTTAAACTTTTCTCTGATAACTCTCCCAAAAGGAGAGTTTTAATTTTTTAAAATTTAAAAGGGGGAGAAGAGAATGGCTTGGCAAGTATATTCTAAAGATTGGAAAAAAATTATTGGTTGGTGCGCTTTCGGAGTTTTCTTTAAAGAGTTAAAAAAAGCTTTGGAATATGAAAGAGCTATTAAAGAAAACAGTTGAGTAGGCGAAAAAAAACACCAAAAAGAGGACTTGTTTAAATATTGTCTCCCAACAAGTCCTCACCAAACAGTTGTTAAGAAGAAATTTTTTCTTCTTGCCAGCTTATTGGTAACCTTGACAAAACTTTAAAAAGAAATAAGATAAATTTGACAGTAGCTTCTATGGATTTGCCGATTCTCCGGCTGATGGAAGGGGATTAGGCTTCAAGGTCGGGCTACTTCATGAAGAACGTTAATTTCTAGATAAAGATATGGCAAAAGGACCTGCTGATCAAGACTTTCTAGAGTTTATTGTAAAAGCTTTAGTTGACCACCCTGAAGACGTTCAAATCAACCGAACAGTTGATGAAATGGGAGTTTTACTTTCTTTGAAGGTGAACCCCGAAGATATGGGTCAGGTCATCGGTAAAAATGGAAGCACAGCTAGGGCTATAAGAAATCTGGTTCGAATTATCGGTCTAAAAAATCACGCTCGAGTAAATTTAAAGATCGAGGAACCAGCAGGCGGTAGATCTACTTCAAGAAAGGCTCCAGCTGAAGAGCTCGATGAGTTAAAACTATAAAGACTATTCACCCTCAAAGTCTAAAAAGAGGGTCTGAATCTTAAAACTGCGCCACCCAAAAAGTGGTGCGGTTTTTTTAAAAATGTGATATTATTTTTAAATATATGATTAAATTTGACGTCATTACAATTTTCCCTGAAATCTTTGATTCCTATTTAAAAGAAGGATTGATTGCCCGAGCGCAGGAAAAGAAATTGATGCAGATTAAGATTCACAATCTGAGAAAATGGACAAAAGACCGGCACCAAACCGTTGACGATAGGCCCTATGGCGGGGGATTGGGTATGGTTTTAAAAGTCGAACCGATTTTTAAGGCCGTTTCCAGTCTAACTAAATTAAAGCTCCAAAAGAAAAAACTAAAATCAAAAAATAAAAATTCAAAAATTATAGTTTTTACCCCCCGCGGCAAGCAATTCAATCAAAAAATTGCTCAAAATATTTCCCAGTTAGACCAGGTGATTATGATTTGCGGAAGGTATGAGGGGATAGACGAAAGGGTGACAAATTATTTAGCCGATTTAAAAATATCTATTGGTCCTTACGATTTAATGGGCGGCGAATTACCGGCTATGATAACAATTGAAGCAGTGGCTCGATTAATTCCGGGAGTTATCGGCAAAGAGCAATTATTGAAAGAAAGAATTACCAAAAGCAAGGGTTTTGTCGAATACCAGCAATATAGCCGGCCGGAAGTTTTTGAACCAAAACCCGGTTTAAAATGGCGTGTACCTAAAATTTTGCTCTCGGGAAACCACAAGAAAATTGCGCAATGGCGGAAAAAATATCTCAAGGTTATTGAATAAAATTATTTTTTTTGTTACAATAATTCTGTCAAAATAATTTCTAGTCTTTGCTGGGTGGTTGGCGGAGTAGCTATCGCACCAGTCTGTAAAACTGGCGGCCACTGGCCTTCGGGGGTGCAAGTCCCTCACCACCCAAACCTTGACCTTTTTCATTTTTTCTCTTTCAGTTGAGCTTAAATTTCCTAAAAAGAGAAATCAAATCCTTGCGGACGAAAATTTTTGTGCCGGGGTAGTTCAGTGGTAGAACGCTTTCTTGGTAAGAAAGAGGTCATGGGTTCAATTCCCATCTCCGGCTTAGATTAATAAAATCATATGGCTAAAAAGAAAAAACCATTCATAAAACTGCAATGCGCCGAGTGTAAAAGAATTAATTATTATACTCGGAAGTCTAAAAAAATAGCCGAGCAGAAGTTAGAAGTGAAAAAATTCTGCAAGTGGTGCAAAAAACACACGGTACATAAAGAAGGGAAGAAGTAAAAATTACGAGACAACAGGAGAAATTTTCGTTTTGGGGACTTGGTTCAACGGGAGAATGACGCTCTCCAAAAGCGTTGATGGGGGTTCGATTCCCTCAGTCCCCGCCGATATTATGAAAAAAATATCTTTGCCAAAAATTACTTTTGGAATACCAGTTGCTTTTGTATCTCTGGAGATTTATTCTGGAATGATTATTGGTTATTTTCTGGCTCGGTTCTTTTCTCCGCGGTTGAAATCTTTGGTTTTTCATTTCGGCAATTATAAATTACATCTTCATCACTGGTTATTGGGTTTAGCTGCTTTTGCGGTTTTATTTTTTTATAAATTTTCTTTCTTACCCATTCAATTTAGCTACGGTTTTTTGGGAGGCGTCGTCTTCCAAGGGATAGTTTGCTATCCTGATTGGTACAAATTTTTAATCAAAAAATATGAATAAAAAAATTATTCTGCCAATTATTATAATAATAGTTATACTTTTGGTTGTCTTTAAAACATTTTCTAAAAAAGGAAAAGCGAAAATCGAATTGGTCGAAGTTCAAAGAGGTACGGTTTTGGAAGAAATTTCGGCAACCGGCCAAGTTAAAAAAGGGGAGCCAATAAATATTTCTTTTAAGCAAGATGGAAAAATAAAAAAAATTTATATTCAGGTTGGCGACCAAGTAAAAACCGGCAGCCTTTTGGCCGAATTAGAGACAGACCAATTGACCATTAAATTAAATGACGCAAAAGCCAATTTAGAGGTAGCTCAAGCCAAACTGGATAAGCTATTAGCTGGAGCTACACCTCAAGAAATTCAAGTTGCCCAGACCAAAGTAGTTAACGCCCAAACTTCTTTGGCCTCTTGGCAGCAAATTCTGTCAGATACCAAAACGCAAGGTGAAGATAATTTAGCTTCAGCATATGAAGACGCTCTCAATACTTTAGATGATTCTTATTTAAAAATTCAAAATAGTTTTAATAAAGTAGATTCGATTCAAAGAACTTATTTTACTTCTGGTGACCAGGCAAGCCTTAAGGTCTTAGAATCCAAAAACCTTATCGCTGGTTTTATAACCGACCTTGAGCCAATTATAGATAAGGCCAAGTTCAGTTCCAATAGAGACGATACTGATAGCGCTCTTTCTAAAATGAAAATTGCTCTTTCTGAAGTTAACAATGCCTTGAATACTATTAGAAACGTTTGTGACGAAACCAATTATCAAAACACCGTTACTCAAACTGACAAAGATGCTTTAGATACTCAAAAAGGTTATATCTTGACAGCTTTAACCAATACAGCCAACGCTCAACAGACAATTGCTTCCACCAAGGCAACCAACGCCGTCAACCTAAATACCGCTCAGAACAAGGTTGATACAGCTCAAGGTTCTTTAAATTCCGCTCAAGATGAATTAAAAGAACTTTTAGCTCCTCCACGCCAAGAAGATGTTAATCTTTATCAATCTCAAGTAAGTCAAGCCGAATCTCAGCTTCAGCTTTTGGAAAGTCAACTAAGAGAATCAGTTATAAAAAGTCCAGTTGATGGTCAGATAGTTGAAGTGAAAAAAAGAGTTGGTGAGATTGTTCAGCCGACAGCCCAAGATGTGGCAATAATTATTTTACCAAGTATTCCTTTTGAAATTGAGGTTGATATCTACGAAGAAGATGTTGTCAAAATAAAAATTGGCAATCCAGTTGATATTTCTCTCGTTGCTTTTCCAGACCAGAAATTTGATGGAAAAGTAGTTTCAATTGACCCGGCAGAAAAATTAATTGACGGAGTAGTTTATTACAACACAGTTATTGCCTTTGAAAAAATGCCAGAGGGCATAAAACCGGGAATGACCGCTGATCTAATTATTAAAACCGCTTCAAAAGAAAACGTTTTAATCATTCCAGAAGAAGCTCTTCAGGAAAAAGAAGGAAAAACAATAGTTCAAGTGGCCAGAAATGGTAATGGAAAAAATGTAGAAAATAGGGAAGTAGAGGTTGGTTTGAGAGGTAGCAATTATCAAGTAGAAATTATTTCTGGTCTCAAAGAAGGAGAAAAAGTAGTTTTACCTTAATGTCAGAGCCAATCATTAAACTCGAAAATATTTGGAAGGTCTATCAATTGGGAAAGATAGAATTAATCGCTTTGAAAAATATCAATCTGGAAATAAGGCCAGGAGCTTTTCTCTCGATTATGGGTCCTTCGGGTTCCGGTAAGTCAACTCTTTTGAATTTGATTGGCTGTTTAGATTTTCCAACCAAAGGAAAATTATTCTTGAAAGGAAAAGAAATCTCTTCGCTTTCCGAAAATCAACTGGCTCAATTAAGAGGCAAAACAATCGGTTTTATTTTCCAAGAATTTAATCTTTTGTCTCACCTCAACGCTTTGGAAAATGTTATGCTGCCAATGACTTTTCAAGGAGCTTCTTTAAAAGAAAGAGAAAAAAGAGCTAAAGAACTTTTGATGGCTGTTGGTTTGGAGAAAAGAATCTCGCATCAGCCGTCAGAGCTTTCAGGCGGTGAGAGGCAAAGAGTGGCTATTGCCAGAGCTTTTGCCAATAATCCGGAATTAGTTATTGCCGATGAACCAACTGGAAATTTAGATTCCTCTACTGGCAAAAAAATAATGGAAATTCTGGTTGATTTTCACCAAAAAGAAGGTAAGACAGTCGTAGTAGTTACTCATGATTCGAACATTGCCAGTTATAGCCAAGAAATAGTTAATATCATTGATGGTGAGGTAGTCCACAATCATCAGGCAGCCTCAAAAGTTTTATGGAAAACCTAAAAGAATATTTCAAAATTGCCACCAGAAACCTGCAAACGAGATCTTTGAGGAGCTGGTTAACTATTTTAGGTATTATCATTGGTGTTTTTTTAATCATTAGTTTGCTTTCTTTGAGTCAAGGTTTAAAAAAAACCATCACCCAACAGTTAAGGTCTTTAGGCAGTGAAACAATTTTTATTATGCCGGGAGATTTTTCCAATCCGATGAGTATGTTTATGAGTGGTTCTAAATTGGACAAAGAAGATATCGATGTAATTAAAAGAACGAGAGGAATAGAGTCGATACTGACTATGGCTTATCAGTCTTTAATAACTAGATACGGAGAAGAAGGAAAATCGATTTTGATTGAAGGTTTGTCCTGGGAAGAAGGTAGAGAGATTTTAGAAAAATTTCAGGGCTGGACCTTAAAAGAAGGAAGATGGCCTATTCCCGGCCAAAGAGAAGTGGTAATCGGTAAACAGGTTGAGACCGAAGTTTTTAAAAAACCGGTCAAGATAGACAGCGAGATTACCATCAAAGGGAAAAAATTTAAAGTTGTAGGAATATTAAATTCTTTAGGAAGTAAGCAAGACGATACTTCCATTGTTTTAGATTTGCCTATCTATCAAAATCTAACCAGGGAGAAAAGAGGTACTGCCCAATCAGCGATGGTGAAGGTTAGAGAAGGTAGTGATGTTAATAAGGTTGCTGAAGATATAAAGGAAAATCTAAAAGCAACCAGAAAGAGAAGGGCTGGAACCGATGTGGCTGATTTCAGCGTAATAACCTCAGAAAAAATGGGAGAAATTGCCGGTAGTATTTTGATGCTAATTCAGGTAGCAGTTTTTGCTTTTGCCAGTATCGCGATTATTGTCGGTGGAATCGGTATAATGAACACAATGTTTACTTCGGTTCGAGAGAGAACTAGAGAAATTGGAATTATGAAAGCAATTGGAGCAACCAATAATGCTGTTTTAGCAATTTTTTTGATGGAAGCTGGAATAATCGGTTTCGGAGGAGGCATAGGCGGAACAATCTTGGGGATTTTAGCTGCCAAACTTCTTGAAGCTTATAGCCGAATTAATCCCATTTTCTATTTAAACTCTTCAGTGACGCCGGGTTTAATTCTATTTGGTTTATTTTTTTCTTTCTTTGTTGGCTCTTTGGCTGGTTTTTTTCCAGCTCGAAAAGCTGCTACATTAAAACCAGTTGAAGCTTTGAGAAGATACGAATAGAGAAAATAAAATTTTCTTTTTGTCGGTAAGCTTGACAAAATATATTTAGAATTGTATCTTTAATTAGAGAGCATTTGAATGATAAAAATTTCAAAGTGCTTTTAAAAATAAATAGCGAAAAAGGAGGATTTAAAAGTGGGAAAGATTATATTTTCGGTAATAATTTTACTGATAGGGGTAGTAACTTTGACTGGTTGCGTCACTATATCAAATCCCGTAACAGTTATTCCAACTAATGTGTTTGTTCCGGAAATTCCTGGCGGGCCAGGTCTTCCTACTATCGAAATAACCTATTTACCAGCTTATGGTAGTTTCGAATATTTGCATGGTCAGGTTTGGCATGTCAGGCCAAGCGATTACAGGGTAGCAGTTTTCATAAAAGTAGGAAGTGGTTGGTGGACAAAACCTTACTGGGATAGTCCGTTAACGATTATTAAATCTGATGGTAGCTGGGTTTGCGATATTGTAACCGGAGGTATAGATGAATTCGCTACTAAAATTGCTGCTTTTTTAGTACCTGCAGGTTATAATCCGCCGTTAAGACATGGGGAAAGTTCTTTACCGACTGATGTGCAGCAAAAAGCAGTAGCCAGCGTGATAGTTTCTCGTATCTAAAATTAAAAAGAGGGTCTCCAAAGACCCTCTTTCTTTTAAGCCTGGCAAATCTAAAAGTCGAACTTCCGCTTATAGTTTACAATAGCGCAACAAATTTTTCGATACATTAAGTCTACGATTTGATATAATAATTTAATGACTTTAATTGATTTTTTAATTAAAGATGGCTGGCTGAAAACGCCTCGGATTATTGAAGCTTTCCGGAAAATCAAAAGAATAGATTTTTTACCCGAGGAGATAAAAGATTTAGCTGAAATCAACGAAGCAATACCTATAGGTTATGGCCAGACAATTTCTCA
>Ga0172362_10005753_pt1 | contig 10727 bp, 11 predicted proteins | sample LakKivs1_kivu2a2_FD_114534 | JGI IMG/M metagenome (GOLD analysis project Ga0172362, IMG submission 114534) | Sediment microbial communities from Lake Kivu, Rwanda - Sediment s1_kivu2a2 | ecosystem: Environmental > Aquatic > Freshwater > Lake > Sediment | place: Rwanda: Western Province, Lake...
CTTTCCGAGCTCGAGTCGGCTCTGGCGAACCCCGTTAGTGCACAGCGTTTGTCAGAGGTTGCGAAGCCCGGAAGCAAGGTGGCTCTGGTTCTAAGGGACGCGGATGTCTCGACCAACACGATTGTGGTTTCCGCCCTACTAAACGAGCTGAATTCTGCGGGAGTGGGAGACGGCGACGTGACGGTCATCGTTGCGTGCGACCCGCTTCGCGACTCCCAGACTTGGAGGCAGATGCCGATGCTGGGCGAAAGCCTCTCCTCAAGGGTCAGGGTGGTCCGCCACGACCCCGAAGGCGCGGACAACGTCAACGTGGGGCGGACTTCCCGGGGGACGGAGGTCCTTCTAAACAAGGCGGTCACTGAGGCTGACGTTAAGATCGTCGCGGGAACCGTGGAGCCTCACCCATTCGCGGGCTTCGGCGGCGGGGCGGAGCTAATCTTGCCAGGCGTTTCGGGCGTTGAGTCGGTTCGCAGGAACCTTTTATTAGCCTTGGACAGGAAGGCGGAACGCGGAGTCGTCGAGGGCAACCCAGTTTTCGAGGACGCAGTTGAGGCTGCTGGGTTGGCTAAGGTTGACTTCTGCTTGGACGTGGTCAGGAACGGCGGTTTGGAGGTTGCCAAAGCGTTCACAGGCAGCGTCGAGGCTTCCTTCGGCGAAGCAGCAAAGCTCGCGGACAAGGTGTGCAGCGTCTCTGTCGACAACAGGGCTGACGTCGTCTACATCAGTCCAGGCGGGTTTCCGTTTGACGGAAGCCTTTTCGAGTCCCTGAGGTGCCTTGACGTCGCTGAGAAGCTGGCGAAGAGGGGCAAGCCAGTCGTACTAATCGCGGAGTGCGCTTTCGGGCTGGGCAACTCTGAGTTCGTTGAGGCGGCGTCGAGGAGCGACGACCTTAGGGTTTTAGAGAAGGAGCTCAAGAAGAGCTTTAGCGTCGGCAAGCTGGTTGCTTACCGTTTCTTGTCCGCTGCCCAGAACGGTGGAGTATATGTCGTTTCGGTTGTGCCCGATTATCTTGTGACGAAGGTTCGTGGCGTGAGGGGCGCGAGGACGGCTAACGAGGCCTATCGCTTCGCTTCCGCTGTCGTCGGGAAGGGCGGGAAGGTCACGTTTGTCCCCTACGGGAACTTGGTCGTGCCCCAGATCAAGGTAGCGGAATAGCTGCCTTTTGGCATAAAGGATAAATCCGTCAGCGTTCCCTCTTTTTGGAGTAAAAAAAGCGAATGGCAGATGGTCGCGGCGTGCCGTCCCAGTACACCCTCAGGAAGTTCGAGCCGAAGGACCTGCATCAGGTCATCCGCATCAACCAGGTTTGCCTGCCCGAGAACTATTCGAACGGTTTCTTCATCGACCTTTACGAGAAGTATCCCGACACGTTCATCGTGGCCGAGAAGGACAGCATCATCATCGGCTACGTGATGTGCAGGATCGAAAGCGGGTTCGCGGGGATGAGCCTCAAGACGCTCGGAATCGCCAAGAAGGGGCACATCATCTCCATCGCCGTTCTGCCCGAGAACCGCAACGTCGGCGTGGGCTACGCACTGGTCGACGAGGCGCTGCGTTCCATGTCGTCGTCTTACGAGGCGAAGAGCTGCTACCTCGAGGTCAGGGTCAGCAACGACGCTGCGCTGAGCCTCTACAAGCGGGTGGGGTTCGAGGTCGAGAGAACCATAAGGGAATACTACTCGGACGGCGAAGACGCCTACATAATGAGCAAAAAGATTTGACTTTTTTTGAAACTGCAGATTTACGTGTAAAAATATTTCCATCTGGTCTGATTTGTTCAACAATAGGTTTTTTTGTTTGAACAACAAATCCCGCGAGGACCCTGCCTGATTTGATTATCATCCGATTTTCAATTATGATTATCAATTCGCAGCTCCGGACCCTATCTGATTTGCCATGCAAATTTTCTGTTGTTTTGGTGCGTAAATTCAGAAATCGTCTAGTCTGATTTGTGTGACATCGGTTTTCAATTTTTGTGTGACATACCTCAGAAAGTCCAGACTACATGATAGACCTAAGTTCCCATAACCCTAGAACCGTGAGGTCATTGTTCGGCTTTTCAGTTTGCTGCGGCTTTGGCTTCTTCTTCGGTGTAGGTTCGCAGTCTGTTCGATAGTTCGCGGAAGTCAACTTGGTGGGCGTCGAACTCTGGTCCGTCCACGCACGCGAATTTCGTTTCGCCGCCGACCGTGACCCTGCATCCGCCGCACATTCCCGTGCCGTCGACCATTATCGGGTTCAGGCTGACGACCGTCCTGACCTTGAACGGTCGGGTGACTTCGGCGACGGCTCGCATCATGGGCACGGGTCCAGCTGCCATGACGAGGTCGATTCTTCTGCCCTTTTCCAGAAGACTCTTTAAAACGTCGGCTGTGAAGCCCTTGAAGCCCTTCGTTCCGTCGTCGGTTGACACGAGGAGCTCGTCGCTTACGCTTTGTAGATCTTTCTCCAGAAGCAGGAGGCTGACGTTTCGGGCTCCGAGAATCGTGGTTACGCGGTTCCCCGCTTCCTTCATGGCTTTGACCCACGGGTAAATCAGAGCTGTTCCAACTCCGCCACCTACAATTACGACTTCGCCAACCTTCTCCGCTTCGGTGGGGTTGCCAAGGGGACCAACGATGTCCAAGACGGCGTCGCCTGCGTTGAGGCTTCCCAGCTTCTTTGTTGATGCGCCGACCTCTTGGAGGATGAGGACGATTGTGCCTTCCTTCGGGTTCCAGTCCACAAGCGTTAGGGGGAACCTTTCGCCCCTCTCGTCGATCCTGAGAATGACGAACTGCCCCGCGTGAGCCTTCCTCGCGATGAGAGGCGCCGAAACCACGAGGCGCTTGATGCCCTGCGCTAACGAGTCTTTTTTCAGAATGATGAATTTCTGCGCCACAAAAAATCCTCCAACACAGCACAATTGCGGATTTGTGTATTAGCGGAAATCGTCATATAAACGTTATGAGAATAAACCTCGCATCGCAAGGCATCATGCCTAATTTTGTGCAATGTAGTCTTTGAGGGGGAAAGGTTGAAAAGAGCACGGACATTTATAACGTGGTCAAAAAGTTTGAGTGAGGTTTGATGTGGAATGAAGTTCGGAATGTCTACCAAAGAAATTCTAGCCTTCGCATCCATGCTAGTTACTCTCGTCGGCGGCTTGTTGGGAGCGATAGTAAACTACACTTCAATAATCAACGTCAAAGAATCCCAGATAGAAACTCTCACCAACGAGATGAACCAACTGCAGACTTGGCTTGAGGGAAACACCACTCACCTCGACGCTCTGCTCGAACCTCTAAGGGCGCAGATATCAGACATGCAGAACCGAATTTCGAGTTTTGAGAATGAAACGTCGTCCAAAGACACAGAAATTGCCTTGCTGGAATTCCAAATATCAGATTTGCAGAACCAGATATCCGACTTGAACGCGCAGATTACGGCTAAGGATTCTCAGATATCGGACCTGCAGAACCAAGTGTCCGACCTCGAAGACATCGTTAACCTGAGGAAATACACTCTGTGGATTAACGAGACCATAAACCAGCCTGCGGGCTCTGAAACGGTCTGGGAGTTTTCGCCGAGCTACGCGGGATACATCGCGGTTGAGGTTGAATCGTCGTCCTCGAACACCTCCGTTCTTGTGCGTTCCGAGTCCTTCGGGTCTTCTTTAACGATCAATTCGCAGGTCGGGGTGAAAGGCAGACTCGTCTTCCCCGTTCTTCCGTGCTCAATCGGAGAAGACATAGCCATCACAGTGTACAACAACGAAGAATCGGACGAAGTCACCTTGTCCGTTCTGGTAATTTATTATTATTAGACCGATCGGTTTTTTTGAGGAGACTCCAGCCTTGATTCCATTCGTAAGGATTAGTCATAAACCCCTTACTTATAGCTAGCCATTTATATCAACCCCAGCGTTGATAACAGCCACCGAACGAGTACTACTACGATAATACCAGTAACCGCAAAAATCACTATAATCTTTATTATTTCTCTCTTCATTCCTTCTTCACGCCACTAATCGCACCTGCAACACTTAAAAACGAGACAAAATCTCCTTCTTTCGGTCATTTTTCGTTTATCGATCAACCTGAAAGGCGCGATTTTCCCTTTATTACTAAGGAGTTTGGTATGTGATAGAATTAGTAGTCATTATAATCGATCGGAGGCTGACACTTTCATTTATCCACTGAAAGCCGTAATTTATTCTCTGATCTGAATTTTGGTTTTTTAGCTACTGGCTGATGGCCTTTTAGCCACTATTCCCACGCTGAACGTGAAGCCGCAGTTGTCGCATCCTATTGTGTATCGTCCTGTTAGCTTTAGTCTTCTCGAACGGCATTTCGGACAGCTTAGCTTGGTCGTAAGCTCTTCGACTGATTCTTCTGTAGCAAAAAACAATGTGGGAGATTTGAAGGCTTTTGCAGCGATATATAGTATTATTGCTACGGCGACAGCTGCGAATATTAGGATCGCATAGGTTATTGGGTCGGTGATTTTGCTTGCCTCCTGAATATTTTATGTTTGTTTACTCGCTGAAAAGCTTCCCGAAGAATCCTTTCTTAGGTGCCTCTTTCTTGACCACTTCGACTTGCTGTCCCTCTCCTAAGGGGGCTCCTAAACCGAAGGGTAGAACGCCTTCTTTGAGGAATGGGCTTTCGACACCTGCTAAGACCACTGTTGCATGCATAGTTCCCTTCAATGTACTATTAACCCTAGCGCCCCATGAGACTCTTGCGGTTGGAGATACTCTGCTTACCACGATTTCTCCAGCCCTGTTAACGTCTTCTAAGGTCATGTCGTTGCCGCCTTCAATGTGAACCAGTGCACCCTCAACTTTTTTAATGTCGCCTATGTCGAGGAGTTGTAGCTCCAGTGCCTTTTCTATGGAGTCTTCGACCATAGTGTCTCCTTGCCCCTCGCCAACACCGATGGCGCATACTCCGCTTCCCGTCATGATGGTTTTCAGGTCGGCAAAGTCGAGGTTTACTAGGCTTGGAATGGAGATGGCTTCAGATATGTTCTTAACGAAGCTTCCTATCAATTCGTTGGCAACTGCGAAAGCTTCTGAAAGTGGCAGGTTACCAGCGACTTTTCTAAGCCTGTTGTTGTCAATCACTATCACTGCGTCGCATACCTCAACTAGTCTCTTCAAACCTTCCTGTGCCTTCATAAACCTTGATCTTTCAACTGTAAATGGCGTAGTGACCACTGCTAACGTCAGAGCACCCATTTCCTTGGCTGATTTAGCTATTACTGGAGATGCGCCTGTTCCAGTTCCACCGCCAAGACCAGCTGTTACGAAGACAAGTCCTGCGCCGGATAATAATTTCTCGATCTCTTCTACGCTTTCTTCAGCAGCTTTAGTGCCTTGCTCTGCGAAGCCCCCGCATCCGAGGCCACCTGTGACTTTGTACCCTATGAGTATTCTTTGATCAGCCTTTGTTATGCTTAGGTGCTGTGCGTCAGTGTTCATTGCGTATATTCTTGTGCCTGCGACTTCTTTGCCTTTCATCCAGGTTGCGATGTTGCATCCAGCTCCGCCAACTCCTATTGCGGCTATCTGTGGGATGGATTCTCTAGCTATCTCTTCAATACTTCGTTCCATATTCTTTTTCTCCTTTTAGTTAAATTCCTTCTTCTTGATTAGATGTACTAAATACCTCTATTCTTTTCGTTGATAATCAATATATTCTAATATAAATGCTTTTTGTTAATGGAATTAGGAAGCTGAAGGAAGAGGCTGACTAGCTAGCTCTGATTTTTTATGCGGGATCCGCTCTTCATCGAGGCTCTCCGAAGTATCCTTTTTTGGAGTTAAATCTAGCGTGTGTTTAACGAGCATGACAGACCTACCCATTTTTTGCACTTTGTAACCCAATTCGGTTGCTAGTGCGGAAACAGCTCCGGCGAGGATTCCCCACTCTATCCCCGTTACCCCTTGAAAACCTAGACCCTTAAAAATTAGGGTTAGAGGAATAATTGGGCTACCAACCTCTACGATCAATCTCTTTATCGCATGTATATCTATTCTATCAAGTTTCACTTTTCCCATTTGGACCACCCATTATAAATGACAATATATTCAAATATATACTTTTTCAAGTATAGCGAGTGAAAAAAGTCGAAACCCGTCTCTTCATAGAGAAAAAACTTCTTCGAGCCATATAAGAGGCCAAAGCCGAGAAACCTTGGGAAATGCAAAGTAGACGTGAAAGAAATGTCTCGTCTGCGACAAGGCCACATAGGGCAAGTATGGTATAAACCGAGAATTCGCTGACGCTCTAAGTCTTAAGGAGAAATTGACTACATTACGGAAAAATCACCATTTTGCTCATGACATCTTTATCTTCTTGAGGCTTGGATTTGCTTCCGGCAAAAAAGTAGCTTACGACTCTTCCGCCTGAGTTTAACGTAAAAATTGTAAACATAAAGATAAAATTTAAGTTATCAAACCTTCATAGCATAAAATTGGTTGGGGCGACTGTTTATGTCGGAAGACGAGGAACTTGAGGCGCTGAGGCAAAAAAAGCTCGAGGAGTTGAAGCGCCAAAAACAGGAAGAACACGCTTCTCCAGCAGCAGGCGCCACTGTTGAGGTGACTGACCAGAATTTCGCTGAAACAATAAGCAAAGGAGGCTTAGTGGTGATCGACTGCTGGGCTGTCTGGTGCTCTCCGTGCCGCATGCTGGGCCCGATTGTTGAGGAGCTCGCGAGGGACTACGCGGGCAAGATAGTCTTTGGTAAGCTGAACGTGGACGAGAACCACAGCGTCGCCCTCGAGTACCAAATACTCAGCATACCCACCTTGCTGGTTTTCAAGAACAGGAAACTCGTAGACCGAATCGTGGGCGTCATGCCCCGAAAACTGCTCGAACCGAAAATCACCCAGCACCTATAGCTTTCATGGCTTGGGCTGAAGGATTTTCGCAGCCTCATTCGCTACTAGACCGATCTCTTCGGGAGCCAGCTCCCTCGGTCTCCTTGCGTGGAATGGAAGGGTGTCTGCCAGCTCGAGAGCCCTAGTTTTTTGGATGCAACGGTTACCCAGTAATGGCAGAATGGCGTTTCTCAACTTTTTGTTCTTCTGCTGGAAGATGACTCTAACGAACTTGTAGAAGAAGCCTTCGTCGTCAACCTTGAAAGGCGGCTTCCTTGGCCTTAGTCGGACAATCCTCGAATCCACTTCGGGCGGAGGCCAAAAACAGTCCTTAGGAATTACGTCTAGTAATTCAACCTCTGAACGGTAGTACGCTGTGACGGTCAGCCTCCCGTAGTCGCTGGAGCCAGCTGTGGCAGCCAACCGTCTGGCGAACTCCTCCTGAAAGGCGAGGACAGCCAGCTCGAACCTTGTTTCTAGAATCCAGAAAAGAATCGGCGAAGAAATGGAGTAGGGCGGCGTGGACACGACCTTGTTGAAGCCTTGGACCTTGAGCTTCAGGACGTCGCCTTCGATCAGGGTAACGTTCACGCGGCCTCCGAATTTGTGCTTAAGAACTTGCATTAGCGCAGGGTCCACTTCGACGGCGACGACATTACCAGCTTCCTTAACAAGATACTCGGTGAGGGAGCCCGTGCCAGCTCCGATTTCGAGGACCGTATCCCCTTTGCTCAGAGAAGCGTAGGAGGTAATTTTCTGCAGTGCGTCATCGTCCACGAGGAAACTTTGCCCCAAACGTTTCCTCGGCAGAACCCCGTGAACTCGCAGAACTCTTCGGGTTTCGTCCTTGAGGTTCATCTTGGCTTCCGTCAACTCGTCGTCGTCTTAAGCTCAAATTGAACACGTGTTGCCGAATTATTTTGTGGGAAACATTATCAGAAGAACAGAAACTCCAAAGCATTTAGGACGAGCGGGTAAACAGGCGGTACTTGGCGTCGCTCGAGAGCTCCTCGATAATCCTTTTAACGATCAGCTTAGCTGGGCTGGGGATGTTGACCCGCTTCTGCAGGTCCTCGAAGCTCTCGAAGGGCTTCTTGTCCCTGCTGTTGATAATGTCCCACATGTACTTTTTACCGATTCCGGGGATCAGCTCCAGAGCGTGCATCCTCGGCGTTATCGCCTGGGAGTCGTTGAAGAAGTTCACGAACCACTTTTCCTTGTCGAGTACGATCTTTTCGATGGCGACTTCTAGCTCCATCCTCGCGTTCGCCGTCAGCTCGTCGTAGCCGACCCGCCCCAGAATGTACGTGATGTCGTGGCGGGAGTCTTTGCCCACGTAAACCTTGTCCAGCGGTCTGAGAATGACCCCTGCCCTGACGTTCGCTTCGAGAAGCGTGAAGTAGCTAGTTCCCACTACCTGAACCACGGCTCCAGCCCGAAACTTGCCTTTGGTTCCGGGCTTGCCGAACGGCAGAAAATCTAGAATGTACGCGTTTTCTTCGAACAGCTGCCGAGATTCTCTTTCTTCCAATTCTTACGTTTCCCCCGCATGTTCCTCTAACTTAGGTCAACAAAACTACGCAGAAAACAATGCATAATCCATGTTACGTTTTTTTGACCTCTACGTCTTGAACGGAAAAAACGGAAACAACGCATAAAGCAGGGCTTCCAGTAAGGGACCACAAGCAGAAATTGGAGCCGAAAACGTGTCCTTTCAGCATACTTAACCCTCAGTAAGTAACATTGAATTTACGTATAAAAGGCTAATAACCTTTTTCTTTCCCCTAACCTAGGCTTCCTTCTTTATTCTGTACTTGTCCAGAAGGGCTAGAATCGACTCCAGCTTCAAAGTCTCAACAATCTTCCGCCCACCAGCGAGAAAAACCCTCAGTTCTCCCACGGTCTCGGGCATGCAGTTCACTATCTGAACCGCCTCCTCCTCGTCCATCATGCCAGTTTCCTTGAGCTCAGCCAGAAGCTTCTCGGCGGACGCGGGGTCAACCTTCGAAAACTTCGAAGCGTAATCCAAGGACCTCCGCTGGAACTGGTCCAAGTTTTCTTCGCCCAAGGATTCGAGCAGAGCCTTAACCTGGGGCGTCGTAACGTATCGGGTTTTTGTGGTGTTTTTTGTTGACAAACCTTATTCCTCGCTGAAACTTTTAAGGTGCTCAGGCCGAATGATGAGTTCCTTGACAGCGTCTTCAAGGTTGACGCTGACCTCGTAAGACCTTCCCCTCTTGGACCGTATGACCCCTATCCTTCCCTGGTACCTGTGGTGCGGCATGCCCTTGTGGACGCTTGAGTCTATTTGAATGACGACTTTGTCGCCTGGCTCGTATTTTTTCAGCAATCTACTAAGCCCGAGCTTGCCGCTTTCCCTGGCCTTTTTTGTCATCAGGGCGCGGGTCTTTTTTCGGTAACCTTGAGACTTCGGCATTTTCGTCCATCAACCTTTCATCGAGACGCTCAGCACGTCGAGCTCGAGGGGCTCAGCCTTCGCGCCGACGATTTTCGACACGTTCGGCTCTGTGCGTCCACCGTCCCCCGTGACGAGCTCCTTGACGTACAGCCCTCCCTGGCATCGAACCATGATTTCGACGCTGTTCGGGGAGATTCTCTTTACCGCGGTCTCATATATGTGTTTTTCTCGAGTCCTGTCAGCCCTCCTGCGGAGCACGCGCGTCGGAGTTTGCTGAAAAACCTTGACCCCGGACAGGGAACTCGCAATCTTCTCGAGCTCGGCGTCCGAAACGTCCCTGTCGAAGCGCACAGTGACCCTGTACGTTTTCTTGGCTGACTCCAAGTGCTTCAAGGATTGAATCATGTCTCTGTCCACTATTTTCAGACCAGCAACCTTGATTTTTCCTTCAGCCCGCTTGTTGATGGCTCGGGCCAGCTCCTTGAGGTCTATCCCCCGTTTGCGCGGTCTCTTGACCTGAACGATGAAAGGTCTCCCCTTCCCCAACATGCGAGCGTCAGAGTCTTCCCTACCTGCACCGTGGAAAGAGGCGTCCTCACCGTCAGCCATTTCTATTGTTGGAGCAGCGACCAGCTCCTCAACCGACTCGGGGTGCAGCCTCCCCGTGCCGCCGCATTCGTCGCATCCTCTGCCTCTGCATTTTGGGCAGAACCATTTTGACTGCGGGATTCCGCGCACGAGCTTCTGGTACTTGCCCATCACGAAGAGCGAGTTAACCTGAAGAAGGATATCGCCTATTATGGGGTTGACGAGGACGACGATTTGGGGGTTCAGGAAGTCCACCACCTTCCCCGTCCTTTCGGAAAGCAGTTTCCCGAACTCTCGGCTCAGCTCGTTCCTGAAGTTTTCGCCGTGCTGAACCTCGAACCTCGCCTTGAACTCGTCCTCCCTCTCCTCGGCTTCGTGGGGCAATTTAACGCCAACCAGAAACGTCTCATACTCGTAACCCTTGAGCTTCTCAGCAGTCTTCTCGGCGAGGGACGGCAGCGACTCGAAGCAGCCTTCGCACAGAAAACACTTCTTCGCCCGCTTGGGTCTCCGCTTCAGCTTCCTGAGAACCTCGGCTGCCATGGGGAAGGCGCCGTTCTCTGAAAGCACCTTGAGAAGCGAAACGCCTTCCTTGCCCTTTTGGAGAGCCAGCAGATGCCCAGCCATCGCGAGAGACAACTTCAAGCTTCTTCCGCGTTCCCTGTTGTCGACGCCGAAGCCTAGGAAGGCGAACTGCCTGCCCAAGCAGTGGTCGCACAGGGAGTATTTCTCAAGCATCGCCCGAGCCTTTTCGTCAATTTCCATGCCCAAAACTTCACCGACACGTTAAAATTCCAAGTTCGATTCGCTGAACTTCCGAGGTATGATTATTCGGGATGATTTATATTTGTA